>Ga0207756_100263_pt1 | contig 24206 bp, 23 predicted proteins | sample A23M1SouthBayCA_FD_187748 | JGI IMG/M metagenome (GOLD analysis project Ga0207756, IMG submission 187748) | Aerobic enrichment media microbial communities from Eden Landing Ponds, California, USA - A23 M1 (3) (SPAdes) | ecosystem: Environmental > Aquatic > Marine > Unclassified | place...
TGCGGGCGCCCCCTCGGCGTTGACGACCTGGGCGCCGGCGGGGACCGACGAGACGACCGATCGGATCACGTCGCCGTGTCCCGGCCCGCGCGCCGTCGTGCCGTCCCGACCGAGGGCGGTCACGACGACGACGTCCGGTGGCCCGAGCAGGTCCCGTGCGGCGCGGACGGCGTCGGCGTCGCCGGCCCCCTCGACGACGAGGGTCTCGACTGCCTCGCGATTTCGGCGGGGCGGATCGCCGTCCTCGACCGAGACGGTCCGGACCGCGACGCCCCGGCGCTCGAGCACCGCCCCCAGGCGCTCCGTGACAGTCCCGGTCCCCACGGTGCCGAGCACGAGGACGCGAGCGTCGACGGCCCCACGCCGCGGGCGGACCGCACGACGGAGGCTGGCGACCAGCGCCGAGAGCGGTCGTCGGGTGCCCCCGGCCCTGGCCTGTTGGCTCGACGGCTCCTCACCGACCGTCCAGGGCAGTTCAAACACGATCCCACACCTCCGGGACGCTGTCCTGGCGCCGCTGGTGTCGGGAGCGCAGCCAGGAACGCCGTCTGCTCGTGGTCACGGCGCCCACCTCCGCTCGGCGGCCCGGAGCTGTTGCTCGGTCGGTCGCTCGCGCTCCCGGCGCGCGACGACGAGCCCCCCGACGCCGACGCCGCTGGCGATCGCGAGCCCGCCGACGGCACCCGATCCCCCAGCACTCCCGAGCGCGACGGCGCCCGCCACGAGTGCGACCAGCGCCACGCCGAGCGCGAGTGCGTCGAGGAGGTCGCCCCCGGTGTGGCGACGAAGTACCCGGGCGTCCTCCGCTGCGAGCACCCCGGCGACGACGGCGGGGAGCCCTGCCCCCGCCAGCACCCCGAGCACGGTGCCGATCAGGGCGCCGAGGAGGCCGACGGACGCCGAGAGCTGGCGGCTGGGGAGACACAGCCGCGGCTGGAGCGCACCGACCACGAGGGCACTCGCGACCCCACCGACGAGGTAGATCCCCGCGACGGCCGGCGACCCAAGCGACCAGACGGCGACGAGCGGGAGCGAGACCACCCCGATCGCGAGCCCGTACCGCCAGCGGACGCCGGTCGCCATCCCGACGCCCAGGAGGAGCACGGTTGCCAGCACCGCGAGTGGAGCGCCGGCGCTCGCGCCGGCCCCGATTCCGGTTCCCGTCTCGAGGAGCTTCCCTGCCGCGACGTCGGGGATGGCGCCGGCGAGGACCACCCCGGACAGCGCGAGCGCCAGGAACGTCGCCGTCCCGCCAATGGCGATTGCTCCGCGCGTGTCGGGTGGCTGGCGGTGGACGTCGTCGGCCAGGACGCCGGGAACCACTGCGCCGGCGATCCACAGCTCCGGCGCGGCGGGCGTCGCGCCGAGGGCTGCGCCGCCGACGAGCACGCCCAGGGGAACGACGGCGCCGCTCGCGGCTGCGATGGCCCGCAGGCGCCGGCCGTACATGAGCCGGCGTCGGGCGACGGCCGTCTCCGTCCCGAAGGCCAGCGCCGCACCGGCGAGGAGAGCGAGGGCCGCCGCGGGGCTCGCGACCGCGACCGCGGCAGCCAGCGGGATCGCGACGGCGGTCTCGGCGCGACCGTCGCCGGGCCGGGCGCTCCCGGCGACGATCGCGAGGCCGAGCGCTGCGATCAACGCCGCGACGAGCATGGTACGCCTTAGCAACCAGAGCGGCTTGAGTCTTGAGGAGGCGGGCCGCTACGGGGTGAGTCCGGCCAGGATCCCCTGTCCGTCGAGCCCCCCGAGGTCGGGCAGGGCGGCCCGCTCGGGGTGTGGCATCAACACGGCGGTGGAGGCGCGCTCGCCCAGCACGCCGGCGACGTTCTCCCGGGAGCCGTTGGGGTTGGCGGCCTCGGTCACCGTCCCGTCGGGCTCGCAGTATCGAAAGAGCACGCGGTCCTCGGACTCGATGCGATCGCGCGCGTCCGGCCGGACCTCGTAGCGCCCCTCGCCGTGGGCGATCGGCAACTCGAGGACGTCGCCCTCGTCGTACGCGCGGGTGAAGGGCGTGTCTGCGTTCTCCACGCGGAGGTGGACGGGCTCGCACTGGAAGCGCGCGCTCTCGTTGACCGTGAACGCGCCCGGCACGAGACCGGCCTCCGCACAGATCTGGGCCCCGTTACAGACGCCCAGGACCGGGACGCCGTCGGCGGCCGCCTCGGCGATCTCGTTCACGATCGGCGTCCGTGCCGCCATCGCGCCCGCCCGGAGGTAGTCGCCGTAGGAGAAGCCGCCGGGGAGGACGACGCCGGTCGTGTCCGCGGGCAGCCCGTCCTCGTACCAGACGATCTCGGCGTCCGCGCCGAGGTGCTCGAGCGCGCGCTCGGCGTCGCGGTCGCAGTTCGAGCCACCGAAGCGGACGACGGCGACGGTCACGCGAGCCACCCCCTCGCCGCCGGTGCCCGGGCCGACCGCTCGCCCCGTCGCGTCCCGGGTCGGTGTGCGTCGAGGACGCGCATGCTATCGGGCCTCGATCGCGACGTCGTAGTCGTGGATCGTGGGGTTTGCCAGGAGGCGCTCGGCCATGGCCTCCGCGCGCTCGGCGGCGGCGTCCCCGTCGGCCGCGTCGAGGTCGATCTCGTAGCGGTCCGCGAACCGGAGGTCCTCGAGGTCGAAGTCCAGTCGCTCGAGGGCGCGCTGGGTGGTCTCCGCCTCGGGATCCAGCACGCCGGACTTGAGCCGGACGGTGACCGTCGCGGTGAAAGCGGCCATCACGGGAGAGTGGTCGCAGTACGAGGAAAACGCTTTCGAACGGCCGGACGCGGCGCTCGGATCCGCGGTCGTCCACGGTTCGTTCCGCCGGCCCCGACACCGTCGAACAGGTCGCGGAACGGGTCGCGGGCGAGCGCCGCGGTCCTCCCCGCGGTGGCTGGACACCACCACACAGCTTCAAATCCCATCCCGCGGCCAGGGGTCCCATGGTCGACGTATCCTGGCGGACGGCCCGTCCCGGCGGGGTGACGCTCGTGGCAATCTGCCTCGACAACCGCGTGGAGGCGCCCGGGGTTCCGGCCCATCGGGTGCGGCTGGTCCCGACAGTCGACGGGCCGGTCTGGCCGCCGCGCGTCGAGGGCGTCCAGGCCGCACCCTGGACCGTCCCCGACGACGGGGAGGACGACGCCCTCGAGGGAGGGGCCGCTGCGGAGGTGGTCGTCCCCACCGGCCGGGTGGGGAGCCTGGGATTCGCCAGCGACGCGCCCGCACCCGAGCCGCCGGTCGAGGTGGCGGAGGTCGGCCCCGCCGACGCCGACGAGGGGGCCGATCCCACCGCGGCGGACGTCCTCAGAGTCCTGGGCGATCCGGCACCGCCGCGTGACGTGGTCGCTCCCGACGGACCCACCGGGCGAAGCGGCCAGCGTCCGTCCGCGTCCGAGACCCCACCGGGTGAGCGGCGGTGATCCTCGCCGTCGTCGGCGGGAAGGGCGGCGTCGGCAAGTCCACCGTCGCCCTGAACGTCGCTGGCGCGCTCTCGGGCGTCGTCGTCGACGCCGACCTCGGGATGGCCGACCTCCCGACCGGCCGCGGGCCGGACCTCCACGACGTGCTGGCCGGCCGCGCGAGTCCCGTCGAGGCGGTGTGCGAGCACGGACCGGTCCGACTCCTGCCGTGTGGACGGACGCTCGCCGGCGCGCGGGCCGCCGATCCGACGGCGCTCGTCGACGCGCTGGCGGCGGTCGAGGCGGCCTACGGCCCCGTGGTCGTGGACTGCCCGGCCGGGATGACCGCGGACGCGGGCCTGCCGCTGTACGCGGCCGACGCCTGTCTCATCGTGACGACGCCGGACGCGCTGGCGATCCCCGACGCCCTCCGGACTCGAGCCCTGGCACGGGTCCTGGAGGCCGGCCTCGAGCGCGTCGTCCTCAACCGCGCGCGGGATCCGCCGACCGAGCGCGTCGAACGAACGCTCGGGGCGCCCGTCACCGTGGTCCCGGAGTCCGCGGCCGTGGATCGGGCCCGGCGCGACGGTCGGCCTGTCGCCGCCGTCGCACCCGACAGCGTCGCTGCCGAGCGCTTCCAGGCGGTTGCGGCAGCACTGGCGTAAGAATCGTCGATCGCCGCGTCAGTCGTCGCTCGGGGGCGATCCGGACGCGATGGGCGTGGGTGTGTGTCCGTCGTCGTGTCTGGCGGTTCGATCGGCGTGTCTGGCTGTTCGATCGGAGTGCCCGGACGGTCGACCGGCGTGCTCGGGCGGTCGGCCGGCGTGTGGAGATCGGCGGTCGCGCGCCGTGGGGCTCCCCGCACCTTCTCCCGTGGCGGCCGCTGGCGACCGATCCGAGAGCTGTGCCGGCGTTCCCGATCCCTGCCTGGCTGGGGACTCGGCGGCGTCCCCCTCGACGGCCGCCTCTTCGACGGCGTCCGCTCCTTCCTCCGCTGGCTCCTCGAGTTCCTCGAGGTCGTGGTAGGCGTTCCGGAGCGTCACCGGCGACACGTCGGCGGCGTCCGCGGCCTCCGCCTGCGTGAGCCCGTGGGAGTGCTCCCGTGCGGCGGCGTAGAGACAGCCGGCGGCGAACCCGCTGGGATCCCGCCCGCCGACGATGGCGGCCTCCCGGCCCGCGGCGGCCAGGGCCAGCGCCCGGTGTTCGACCCGGTCGGGGAGTCCCAGCTCGCTCGCGAACCGGGGGACGTACTCGCCGGGATCGATCGGCCCCGTCGGGAGCCCCAGCTCCCGGTTCAGGGCGTCGTACGCCGCTCGAAGCTCGGCGGCGTCCGCCCGCGCGGGCTCGACGACCTCCTCGACCGTTCTGGAGATCGAGCGCGTCCGGCAGGTCGCGTACACCGCCGCGGCGGCGAAGCCCTCCAGCGAGCGCCCCTGGATGAGGTCCGCGGACTGTGCGGAGTCGAAGAGCGCACACGCCTGCTCGCGGAGGTCCCGTGGCAGTCCCAGCTGGCCGATCAGCCGCCGTATCTCCGTGAACGCGTAGACCTCGTTGCGGTCCCGCTTCGTGGAGAGCTGTGCGCGGTTGTGCTCGCGGCGGAGTCGGGCGAGCTGTCGGCGCTTGCGGCCGGTCGCGCGAACCGACCGGCTGCTCCCGATCTCGGTCGAGAGCCCGCGATCGTGCCGCGAGCGGGTGAGTGGGGCGCCGGTTCGCTCGCGGGTGGCCTCCTCGTCCTCGAAGCGCCGCCACTCGGGGCCGCGGTCGAGCCGGTCGGTCGCGACAACCAGGCCGCAGTCGGTACAGACGGTCTCGTCGCCCTCGCGGACGAGGGTGGCGGTGCACTCCGGACAGCGATCGTGGGCCGTCGTCATCACGAGTGGAGCTTCGCGCCGAAGGGTTATTTAAAGACTGCTGTGGGTGGAACGAACCGGGCTCCGTCGGGGGATTGAACGTACCGGTAACCGGTACGTTGTGGCCGAGGACGGTCCGGCCCCCGGGCTGGGGCGCCGGCCGAGACTGCCGAGAACCGATTAAATTTAGTACCAGTAGGACGGAACGATCCGGACATGGCGCTCGGCGACATCGCTGCGGACCTCGAGGTCACGGCCGAGCAACGCGATCGGGGCGTCGCGACGGTCGACGACACCGGGGAGGACCTGGCCGACCGGCTCGCGCCCGTCGCGGAGGATCTCCCCTGCTCACCGGGAGCAGCCGCAGCGATCGTCGAGGCCTATGCCGAGGGGGAAAGCGTCGGCGGGGCGGGGGAGGCCGCCGGCGCCGCACCCGTCACCGCTGCGAAGACGCTGCACCTCGTCGGCGTCGAGGGCGTCTGCCCCCTCGCCCCGATCCGCCGACGGATCGTCGCGGACTGGATCGACGGCGAGCTCCGGCGGACGGAGGCCCGCGAGCTCGCCGACGCCTCGGAGGCGGAGTTCCTGCTGACGGCCTTCCTCGAGACCCACGATCCACTGCCGGCGGCGCGCGAGGCCGTGGAGCCGGTGCTGGGCCCCGCCGGGAGCGCCGCGGCGGTGGAGGATCCCCTGACCGAGACGATGAGCGACGCCGAGGAGTTCTACTGAGTGGGCGGTCGACGGCGGGCACCGACGCACTCGCACACAGGCGCAGCCGGGCGTGGCCCACGCTCGACCGACGGTGCTCGCGCGGTCAGTCGAACGTGGCCGCGTAGTCATCCCGAAGATGCCCGCGTAGTCAACCGAAGATACCCACGCGGTCAGCCGAACGTGCCCGCGAGGAGCCCGTCGTCCGGGAAGGACAGCGCCAACTCGCGGTCGAGGAGCGTCTCGGCCGCCTCCGCGATCGCCGGGGCGTACGCGGGATCCGGATCGAGCGTGGAGGGGACCTCCCCGGCGGGCACCTCGTGGGTGGGCACCGAGACGTCGGCGGCGTCGACGGGGTGGTCCCCGTCCGCGCGGTTCGCGATCGCGATGCCGGGCGCTGCGCCGACGTCAGCCAGCCGCTCGCGGAGCCGCTGGAGGGCGTCGACGCCCCGCTCGCTCGCGGGGGTGACCACCGCCACGCGGTCGGCGCTCGTTACCGCGGCGACCGCGGGATTGGTCGCGACCGGCGGGGTGTCCACGAGCACGACGTCGAAGTGGTCGGCGGCGCCAGCGAGCGCCTCCTCGAATCCCCTGGCGGCAGCGGTGGTCTTCGCGCGGGCGAGTCGCTCGTACGGGGCGCGAGCGGCCGCGACGGCGACCCGACCATCGACCGCCGCGTCGAGGTCGACGGTGGCGGCGTCGAGGCTGGCCTCGCCGGTCACCACCTGGGTGACGTCCGGATCGATCGCGCCGGGGACCGCAGCGGCGAGCCCCTGGGTCGCGAAGTCGACGTCCAGCACCGCGACCGCGTCGCCGGCCCGGGCGAGCGTCGCGGCGAGTTCCATGGTCGTCCGCGTGGCGCCCGCGCCGCCGGTCGCTCTGGTCACGGCGACGGTCCGTGGTGGCATGGGAGGATTCACGACTTCACGAGTGTAAAAAAGTATCGTTCGGATCCCGTCGGCGGTCGAGTGGGACGGGCTGCCCGCCTCACTGCGCGTCGCGGATGGCCTCGCCGACCGCCGCCAGCTCCGCTTCGTCCAGGTCGAGTTGGCCGCCGAAGAGCGCGTGGATCGGGCCGTAGCCGTCGCCCTCGAACCGGGGAACGACGTGGCAGTGGACGTGGGGTACCTCCTGGCCCGCCGCGGGGCCGTTGTTGAACGCGACGGTCGTCGCGTCGGCGTCGACCGCCACCTCGACGGCCGGCGCCACCTCGGTCGCGGCGGCGCCGATCGCCCCGCCGACGTCCGCGGGGAGGTCGGCCAGCGTCTCGTGGTGGTCGCGGGGGATCACCAGGGTGTGCCCCTCGGCCAGGGGGTTGGCGTCGAGGAACGCGACAACGAGGTCGTCCTCGTAGACGATCTCGCCCGGGATCTCGCCGTCGGCGATCGCACAGAAGATGCAGTCCTCGCTCATGTCCGAGCCGACGGCCGGATCGCCCTTGAAGGTTGGCGCCCCGGGTGACCGGGGGTCTGTGGACGCCGCTGGTGGACGCCGGAAGTTGTGGATGCTGGGGGTGTGGAGCCGCGGGTCGTGGATGCTGGGCGTTGTGAATCCGGGGGTCGTGGACGCCCGGGGTGATTGCCACAGGACACCGTGGGTGCTCGGGTGCACCGGGATGGCGCGCAGCGGCGCCACGGGTACCCCTACGAGTGCAACACCAGGATCTCGGTGTTCTCCCGCCGGTCCTCGAGGTCGGTGTTGCCGGGTGGCTGGATGTCGACCTCGAGCGTGCCCTGTTGCTGGTTTGCCTCGAGGCTGGGGGAGACGTCCTCGAAGGTCGCCTCCCCGTCGCCGTCGGTCTCCGCGTGGTAGGGCCCATCCGGCAGCCGGGCGGAGCCACCGGCAAGTATCACGGTCGCGTCGGCGACGGTGTCACCGTCTTCGTCCACGACCTGCAGGGTCACGTCTCGCGTCCCGTCGGTCCCGAGGTCGATCGTCTCGGGATCGGGCTCGACGTCCATCTCGGAGGTGCCCAGCTCCGAGGTGTCCTCGATCATCGTCATCATCACGCTCAGCGCCGCGACGCCGATGACGAGGGCGATCACGAGCCGGATGGGCAGGCCCTCGATCGCGCGCTCGTCGTCGAGGATCGCGGTCGGTGTGCGCAGCTCGATTCCCGCTCGCGTCGTGCCGTCGCCAGCGTCTGCACCGGGTGGCATGGGCCCCGCTCGCCGCGGCATCCTACCTAAAGGCGTTGCGCGGGAGCGGTTCCCGGCGAGCCGACGCCACCGCCCAGGATCGCAACCCCCTTCCCGGACGACCGCGTCGCCGCCGACAATGAGTGGCCGGACGCCCGCCCCGACCGTGGGCCAGGTCGGGCTGATCGCGCTGTTCGTCACGTCGCTGGTCACGGCCCAGCTCACCGCCAGCAAGCTGCTGGCGTTCGACCTCCCGGCGTCGCTGCCGGTCGTCGGGGCCACGATCGTGTTACCTGGAGCCGCGCTGGCGTACGCGGTCACCTTTCTCGCCACCGACTGCTACGCGGAGCTCTATGGCCGCCGGCCCGCACAGGTCCTGGTGAACGTCGGCTTCGCGATGAACTTCGTGTTGCTCGGGCTGGTCTGGTCGACGATTCTGGCCCCGTCGAGTCCCGGCGGGGTCCCCGCCGGGGAGTTCGAGAGCGTCCTCGGTGCGGGCACCAACGTCGTGATCGGGAGCCTCGCTGCGTACGTCGTGAGCCAGAACTACGACGTGCTCGCCTTCCACTGGATCCGCGACCGGACCGACGGCCGGTACCTCTGGCTGCGCAACATCGGCTCGACGGCAACCAGCCAGGCGATCGACACCCTCATCTTCGTGACGCTGGCCTTCGGCGTCCTGCCGCGGCTGTTCGGCCTCGGGCCCGTCACCGGCTGGGACCTGGTCCTCGAGTTGATCGTCGGTCAGTACCTGCTCAAGCTCCTGATCGCGGTCCTGGACACGCCCGTCGTCTACGGGATCGTCCGGGCGATCCGCCGCCAGGAGACGGGCGGCCGAGTCGACACCGACACGCTCGCCTGGCGGTCCTGAGGATCGGGGAAGCGCCTCGGCGGGGCCGCGACGGCGAACGCGCCGGTCGCCGGCCCGAGCAGCCCGCCGCTACCCCAAGCTTTGATCGACATCGGGACGAGCGTCCAGCTATGGCGGAGCCCGACGACTCCCGGGACGTCCTCGAAGCGCTCGCCAGTTTCCCCTCGGTCCACCACCCGACCGCATCGCCCGACGGCGAGACCGTCGCCGTCTACTACGACGACACCGGCCGTAACGAGCTCCAGCTGATCGACGTCGCCTCCGGCGACCGCGAGGTCGTCACCGACGGCGAGGTTCCCCGCGACGCGCGGTGGCCGATGAAGTGGGCACCCGACGGCGAGGCGCTGTACTTCCACAGGGACGAGGCTGGCAACGAGCAAAACGACGTCTGGCGCGTGGCGCGGGACGGGACGGACGCCGGAGCGGTCCTGGAGATGGACGGCCAGGTCTCCCTGGAGGCGATCGGCGACGACGGCACCCTCTACGTCGGCTCGACGGCCGGCGGGCAGCTGAACCTCTACCGGCGGCGCACCGACGGCGAGGTCCAGCAGCTGACCGACTACGAGCGCGCCGTCGGCGGGCCGGAGCTATCCCCGGACGGCGACCGAATCGCCTACACGACCAACGAGACCGACGCCTACGAGAACCTCGACGTCTACGTCGCAGCGGCCGAGGGCTCCGATCCCCAGAACCTGCGGCTCGGCGAGGTCGGCTCGGAGTCCCAGGCCGCCGACTGGGCTCCCGACGGCGAGTCGCTGCTGGTCTCGGACAACGCCACCGATCGCTCGCGGCCCGGCGTCTACGACGTGGAGACGGGGGAGGTTTCCTGGTTCGGTCCCGGCGAGCACGACGAGACGGCCGTCGCGTTCCTCGCGGACGGGCGCCGGTTCGTCGCGGTCCGAACGCGCCGCGCGGCGAAGGTCCCGGTCGTCTACGACGTCGAGACCGGCGAAGGTGTCGAGCTCGACGTGCCGGAGGGCGTGACTGTGCCGGCCGGCGGCTCGCCGAGGGTGAGGGCGGGCTCGCCGCTGCTCTCGGGCGACCGCCTGCTCCTGCTCCACACGACGCCCGACCGCAGGCCGGAGCTGCTCGCCTACGACCTCGAGACGGACGAGACGGAGGTCCTCCTGCCCGCCGAGTACGGCCCCTTCGATCCCGATACCTTCGCCGACGCCGAGTACTTCCGCTTCGCGTCCGACGGCGTGCCCGAAACCCGCCAGGCGGCCGTCGAGCACGACCCCTACGATGAACTCGAGATCGGCGCGCTGCTGTACGACCCACGCGACGCGGCGGCCGATCCCGAGGCCGATATCGACGCAGCCTCCGAGACCGACGACGAGGTCCCCCTGATCGTCAAGCCCCACGGCGGCCCACGCCACGCCGACACCCGCAGCTTCGACCTCTACACCCAGTTCCTCTGCCAGCGGGGGTTCGCCGTCCTCGAGGTCAACTACCGCGGCTCCACCGGGCGCGGCCGGGCCTTCGTCCGCGAGCTCTACGACGACTGGGGTGGGGCCGAACAGGGCGACGTCGTCAGCGGCCTCGAGCACGTCCTCGCGACCAGGGAGTGGGTCGACGACGACCGCGTGGCCGTCTTCGGCGGCTCCTACGGCGGCTACTCGGCGTACTGGCAGCTCGTCCAGTACCCCGACCGCTACGACGCCGGGATCGCGTGGATGGGGCTGACCGACCTGGAGGCGATGTACGAGGAGACGATGCCCCACTTCAAGACCGAGCTGCTGGAGAAGAACGTTGGCACGCCCGCGGACAACCCCGAGCTCTACCGCGAGCGCTCGCCGATCGAGTACGCGGAGAACCTCTCGGCGCCGGCGCTGCTCGTTCACGGCGTCAACGACCGCCGCGTGCCGGTCTCGCAGGCGCGCACGTTCCGCGACCGGCTGGCGGAGCTGGGGTACGAGGAGGGGGAGGCCTTCGAGTACGTCGAACTGGGCGAGGAGGGCCACGCCTCCTCCGACCAGGCCCAGAAGCTCCGGCTGTTCGAGATCCTCGACGACTTCCTCGAGCGGCGATTGTGACCAGGCGGCTCCGGGTTTCGTTCGCGGGCAGCGATCACGGTGCGGGTCGGACGTCCCCTGGCCGCTGTCTGAGCCGGGGATCCAGGCCGGGATCCCCCTGAAGACACTTGCCTGACGATCCTGCTCCCCTTCGACTTCATGCGTCCGGACCGCGACGGCCGCACAGTTTTATTACCTAGGCGGGAGCCACGACACGTATGGCACTCACAAGCGCACTCGGTACAGGACTGCTGCAGGGCGCAGCCGACTTCGGGGCGGGGTTCCTCCTCGTCTGGCTGTTGGTCGTCGTGCTCGTCATCGCCGGCGCGTGGAAGGTCTTCGAGAAGGCGGGGGAGCCGGGGTGGCACGCGATCATCCCGATCTGGAACATCTACGTGATGACCAAGATCGGCGGCGTGGAGTGGTGGTGGCTGCTGGTCCTGATGTTCGTCCCGATCGTGAACCTCTACGCGATGTACAAGATCTACAGGGGCGTCGCCGAGGCCTTCGGCCAGGGGCTTGGCTTCACCCTCGGGCTGTGGTTCCTGCCGTTCATCTTCTGGCCCCTGCTGGGCTTCGGCGACTACCCACACCAGGGGACGCCGGCCTGAGGCTGCTGGGGTGACCCCCGTCGTCCCGTTCCAAGGACCGGCAGTGGCGACGCCGACCGGTGTGTCGGGGCAATGGGCGGAGCCCGGCGGGGCGGTTCGCGAGTCGCTGGGGATGGCGAATCCCGGCGTTCGCGCGAGTGGCCCGAGCCGTGCTACTCCAGGACGATCAGCACGTCGCCCATGTCGACGCTCTCGCCCTCCGCGACGCGCACCTCGCTGACGGTGCCGCCCTGGTCGGCGACGACGTCGTTCTCCATCTTCATGGCCTCGAGGACGCAGACCACGTCGCCCGCGGCCACGTCATCGCCCTCCTCGACGTCGACCTCGAGGATCGTCCCCTGCATCTCCGCGGTCACGATCTCGCCCTCGCCGACGGCCCCACTGCCCCCGCCCGCCTCCTCGCCGACGTGCTCCGGGCGGTCGGCGGCGCCGCGGTTGCCGTCCCCGGCGGCGATCGGCGGCGCGCCGTGTTCCTCGAGGTTGACCTCGAAGCGTTTGCCGTCGACCTCGACTGTGAACTCGCGGGTGACCGTGTCCTCTTCCTCGTCGGCGACGACGGTCTCCTGGCCCCACTGGCGCTGGGCCTCCTCGATCCGGGCGTGATCGAGCTCCTCGTCGAGGTACTTCGTCGTGTGCGTGCCGTCGTTGAACGCCTGGTCGGCGAGCATCAGCCGGTGGAAGGGAATGATCGTGGTGACGCCCTCGATGTCGTACTCCCGGAGCGCCCGGAGCGAGCGTGCGATGCACTCGTCGCGGTCGCTCCCGTGGACGATCAGCTTCGCGATCATCGAGTCGTAGTCGGTCACGAGGTCGTCGCCCTGCCGGAGCGCGTCGTCGAGACGCACGCCGATTCCGCCTGGCGGGTCGTAGGTCTCGAGGCGGCCGCCCCGGGCTGGCTGGAACTCCTCGGCGGCGTTCTCGGCGTTGATCCGGAACTCCATGGCGTGGCCGGCGAGCTCGACGTCGTCCTGCTCGAAGCCGATTCTCTCGCCCGCGGCGACCTTGAGCTGCCACTTCACGATGTCGATGCCGGTCAGCGCCTCCGTGACGGTGTGCTCGACCTGGATCCGGGTGTTGACCTCGAGGAAGTAGTAGTCGGCGTCGGGGCCCAGTGGCTCGTCTGGATCGCGGCCTGGCTCCTCCTCGACGAGGAACTCGACGGTGCCGGCGTTGGTGTAGTCGGCGGCGTCGACGCCCCGGCGGGCGGCCTCGCCGATCTCCTCGCGGAGCGCCGGCGAGAGCGCCGGGGAGGGGCCCTCCTCGATGACCTTCTGGTGTCGTCGCTGGAGCGAGCAGTCCCGCTCGCCGAGGTGCCGGACGTTCCCGTGCTCGTCCGCGAGGATCTGGACCTCGACGTGGCGCGGCCGCTCGAGGTATCGCTCGAGGTACACCGAGTCGTTGTCGAAGTACGCCTCGCCCTCGCGCTTCGCGCTCTGGAGTTGCTCCTCGACGTCCGCGGCGGACTCGACGATCTTCATCCCCCGCCCGCCACCGCCGCCCTCGGCCTTGATCGCGATGGGGTAGCCGTGCTCGTCGCCGAAATCGGTGACCGCCTCGGGCTCCGTGACCGGATCGGTGGTACCCGGGACGATCGGGACGTCGGCCTCGTCCATGATCGTCCTGGCCTTCGTCTTCTCCCCGAGACTCTCCATCGCGTCCCCGCTCGGGCCGATCCAGGTCAGCCCGTCGGTCTCCTCGACCCGGCGGGCGAACCTCGCGTTCTCGGCGAGGAAGCCGTAGCCGGGGTGGATCGCGTCGGCGTCGGCCTTCAGCGCCGCGTCGATCACCGCGTCGTGGTCGAGGTAGGACTCGCTGGCCGTTGCCGGCCCGACGTTGTACGCCTCGTCGGCGTAGCGGACGTGTCCCCCGTCCGCGTCGGCCTCGCTGTAGATCGCGACCGTAGAGACGTTGAGTTCCTCGCAGGCCCGCATCACGCGAACCGCGATCTCGCCGCGGTTCGCGACGAGCACCTTCCGGAACATGGCGGCGGCTTCTGGGGGTAGTCACCTCATTCTATCGGTCGGGGAGCGGCAGTGGCGCCGTCGGCCGAACCCCTGGCGCTCTTCCGGGATCGGGCGTCGACGCCCGTCAGGAACGCCGATCGACCACCGGCGAGCCAGCGGCCGCCCCGATCGGGAGCACAGCGCTCCTCGGGCAGGCCCCGGTAGTCGGGGTCTCTCCAGGCCGCAATCGTGGCCGGTCACCACCGCGTTCGACATCAGGTGGCCCCGGCCAGGAAGCCGCCGATGGCGCCGACCACCACCGGGAGGGTGATCCCCATCACGATGGCCGCGGTTCCAAGCTCCGGCGAGCCACCGTCGATCTCGAAGACGAAGCTCCCCAGGACCGTCAGCGGGAAGTAACCCACCGCGACCGTCGCGCCGTTGACTGCACCGATCGATCCGCTGGGCGGCCAGGTCTCAGCGGCGACGTAGTAGCCGGCCGCACCGAGCAGGACCAGCACGAAGAGCGTGTACCCCGCCGCGGGGATCGTCCAGTCCAGGGCCTGCGCGGCCTCGTCGTGGAGGACGTTCACCGAGACGCCCTCCCGGACGACGTCGACGTAGTGGGCGTTGTAGAACACCCACCCGGAGCGGGAGAACCACTCCTCGGGGAAGGGGTTCTCCGCCTCGAGGAAGTTCAGGGCGGCAGCGACCGAGGCGAAGCCGACGAGCCACGCCAGCCCGCCGTACGTCGCCCCCGCGTGCAGCGGCAGGCGCCCGCGCAACGATTCCGAGCCGGTCCGGTCGGACGTAGCCATAGAATCCGATCATTCGGTATATGTAATAAACTCACGTGTCGGTCGCAGGGCCGCTCGCGACCCACAGCAGCCCCTCGTGGGGTGTGGGAAACCACGTCGCGCCGGTCCGGGTCACCCGGTCCCGCGCTCGGCGTCGGAGTCGGCACCGACGACCGCGCTGCCGCCGACCGCCGCCGCCACCCGCACGCCGACCAGGCTGACCAGCACGCCGGCGATCACGAAGACGGCCAGGCGCTGGCCCGAGTCGAGAGCGAACTGTTCGACCTGCACCACGCCGAAGTCCATGCGTGGCATCCGGAGCGGCCCGATGAGGTCCGCCTGCTCGAGGAAGTACGCCGAGAAGCCCCGGATCACGAACCCCACCGACAGCGCGACGAACGGCAGGTTGACGAAGGACGTCCGGATCCCCTCGTCCCGCAGGATCTCGTCGAGGAGCCGGCCGGCGGAGGCAGTCAGGGCTGCCGTCGCCAGCCACGGGACGCTGTCGTAGGCGAACTGCATGGCGGGGAGCAGGAATCCCTCGGTGTCGGGCTGGTTGGAGATCCCCAGCGCGCCGGCGAACACCCCAACGAGGGTGAGCCCGACGGCCACGACGTACGTGACGACGGACACCTGGCCGGAGTACAGCGCCTCGCGGGCCTCGCGGGCGACCCGCCCCGTCAGCTCGTCGACGCCCAGCCCCTTGTACAGCAGGAACGAGCCGATGACGGCAGTCATCGTCGCCGTCGCGACCGCCAGCCCCGCGAGCACCGCCAGCGCCGGGAAGACCACGAGGGCGGTCCCCAGTGGCACCAGCGTCGTCTGGCGAAGCTCCTCGTCGGCGAGGAACTGCTTGAGGAGGTAGTACGTCGACTCGAGGTCCCGCGCCTGGCGCACGACCACCCGGTCCACCGAGTCGACGGGGACCCGGCTCTCGACGATCGGGACGAGGCGCTCGTCCTCCGCGCTGTCGGTGACGACGATCGCCGCGTCGGGGTCGTACGTCGCCATCAGCTCGTCGAGCTGGCTCGCGACGGTGCGATCGGCCCGGACCATCGAGTCCGGCGCCCCCGACACGACGGCGACGACGGCCTCCTCGCCGTCCTCCCGGAGGTCCCGCGCGATCCGCAGCGCCTCGAGGATCGAGTTCACCCCCGCGTCCTCGGGGTCGACCAGCCCGACGTCGGTGACCAGCGACTCCACTGCCTCCCAGCCGGCCACGGGCGTCTCGACGCCGCTGGCCCGGCCGACGTCGTCGGCGCGGTCCAGACAGACCACGAGGGTGGTCACGGTAGATCCAACTGGTTCTCGTGGGATTAAAACTCTCGTGGTGCCTCCGGCGACGGAATGTGCCGGGACGGTTCCTCCAGGGGGTCCCGGCGACGCCGACGCCGTGGACGGGTCACCCCCCGATCAGCCGATGTAGCCCTCCTCCCGCAACGTCTCCGCCTCCGCCTTCTCGTAGCGCCAGGTGATGTCGGCCTTCTCGTCCTGCCAGTCCCAGGGCTCGACGAGGACGATGTCGTTCTCGCGGATCCAGATGCGCTTTTGCATCTTGCCGGGGATGCGGGCCGTCCGTTCCGTCCCGTCCGCACACCGGACGCGAACGCGGTTCGCGCCGAGCATCTCGAGCACCTCGGCGAACACCTCCTCGTCCTCGGGCATCCGGACGTCCTCGACGGCAGCGGAGCCGTCCTCGTCGCTCATACCGGCGTATAACAGGAGGGTCGATTTAACTCTTGATTCCGTTCCTCCCCCGAGGCGGCCCGCCAGCGCGCCGCCGGCGCCGTCCAGCGCAGGTCGACGACGGACCCTGGCACTCGCAGCCCGTCCCACACCCCGCGATCCGCTGCCTGCCGACGCCTGACCGCAGATCGCTCCCTGCTGGCCGCGGGCCGCCGTGCCCTGCCGCTCGCGGCCCGCGGCTTCGCCGGTCCCCGCGGCCCGCAGCTTCGCCGGTCCCCGCGGCCCGCAGCTTCGCCGGTCCCCGCGGCCCGCAGCTTCGCCGGTCCCCGCGGGCCGCTGCTCGCCGCTCACTGCTCACTGCTCGCCGCCACCTGCTCGCCGGTCGCCGGGCTCCACTCGAGTCCCGCCGGTGGCCCCCGACCGCCGACCCGCCAGTCCGTCTTTATACCTGCCCGACCGAGGTGGCCGACATGCAGCTGGGTATCCACGAGTCGGTCGGCGACGTGTTCCCGCCCGACGCGCTCCGCGCCGAACTCGAGGCGGCGGACGTCGAGATTTCGGCCGAGCCCGTCGGCGACGATCCGATCGCGCTTGGCGCCTGCGAGGGCGTCGTCACGCTCGACTACCGCGAGTACTTCCTCGACGCCGTCGACTGGGTCCACTCGATCCAGGCCGGCGTCGATCGGTTCCCCATGGGCGAGTTCGAGGCCGAGGGCGTCATGCTCACCAACAGCTCGGGAATCCACGGCGCGAGCGTCGGCGAGACGGTCGTCGGGTTCATGACCGCCCTCGCCCGGAACCTCCACGCCTACCGCAGTGCCCAGGACCGCGGCGAGTGGATCAATCCCGACTGGGACCGCCCGTTCACCCTCGACGGGGAGTCGGTCTGCGTCGTCGGGCTGGGAACCATCGGCCAGGCCGTCGCGGAGCGGGCGACCTGGCTGGGGATGGACGTCTGGGGCGTCCGTCGCACCCCGGATCCGGTGCCGATCGTCGACGAGGTGTACGGACAGGACGAACTCCACGCCGCGTTGCTGGACGCGCGGTTCGTCGTCCTCGCGCTCCCACTGACGACCGAGACCCGCCGGCTGATCGGCCCGGCGGAGCTGGCGGCGATGGGCGAGGACGCCTATCTGATCAACGTCGCTCGCGGCGGGGTGGTGGTCCAGGACGCGCTGGTCTCGGCGCTGGAGGCCGGGAGCATCGCGGGCGCCGCCCTCGACACCTTCCAGACCGAACCGCTCCCGGCGGCGTCGCCGCTGTGGGACATGGAGGACGTGATCGTCACGCCCCACGCCGCGGGGCGGACGCGGGACTACCACCGCGCGATCGCTGACCTGCTCCGGGACAACGCCGAGCGTCGAGCGGAGGGCCGGGAGCTTCGGAACCGGATCGTCTGAGGCCCTCGCCGAGAGTCCCTCGGGGTCCCAACGGCTGCCCGGCGGGAACTGGACGGCCGTGCACCGCCGAACAGCAAGGTTGAACAGGGCGGGCCGGGAACAACCGGTCGATGCCGACCGTCGAATACCTCAACTACGACGTCGTGGACGACGAGGGCTGGGACATGTACGACGACCCGATCTTCGAGGAGGCCGCCGACATGGACCTCACGGACGAGGACTACGGCACCCTCGAGGTCAACGAGGGCGAGTACATCCTCGAGTCCGCGGAGGCCCAGGGCTACGACTGGCCGTTCTCGTGTCGGGCCGGCGCCTGCGCGAACTGTGCCGCCATCGTCCTCGAGGGCGACATCGACATGGACATGCAGCAGATCCTCTCGGACGAGGAGGTCGAGGAGAAGAACGTGCGGCTGACCTGCATCGGCTCGCCGGCGGCGGACGAGGTCAAGATCGTCTACAACGCCAAGCACCTCGACTACCTGCAGAACCGCGTCATCTGAGACGGCCACGGTCGCGGCTCGAACGCCATTCGCCGCCGCGTCGCAGTACGCTCTCGATAGTTCGACCCCGGACCTGCTGGTCCAGCGGTCCCTGGCGTCTCCGCCGATATCGGGAGGTCCTCGCAGACGGCTCGAACGTCCAGCACGGTCCCGGTTTCTCGTCGCAAGCGGGCGCAAGTGAGTGACCATCGTCACGGGCCCGGGAGGGTGGCGACGGTTCGAGGCACTCCCGGCTATCCTCACCGGATGAACGCCCTTGTTACCAATGGACAAGCGGCCCCCGCGTTGCCGGCGTACTCTAGCGCGCTATGGCAGTAGATTCACCAAACGACGGCGCGCTCGTCGCGTGGTACCGCAGCCGTATCGGCGTCCCCCAGAACGGGGACGAGGCGCGGGGCTACTGGCTGTTCGCGCTCGGCGCTATCCTCGGCGTGCTGGGAATGGTGGTCTTCCTCGCGAGCGACTCGGCGAGTACGATGCGCGAGGCGTCGATCGCGCTCTCCGCCGGCGGCCTGGCCCTCGTGTTCGCCGGGCCGATCATCCGGCTCCCGCTCGAGGACTCGGCGACGTGGCTGGTCTACGCTGGCCTCCTCACCTGCGCCGCCGCGATCGCGTGGTTCGTCGCCGTCTTCCCCAGCGGCTGGAACACGAACACCGGCGAGCCCATCATCATCGGCCTGTACGGCCTCGGGTTGCTCGTGATGGCTGTCGCGGGCGTCTTCGTGCCGATCGTGGTCGGCCGGGACACGGACGACGACGCCGTCGAGGATCTCCAGACCGAGCTGTCGGCGACTCGCGGCGACCTCGAGCAGGCTCGCGGCGACCTCGAGGAGGTCCGCGGTGACCTGGAGGAGCGCCGCGGCGACCTCGCAGAAGCGAACAACGAACTCGCGAGTGTCGAAGCCGACGAGGCCGACCTCGCCGCCAGACTCGAGACGAGTCGGGACAGCGACAGCCGCTTCGAGGTGTACGAGGACAAGGGCGGGGACTGGCGGTGGCGAATGCGCCACCGCTCCGGCGACCTGCTCGCGACGAGCGGGAAGGGCTTCGAGGCCCAACACGGCGCGGAGACCGGCATGCGGGCGGTCCGCCGCGAGGCCTCGGGCGCGACGGTCCACCTCTTCGAGCCGGAAGACCTCCCGGCGGAGACCGAGACCTTCGAACCCGTGGACACGGTCGAGAGCAAGGCCACCTTCGAGGTGTACGAGGACGAGGGCGGCGACTGGCGCTGGCGGCTCCGCCACGACAACGACAACATCATCGCAGACTGCGGCCAGGGCTACGCGTCCCGGAGCGGCGCCACCTCCGCCGTCGAGGGGATCCGCGAGTACGTGGGTCCGGCGGAGTACCTCTGGCCCGACCCGACCGCCTTCCAGGTCTACGAGGACGAGGAGGGCCAGTTCCGCTGGCGGCTCCTCCACCGCAACGGCAACATCCTCGGCATCTCCGCCGAGGGCTACGAGTCCCGCCCCAACGCCAGGGGCGCGATCGAATCCATCCAGCAGCACGTCGGCGAGCTGGACGTCGAGGCGTACGCCGACGAGGGCGACCAGTTCCGCTGGCGGCTCCTCGACGGCAACGACGACATCATCGCGGTGAGCGGCGCGGGCTACGCGTCCAAGGAGGGCGTCGAGAAGGCCGTCACGCGGCTCCGGGAGTACGCACCCGAGGCGGACCTGCTCGAGATCGGCCACGCCGCCTTCGAGATCTTCGAGGACGAGGCCGGCGACGCCCGCTGGCGGCTGCGCCACCGCAACGGCAACATCATCGCGGACTCCGGGCAGGGCTACGCCGACCGCAGCGGCGCGGTCGACGGCATCGAGAGCGTGAAGCGCAACGCGCCGAACGCCGAGCAGACGGACTGACTGCGGTTCCGGCGGTTGGCGACCCCGCTGACGCCGGCGCAATCGCGCCGGTCGGCCCTCCACTCGCTGTTTCACTCGTTCGGCTACGACGGCTGTCGGCGTTTCGTTGCCTGTTCCTCGACGGCGGGAGCCTCCGGGCGTCTGGATTCCCGCGCCGCCCACGCCCCTCCGACACCCTTATACCGATGAACGATATTGTACATCACAAGCCGAATACCAACACTGGTGACCTGACATGGAGGACTACATCGAGCGCGTCGCGACCGGCGAGGACCTGGCCCAGGCCGAGGCCCGTGCCGCCGCGAGCGCCGTCTTCGAGGACGCGACGGACGCACAGATCGGCGCCCTCCTGGCGGCGCTGCGGGCCAAGGGCGAGACGGAGGCCGAGATCGCGGGCTTCGCCGAGGGGATGCGCGAGGCAGCGCGGACCATCGACCCCGACCGCGGGCCGCTTGTCGACACCTGCGGCACCGGCGGCGACGACTACGACACCATCAACGTCTCGACGACGAGCACGTTCGTCGTCTCCGGGGCCGGCGTGCCCGTCGCCAAGCACGGCAACTACTCCGTCTCCTCGTCGTCGGGGAGTTCCGACGTGCTCGAGGAGCTGGGCGTGTCGATGGACACCGAGCCCGACGCCGTCGAGTCGCTGATCGAGGCCGAGGACATCGGCTACATGCACGCGCCGGCGTTCCACCCGGCGATGAAGGCCGTGATCGGCCCGCGCAAGGAGCTGGGCGTGCGGACGATCTTCAACGTCCTCGGGCCGCTGACCAACCCCGCCGGCGCCGACGCCCAGGTCGTCGGCGTCTACGACCCCGACCTCGTGCCGCTGCTCGCGAATGCGCTCTCGAACCTCGACGTGGATCGCGGGCTGGTCGTCCACGGCTCGGGCCTGGACGAGATCGCCGTCCACGGCGAGACCGTCGCCGCGGAGGTCAACGGCGGCGTTTCCGAGTTCACCATCGAGCCGGAGGACCTCGGCCTCGAGCGCGCGCCGGTGGCCGAGATCGCGGGCGGGAGCCCGGCGGGCAACGCCCGGGACCTCGAGGGGATCCTCGCCGGCGAGGTGACCGGGCCCAAGCGCGACGTCGTCCTCGCGAACGCCGGCGCGGCGATCTACGTCGCGGGCGAGGCCGACTCGCTGGCGGCGGGCGTCGAGCGCGCCGCCGAGTCGATCGACTCCGGGGCGGCGCTGGCACAGCTGAACGCGCTGCGGGAGGCCTCGTAGCCGATGGGTGCGGACGCGCCGTCGGCCCCGCGGGTGAAGATCTGCGGGCACACGACGCACGAGGACCTCGCCGCGAGCGTCGCCGCCGGTGCCGACGCCGTCGGCGTGATCGCCGCGGTCGACGTCGAGACGCCACGGGAGGTGTCGGTGTCCGAGGCGGCGCAGCTGTTCGCGGCCGTTCCCCCGCTGGCGACGGGCGTCCTCGTGACGATGCCCGACTCGGTGGCCGACGCCGTCGAGCTGGTCGGGCGGACCAGCCCCGACGCGATCCAGGTCCACGGGACCCTCGACCCCGACGCCGTCGCCGACCTCCGGGAGCGGGTCCACGTCGACGTGATCGCCGCGATCGACGCCGAGAACGAGGCGTTGGCGGCCTACGCCGATGCCGCCGACGCGCTGCTGGTCGACACGCCCGCCGCGGACGGCGGCGGTGGCACCGGCCGCACCCACGACTGGGAGCGGACCCGCGATCGGACGGCCGACCTCGACGTGCCAATCGTGCTCGCGGGCGGCCTCACGCCGGCGAACGTCGCGGACGCCATCGCGGCCGTCGAGCCCTTCGGCGTGGACGTGGCGTCGGGCGTCGAGCGTGACCAGGTCCCGGCGAGCGACGCGAGCGCAGGCCCGGACGTCGAGCACGGGGAGCCGGACGCGGAGCGCCGGGATTCGTCCGCCGGCGCCAAGGACCACGACGCCGTCCGGGCGTTCGTCGCGAACGCGCGATCGGCCGGCGGTGCCTCCCGGCGGTCGGAACAGTCTGCGGACGACGACCGGGGCGTCGCATCGACGGAGGGGTCGCGATGACGCTCTCGATGGACCGCGAGACGTTCGTGGCCCACGCGACCGGCGACGCCGCTGGAGAGGGATCGCCGGCCGCCGCGCCGGCGACCGACGCCGCCGACCGGCCCGCCGTCATCCGCGTCGCCACGGAGATCGACGCGGCCGTCGAGCCGCTGACGGCCTACGCCGCGCTCACGGGCCGAACCACCGACGCCGACGCCGCCGACCACGCCTTCCTGCTCGAGAGCGGCGGCAAGACCGCCGCGAGCGACCCCGACGGCGCGTTCCGCCCGAGCCACGCGACCGCCGACCGTCACGCGCGCTACTCCTTCGTCGGCTACGATCCCGAAGCCGTGGTGACCGTCGGCCCCGAGGGCACCGAGATCGACGTCCTCGGCGCCGACCGGTACGCCGACCTGCTGGAGACCGACGGCGGCGACGTGGTCGACGACCTGCGGGCCGCGATCCCGGACGCGCGACGGGCCGGCTTCGACCACGGTGAGCGATCCACCGGATCGCGATCCTCGTCGGACGGACCGTCCGACGGTGGGGATCGCCAGCGCCTCGACGGCGGCCTCGTCGGCTTCCTGGGCTACGAGGCGGTCTACGACTGCTGGCTCGAGGAGGTCGGGCTCGAGCGGCCCGACTCCCGATTCCCCGATGCGGAGTTCGTGCTCGCGACGCGGGTGCTGGCCTTCGACGACGTCGAGGACACCGTCGAGCTGGTGTTCACGCCGGTCGTCCGGCCCGAGGACGACGCCGGAGCGATCTACGACCGGCTCCGGGCAGAGGCCGAGCGCGTGGAGGGGCTGCTCGCCGACGCCGACCCGCCGGCGACCGGCGGCTTCGAGCGGGTCGCCGAGCGCGCCGGCCCACAGGCGGCCTACGAGGACGCCGTCGAGCAGGCCAAGGAGCACGTCCTGGACGGCGACATCTACCAGGGCGTGCTCTCCCGGAAGCGGGAGCTGTTCGGCGAGGTCGATCCGATCGGCTTCTACGCCGCACTGCGGGACGTCAACCCCTCGCCGTACATGTATCTCCTCGCCCACGACGACCTCTCGATCGTGGGCGCGAGCCCGGAGACGCTCGTGTCCGTGCGCGGGGAGGAGGTGATGGTCAACCCGATCGCGGGCACCTGTCCGCGCGGGAACAGTCCCGTCGAGGACCGGCGGCTGGCCGGCGAGATGCTCGCCGACGGCAAGGAGCGCGCCGAGCACACGATGCTCGTCGACCTCGGGCGCAACGACGTCCGCCGCGTCGCCGAACCCGGCTCGGTGCGCGTCGAGGAGTTCATGAGCGTGCTGAAGTACAGCCACGTCCAGCACATCGAGTCGACAGTGACGGCGACGCTCGCGCCCGACGAGGACGCGTTCGACGCCACGCGGGCGACGTTCCCGGCGGGGACGCTCTCGGGCGCGCCGAAGATCCGCGCCATGGAGATCATCGACCGACTGGAGCGGGCGCCCCGGGGCCCCTACGGCGGCGGCGTCGGCTACTACTCCTGGAGCGGCGACGCGGACTTCGCGATCGTCATCCGGACCGCGACGGTGGAGTCCGGCGTCGATCCGGCAGCGCTCGACGGCAGCGCCGTCGACGAGGCGGCCGGCCGATCTCTCGCCGACGCCGAGGGGCCGCTGGACCGGATCACGGTGCAGGCCGGCGCCGGCATCGTCGCGGACAGCGACCCAACCGCCGAGTACGAGGAGACCGAGTCGAAGATGGACGGGACGCTGGCCGCCCTCGAACGCATCGAGAACGGCGGTCGCGAGCCCGAGGGCGAGCGGGCCGAGGCCGCCGGCGCCGGCGAGGGCGTCGCGCAGGGCGGGGCCGACGGGGATGGCCCCGCCACGGGCGACGGCGCCAGTGCCGTCGACGAGTCAGATTCCGCCGACGGCGCCAGTGCCGTCGACGAGTCAGATTCCGCCGACGGCGCCAGTGCCGTCGACGAGTCAGATCCCGCCGACGGCGCCAGTGCCGTCGACGAGTCAGATTCCGCCGACGCGCCGGAGTCGGAGGTGGGCCGATGAGTTCGAGCGGCGACGACACCGGGGCCGCCGGGGACGCCGCCGGGACCGCCGCGGCCGGGGAGGACACCGCCCCCGACGCCGCGCCGACCACCGACTCCCCGTCGGCCGCTGGCGACGACCGGCCCCTGGTGCTGTTCGTCGACAACTTCGACTCGTTCACCTACAACCTCGTGGAGTACGTCAGCGAGCACGCCGACACCGAGGTCGTGCGCAACACCGCCGACCTCGAGGCGATCTGCGAGATCGATCCGGACGCGATCGTCATCTCGCCGGGGCCGGGCCACCCGAAGAACGAGCGGGACGTCGGCGTCACCGAGGACGTCCTGCTGGAGCTCAGCCCCGAGATCCCGACGCTGGGGGTCTGTCTGGGCCTCGAAGCCGCGGTCTACGCCTACGGCGGGTCT
>Ga0207756_100264_pt1 | contig 24201 bp, 25 predicted proteins | sample A23M1SouthBayCA_FD_187748 | JGI IMG/M metagenome (GOLD analysis project Ga0207756, IMG submission 187748) | Aerobic enrichment media microbial communities from Eden Landing Ponds, California, USA - A23 M1 (3) (SPAdes) | ecosystem: Environmental > Aquatic > Marine > Unclassified | place...
AGCGCGACGTGGCCGACGCTCGCGACGAGATCGCGGCCGCGAGCGTCATCGAGATCGACTCCGCCACCTTCGAGTTCCACCACGACGGCGACGGCTGGCGCTGGCGACTGATCGACGAGAACGGGAACGAACTGGGCGAGAGCATCCAGACCTTCGAGAGCCGGGCCGCAGCACAGGAGGAGCTATCGACGGTGAAGGAACTGGGGCCGGACGCCTGGGTGTCGGTGGCGGAGTAGACTCGTCTGATCATCGCTCCCACCGGCACACGATCTCTTGGACAGGATCACCATCCGAGGTCACCGATATGTTTTTGACAGGTACTCGAACAGTAACGCTATGGCCCGTCTTCGGCAAAAACAACTACGCTATGGACTTACGTCAGGGGTTCTCGCGTTTGCTGCTGGTTGGGCTGCTATCGCCATTCTATTACCGAAATCCGCGATTGTTGACTACCCGAGGTGGCAAACGTCGCTTTGGGTTTATCTCGGCGCCCATTTAGTCGAGCTTTCAGACAGTTATCTGGGTGGAGTCGGATTTGATACGATCAATGCGTTCGAATTGGTCGATCTCTCGGGCCTTATCTATCTAATTCCAGTAGCCACAGCTTCAATCGCTGGGTTCTATACATGCTACAAAATGAATTCGACCCGGATCAAACACAACATCTCGAACGCCATGGCAGCCGGTATGGGATATTTCTTGGCCGGTTTGGCAGCGATGCTTCTGGCTGATATACGGCCATCCATCTCGATGGTCTTGGTACTCGCCTTCGTTGCAGGTCTGGGAATCTGGTTGGGGTCGACTATTCTCGGGATACTTACGAGAGGAATACCGTTCATTGGTATTGCATCTTTGGGCGGTATTGCAGCAATCGGAATTATAATTGTTGTAGGGGGTGTCGCTATCCTATCAGCAATCTGGGGGCTAATGGGAGTGGCATTCGCCGCTCCAGGTGGCGCTGGCGCGATCGTCGGTGTGAGTCGTCAATTAGAGAGGCGCGGCCGGGGATACGACACCCAATTTTCCCGAACACGGGGACTCCAGAGCTTCATTAAAGAGTACTGGATGCTCATCTTCGTCATTGTCATTATTGGTGGGGCACTGACTATTGGGCTCACGAAGTGACAGTTCCAAACAATGATTGAAAGAGCCTGGTGAGAATCCTGCTTTTCCGAGAAGCCCCATTAGTTTCGTGACTTGCTCCGCTCGTTGTCCGTCTCGGTTCAGACGATACGCACATCAATCACTGATCGACATTAGTGTGAGGCAAGAAAGAGCCGGTGGGGGGATTTGAACCCTCGACCTATTCCTTACGAAGGAATCGCTCTAGCCAGTCTGAGCTACACCGGCACTCGTGGTGCACTCTCACGTTGGGCCGAAACCCTGCATAAGGATTGCGAATCGCCGGCCTACGCGCGGGTCAGGAGCACGTCCAGCACGACGTTCAGTTCGTGGGGGGCATACGACCTGACCGTCCGCCGCGTCAACACCTCGACCGAGTAGTCCGGCTCTGCAGCGGTCCGGATGGCCGCCTCGCCCGGCCCATAGGGGTCGTCCTCGTGTGCGATGTCGTAATAGTGGAGCACGCACTCGTCGCTGGCGAGTGCGACCGCCGTATCGAGGAATTCGTCGGCGCTGTGTGGAAGGTTCATCACGATGCGGTCGGCCCAGTTCTCGTAATCCTCGGTCACGTCGCGCACGTCGCCAGCGATGGCGGTGATCCGGTCTGCGACGCCGTTGCGCTCGGCGTTGGCACGGAGGTAGTCGATGGCCCTCTCGTTGACGTCGACGGCGACCACGGTCGCACCGCGTTCTGCGAACGGGATTGCGAACGGGCCGACGCCGGCGAACATGTCGAGCGCGTGCTCGCCGGACTGGACCTGCTCGGCGACGCGGTGGCGTTCGGTGGCGAGGCGGGGGGAGAAGAACACGTCGGCGAGGTCGACGGCGAGTTCCGTCCCGTACTCGGTGTGGACCGTCTCCGTGGAGTCGCCGACGAGCACCTCCCAGTCGCGGACGCGCTCCCGGCCCTTGACCTTCGAGGCGCGGTTGAGGACGGTCTCGACGGGCAGGTCCGAGGCCATCACGGCGTCCGCGAGTTCGCGGGCGCGGTCGGGGTCGTCCTCGTCGACGATGACCACGTCGCCCAGGCGCTCGTAGGAGGGGTCCCTCTCGAGGAGGTCGGCGGGGGTGGTCTGGGGCTCGCGCGCCGGCGCGTCGAACTCGACGACGTCGAGGTTCTCGGGGACGGCCTCCGGATCCGTGACCGGAATGTAGAGCGACCCGTCCTCGACGGTGATCTCGCGGCCGTCGTCGACGAGGTCCGCGCCGGCGAGGGTCTGGCGGGTGGCCTCGCCCTCGGACGGGTCGACGCGGACGCAGGGACCGGTCATGGCTGCGAGTCTGAGGGGGGCGGCGGTAAGGCTGACGCTCCCGGGCGCGGCGTTCCGGGTCGCTTATCCCCGCGAGACGCCCAGTGTGCCCATGCTCACGTTCGTCGGCCTCGGGCTGTACGACGAGCGATCCATCACGCTCCAGGGCCGCGACGCCGTCCGGGCCGCCGACTGCGTCTTTGCCGAGTTCTACACCAGCCGCCTCGCCGGGACGACGGTCGAAGACCTCGAGGCGTCCCTCGGCGTCGACGTCGGGGTGCGCGACCGCGCCGGCGTCGAAGAGGATCCGGAGCCCATCCTCGACGCGGCGGCGGAGGGGGACGCGGTCTTTCTCACCGGCGGCGACCCGATGATCTCCACCACGCACGTCGACCTGCGGCTCCGCGCGGCCGAGCGCGGGATCGCGACCCGCGTCGTTCACGGGACGACGGCCCAGACAGCCGCCAGTTCGCTCACGGGCCTCCAGAACTACCGGTTCGGGAAGGCCACGACGCTGCCCTTTCCCGACGCGCACGGCGGTGAGGGGGTTCCCGACAGCGTCGTGGCAACGATCGAGGACAACCGCGAGCGGAACCTCCACACGCTCGTCTACCTGGACATCAAGCTCCCCGCAGAGCGGTATATGGCGGGGTCGACCGCGGCGGACCTGCTCGCAGCCCCGCTCGACGATCCGATCGGGGTAGTCGTCGGACAGGCCGGCAGCGAGGACCCGACGGTCGTCGGGGATCGCCTCTCGGTACTCGCCGAGCGGGACTTCGGCCCACCGCTGCACATGCTGGTCCTCCCGGCGATGCCTCACCCGCTAGAGCGCGACGCGCTGGTGACGCTCGCCGGCGTCCCGGCAGATCATCTCGAAGAGTAGCGCCTCCAGCGGTGGTCAGTCAGTGGATTCGTCGGCCGTACCGACGCCGAGGGCCGCCTGGAGGTCGTACTCGCGGCCCGTCGCGACGAAGAGCGTGTCCTCGATGGGATCCAGGACCTCCGGCAGTTCGCGCACGACCAGCCAGGTGATAGCGATCAGGGCGACGACCGAGAGCAACTGGGCGATGATCCGGTCGGTGACGATGTACGAGACCATCGCGGGGCTATCGAGGCCGAAGGCCCACATGATGAAGCCGGGAAAGACCTGGAAGTACTGCTCGCCGAAGCCGATACCGATGAAGACGTTGCGGATCAGGTTCAGCGCGTAGATGACGGGAATCGAGACGAGCAGGGCGCGGAGCTTCCGGGAGGCTGGCGCGGAGACGGCCCCGATTAGGCCCCCGAAGATGGCCATGCTCCCGATGCCCGTGCAGGCCATGGCGATAGTGTAGGTGATCGGGCGTGTCGTCCCCTCGAAGCGAAAGGTACTGTCGTAGGGGTAGGTCTTCTCGGCGATGGTGTAGACGGTCCCGTCCGGACCCGTCACCGTCATGCCGCTCACGACCGTCGGGTCGTAGCCGATCAGGTGCATCAGGAAGGCCGTGTGGTCGGTGACGATTTCGATCAGCGGTTGCCGGACGAGGGCGAGTTCCACGACCGGGAAGTAGACCAGGCCGCCGATGGCGACGACGCGGGTGAGGACGAACAGTGACTGGCGGCCCTGGACGATCCGGTACGCGACCGCGGCCGAGAGCGGGACGGCGACGATGGCGCCCAGGCCCTCGACGACGCTCTTCTGGACGAAGACGAAGTAGGGGACCATCGACGCCCAGAAGACCGCGAAGAACACCCAGGCACCGACGTGGACGTACCGGGACCGGTCGCGGTCGACGAACTCGGCGACGACCGCGGCGACGAAGGCGACGATGACCAGCCAGCCGCGTCGTTCCCAGGCGACGGCCAGGAACGCGAGGAGGGGGTCGAGGAGCGAGGCAGCCATCCGATTGACCGCCGGTAGGCACAAGCCGGCAATAGGTCTTGTCGTCTCGTGTGGCGCGAACGCACGTGCGTCCGGTGTGTAGAGGGCTTCGCGTGGCCCCGGCAGTGTCTACCGCGGCACTATCTCGATTTCGTGGCCGTCCGGGTCTTTCGTGAAGGCGTAGTCGCCCCCGCAGGACTCGGGGTCGCGGTAGTCGGCGGCGTCGCGCGTCATGAGAGCGTCCCAGGTCTCCTCGAGGTCCTCGGTCCCGACGGCCACGTGGCCCCAGGCGTCGCCCATCTCGTAGCTCCGGCCGTCGTAGTTGTAGGTGAGTTCCAGCGTCATCGCCTCCGCAGGGGCGTCGTCAGGCGCGACGAAGTACAGCGCGAAGTCGTCCAACTCCTCGCGGCGGACGAGATCGTAGTCGAGTTTGCGCACGTACCAGCCCAGTGCTGTATCAGCGTCTTCGACGCGGATCATCGTGTGGTCGAGGCTCCACTTCGCGCCGTAGTCGCGCTTGACGAGTTCGATCTCGTGGCCGTCGGGGTCCCTGACGAAGGCGTACCGGTTGTCACAGGACTCGGGGTCGCGGTAGTCCTCGACGCCCCCGGCCAGCAGCTGGTCGTAGGAGGACTGGAGGTCGTCCTCGGGGACCCGGACGGCAATGTGTCCCCACGAGTCCCCGAAGTCGTAGGTCCGGTCGTCGTGGTTGTAGGTCAACTCGAGGGTGGCCCCGTCCTCGTGGGCGTCTGGGGCCTGGAGGAAGACGTTCGTGAAGGTGTCGGCCTCCCAGCGGCCGACCTCCTCGTACCCGAAGTGGTCACCGTACCACTGGATGGAGCGGTCGAGGTCCTCGACCCGGATCATCGTGTGGTCGAGCGCGAGACTCATGGGCGTTCCTGCGGTCGGGACGGCCGTAAGCCCTGCGGGTCGCGAGCGCGCACCGCAGCCGCCCGGCGGTCACTCGGCCAGCGTCGCCTCGGTGTCGACGCCGTAGACGCGAGCCGGCGTCTCGACGTGGGCCGTCCGGAGCGCGTCGTCATAGCCCTCCTCACGCAGCCACCGAGTGCGACTGGGGACCGTCTGCGGCCCGAGGACGGCACCCGGGCGGTCGGGGTCGTCGAGGAAGTCCGTCTCCATCATGAAGGGATCGCCGGACTCGGCGGCGGCCTCGAGCTGGTCCTTGTCCGACAGCACGCTCGGGACGGCCCCATCGATGGGACCCTCCGCGTAGTGAACGACCACCTGTTCGGGCGGAAGACCGCGCTCCTCGGCCCACTCGCCGACCTGCGTGAAGTCCGTCCCGCCCTCCGTGTGGAGCTGGACGGCACAGCCTGACTCGGCACCCAGTTCGAAGGCGTAGCGCATGACCGCGTTCGAGGCAGCCCAGACATCCTCGTCCACTTCGTAGTGCGGCCGGCCGGTCTTGAGTGCGAGTGCCGGCCCGTCGGCGACGAACTCCGCGGCGACGTCGAGGCCGGCCTGCATCAGGTCCCGGGCCTCGTCGGGCTCGTAGCCGCGGTCGACGAGCCGCGAGATCAGGGCCGGGTGGACCCCCAGTACCGGCCAGGCGCGGCCGGGCAGTTCGTCGTCGGCCCGGCGTGTGACCTCGACGGTCAGTTCGAAGGTTTCGCGGAACCCAGCCTCGTCGTCGACCTCGCCCACCAGGTACCAGGACGGCTTGTTGAGGACACAGAGGTGCGTCCCGCCGGCGTCGGCGAACTCTGCGGCGGCCGCCTCGCCGCGGCCGTTGACCGGATCGAGGTGGAGGTGGTCGTCCAGGACCGGGTCGGCGTCGAAAGTCATACGTCGGCGTCGGCCCCCGTCGCGCAAAAGCGGTTCGGCTCGAACTGGGACCGCGGGTCTCGGGCTACCCGTCTTCGAGGGTGAGGGCGCGCTGGGCGGCGTTTTGCAGGGCGTCAGAGCGGCCGTGCGCACCGGGAGCCACGGCGACAGTCTCCACGCCGTACCGCGCGGCGCGTTCGAGGACCGGCTTGAAGTCGGCGTCCCGGGAGGCGATCACGAGGACGTCGATGGCGTCGTCCGCGGCCACGTCGGTGGCGTCGACGGCCATCCTGACGTCGACGTCGCCGCTGGTGGTGACCACTTCGAAGCCGCGGGCTTCGGCGGCCTGGAGCAATCCCGAGGGCGCGTGTTCGTCGAGGTAGAGCCGCGAGACGGCGAGCGTCCCCTCCTCGCCGGCCACCGTCCGGAGGTCGTCGAGGTCCACGTCGAACTCCGAGCGGAGCACGTTCGGTCCATCAACGAAGAGGCCGACGCGCTTCGTCCCCCCTCCAAACAGCCGCCCGAGCAGTCCCATTACGAGTCGGTAGCCTCCCGGTGGGTAAATCGCTGTTGACCCCTGGCCGTCGTCACTCGTGGCGGGCCGACGATGAGGCTCCGCGGATCGGGGGGACAGCGCGGCGATGGCCGCCACGGTCGGTCGCGGTCACCGCCCCGGGCCAAAGCGTTAGGTTCCCCGCAGCCGGGGTATCACTATGGACGAACGCAGGTCCCCGCTCGCCGACGCGCACGACGCGGCCGGGGCGACCTTCACGGACTTCGGGGGCTGGGCGATGCCCGTCGAGTTCGACTCGATCCGGACGGAACACGAAGCCGTCCGCGAGGCGGTCGGGGCCTTCGACGTCTCCCACATGGGCGAAATTACAGTCTCCGGGCCCGACGCGGGCGCACTCTGCCAGCGCCTCCTGACCAACGACGTGCCGGCGCTCGATCCGGGCGAGGCCCAGTACGCGGCAGTGACCGACGAGTCGGGGATCATGCTCGACGACACCGTCATCTACGACCTCCCCGCCGAGGCGACCGAGGACTACCTCTTCATCCCCAACGCCGGCCACGACGCTGAGATGGCGACCCGCTGGCGCGAGCACCGCGACGAGTGGGACCTGGCGGCCACCGTCACGAACCGGACCACAGACTACGGGATGCTCGCGGTCCAGGGGCCGGACGCGCCGGTGCGCCTGGGCGAGGTGACCGACGTGGACCTGCTGGATCTCGGTCGGTTCGCGGTCGCCAGCGGGACCGTCGCCGGCGCGGACTGCCTCGTGGCCAGGACGGGCTACACCGGCGAAGCGGGCTACGAGGTGCTCTGTCCCTGGGACGAGACCGAGGCCGTCTGGAACGCGCTCGACTGTCAGCCCTGCGGGCTCGGCGCTCGCGACACCCTCCGCCTGGAGATGGGCTTTCTCCTCTCCGGCCAGGACTTCGACCCCGCCGACGAGCCCCGAAACCCCTACGAGGCAGGCATCGAGTTCTGCGTGAAACTGGACACGGAGTTCGTCGGCCGGGACGCCCTGGAGGGCGTCGCGACAGAGGGACCGGCAGACAAGCTGACGGGGCTGACCCTCGTCGACCGGGGGGTGCCCCGCCACGGCTACGACGTCGAGACGCCCGACGGGGACCACCTCGGACACGTGACGAGCGGGACGATGAGCCCGACGCTCGGCGAACCAATCGCACTGGCCTATCTCCCCGCGGACTACACGGAACCGGACCGGATGGTCCGCGTCGTGGTCCGGGGCGAACCGAAGAAGGCACGTACCACCGCCCCGCCCTTCCTGTCATGAGCTTCGACGTTCCCGACGACTGTCGGTACCTGGAATCCCACGAGTGGGTGCGGGCGGTAGACGGGCACGCCCGCATCGGCATCACCGACTTCGCGCAGGACGAACTCGGCGACGTTGTCTTCGTCGAACTCCCCGAGGCGGGCGCGGACCTGACGAAAGACGAGGACTTCGGCGTCGTCGAGTCCATCAAGGCCGTCTCGGACGTCTACGCGCCCGTCTCGGGCACGGTCGTCGCCGCGAACGACGCGCTCGTCGCGGAACCCGAACTGCTCAACGAGGACCCCTTCGGCGACGGGTGGATGCTCGAGGTCGACCTCGCCGACGAGAGCGAACTCGACGACTTGCTGTCGGCCGACGAGTACGAGGCCCAGATCGAGTAGTGCCCGGTCGGCCCTGCCCCGACCTCCGTGGTTGTGCAGTTCCGCGTTACAGCCCCGGAGCGTGAAAATGAAGGTCGGTAAATACGTTCCCCCCATTAGGTTTGTATGGAGACCCCGACAGCGGCTGGCTCTGGACTCGACGAGCGGCTGCGAGCGCTCTCTCACGACGACCGGCGGAACATCCTGTACGCGCTGGCGGACGTCGACGGCGAGACGACCATTCCCGTCGGCGAGTCGAGTCACCTCGAGTTGGACGCGACGCCCGCCGAACTGCACCACCGGCACCTGCCGATGCTCGCCGAGCAGGAGTTCGTGAGCTGGAATGCCGACTCTCTAGTGGTCGCGCGCGGTCGACAGTTCCACGAAGTCGTGCCGTTGCTGGACCGTCTCGAACCGGCCCTCGATGGCTGAGCGGCGGGGTCGCACTGACACGTCGGCGTGACTGTCCGGTCGGATTTTCTGTCGGTCGATCGATCGCTCGAGCAGTAAGCAGGACCCGATAGAGCGAGGTATCCGTGTCGAAACGCGGCGTGCCCGTCGTGGTTGGGCCAGTCGGGCACGCCATCCAAGCCTACTGTCCACTGCCGGAAGTAGTTTTGTGATTATTCGAGTAACAACATACATGCCCCGGAAACGGCGTACGTCGATACTGTCCGGGAGAAGACACGATTGCGGTCGATTCGCCGTCCGAGACGGACACCAGGGTGACACAGGACCGACGCGAAGGCTTTTCAGACGGTGCGCCCTGTGTGCGGTATGGAACGTGGTTGGGCCCATGACGGAGGAACAGGCTAGAGCAGAGACGGTCAGTCTGCTCCAGGACCTCGGGTTGAAGGAATACGAGGCCCGGTGCTTTCTGGCTCTGACGCAGGCGTCGACTGCGACTGCAAAGGAGATCAGCGATCACTCGGAGGTCCCACGGACGCGCGTGTACGACGCGATCCGTGTTCTGGAGGCCGAAGGACTGGTCGAGGTCCAGCACTCGAGTCCCCAGCAGTTCCGGGCCGTGAGCGTCGACGAAGCCACAGCGACGCTGCAACGGAAGTACGACGACCGCCTCGATACCCTGGAGTCGTACCTGGATGGCCTCGAGCGGGACGGCGAACCGGACGAACTCGACCAGATGCAGGAGGTCTGGTCGCTGTCCGGGCACGACGGCATCTCGTCACGGACGCTCGACCTGGTCGAGGCATCCAACGAGGAAATCCTGTTGCTCGCCGTCGACGAGGACGTGCTCACCGACGACCTGCTCGCCGCCCTCACGGACGCCATCGGTCGTGGCGTGAACGTGATCGTCGGCGCAATCTCCGGCGCCATCGTCGAGTCGATCAAGACCGAGCTACCCGACGCGGAGGTCTTCGAGACAGAACTCGACTGGCTCGTCGGATCCCACAGTGGATTGGAGGACGAAGTCGCCATCGGCCGGCTCTTGCTCGTGGACCGCGAGAGTTTGCTCGTCAGCTCCTTCTACCCCGACGACGGTCCAGATGAACACACAGAGCAGGCCGTGTTTGCAACCGGCCTGGGTAACGGCGTGGTGGTCCTCATCCGTCGTCTCATCGCGACCGGGCTTCTCCAGATCGAAGACCCGGGTGCCTGAGGCGGCGCACATTCCAAGCAGTAGCTCGCCCAGAGCTGTCACTCGAACGGTCACAACATCTATTTCCGGTTCCATTGCGACGTGAACACATGGAATCGGAGAGCACGCCACAGACGCATTCCCAGACGCCCGATGCCGTCGTCCGACGCAGCTTCGACTGGGCGAAGACCTTGCCCAGCGTCGCAATCGTTCTCGTGTTGTCTGAGGTCACGGAGCACGGGATGTGGGGAACAGAGGGCGGGACGCTCGCGGACTACGTGGATCCCGATGCACTCGACGCCATCGTCGCGCAACGGCAAGGCGAGTCGGCTGCCGTCGGGCTGAGCATCGACGGCTACCGCGTCCGAATAGACGACCAGGGAGTCGGCGTCCACCCGCCCGCCGAGGAGGCGCACTGAGGCGAGGGAACCGAAAGGACTCCGTAGTGGCTCTACGTAGGGCCGCCAATCAGCAATGAGCGATCAGGCCACCGGGAGTCCGTACGCACCCCACACCCCCGCCGAGACCGAGGCCATGCTCGCGGCCGTCGGTGCCACGGACCTCGAGGACCTCTTCGATGTCCCCGAATCCGTCCGGTTCGACGGCAAGTTCGACATTCCAGCGCGGAGCGAACGCGAGACGACGCAGGCGGTCGCCCGCCGCCTCGACCGAAACGAGGACCTCGTCGAGTTCCTCGGTCGCGGCCACTACGACCACTACGTCCCCGCGGTCGTCGACCACCTCGCCGACCGCCAGGAATTTCTGACCTCCTACACGCAGTACCAGCCGGAGATCGCCCAGGGCTTCCTCCAGGCGCTCTTCGAGTACCAGTCGATTCTGGTGGAACTCACGGGCCTCCCCGTCGCCAACTGCTCGATGTACGACGCCGCGACGGCCCTCGGCGAGGCCGCGACGCTCGCCGACCGGGTCCGGGACGTCTCCGGGTCGCGCGTCCTCGTGCCCGACCTACTGCGCGACGAGAAACGGAGCGTCCTCGAGAACTACGCCGCGGGCGCCGACCTGACTGTCGAGACCTACCCGACGGCCGCCGCGAACGTCGACGTCGACGCGCTGGCCGACGCGATGGGCGAGGACGTGGCGTTGGTCTACGCGGAGTCGCCGACAGTCCGGGGGACCGTCGAGGAGCGCCCCGGCGACGTGGGCGACCTCGCGGCCGACCACGACGCGCTGTTCTGTCTCGGTACCGATCCCGTCGCGATGGCGCTCCTGGAGGAACCGGCGAGCGTCGGCGCTGACGTCGTCGTGGGCGACGCCGCGACGCTCGGTCTCGGGTCGGCCTACGGCATGGGGCTGGGCCTGTTCGCGACGCGCGAGGACTACCTCCGGCAGGTCCCCGGCCGCCTGGTCGGTGCGAGCGAGGACGCGACCGGACGGCGCGCCTACACCCTCACCCTCCAGACGCGCGAACAGCACATCCGTCGCGAGCGCGCGACCTCGAACATCTGTACGAACCAGGCCTGGGTCGCACTCCGGACGGCGATTCACGCGGCGCTGCTTGGCGCGGAGGGACTCCACGATCTCGCCGTCGACTGCGTCGAGCGCGCACGGTCGGTCGCGGACCGCCTCGACGCCGTCGAGGGCGTCCAGGCGCCCGTCGACGACCGCCACCACTTCCGCGAGTTCGTCGCGCACACCGACCAGCCGGCGAGTGCCATCGCGGCCGACCTCCGGGAGCGCGGCATTGCCGTCCACGCCCTCGGCGAAGACGAAATACAGGTCTGCGTGACCGAGACGAACGCCGACGCGACGGATCGGCTCGTCGACGCGGTCGGGGAGGTGGCCTGAAATGGACCACGACCAGGCACGCTGGACGGAAGACGACCGTCGGTACGAACCGCTGCTCGCCGAGAAGGATCGGACGACCGTCGACGTCGACGGAACGGACGCCGGCCTGCCCGACGACCTGACGCGAGACACCCTCACGGTCCCACAGCTCTCGGAGCCGGAAGTGGCCCGTCACTTCACCCGGCTCTCGCAGATGAACTACGGCGTCGAGAGCGGGCCCTTCCCGCTTGGCTCGTGTACGATGAAGTACAACCCCTCGTTCACCGAGGACCTGGCGGCGCGACCAGCCGCGGGCGTCCACCCGGATCGCGGGGACCAGAGCGTCCAGGGCACGCTCGCCGTCATGCACGATCTGGCGGACTATCTCGGGCGCATCGCCGGGATGGACGCCGTCTCGCTCCAGCCGCCCGCCGGCGCCGCCGGGGAGTTCGCCGGCGTCCTGATCGCGAAGGCCTACCACGAGCACAACGGTGAGGATCGGTCCGAGATCGTCGTCCCCGACAGCGCCCACGGGACGAACTTCGCCAGCGCGGCGATGGCCGGGTTCGACGTCGTCGAAGTCCCGAGCGGCGAGGACGGCCGTCTCGACCTCGACGCACTCGGCGCTGCCGTGGGGCCGGAGACCGGCGCGCTGATGCTCACGAACCCCAACACCCTCGGCCTGTTCGAGCGGGACATCGAGGCCGCCGCGGAGATCGTTCACGACGCCGGTGGCCTGCTGTACTACGACGGCGCGAACCTCAACGCCCTCCTCGGACGCGCTCGCCCGGGCGACATGGGCTTCGACGTGATGCACTACAACGTCCACAAGACCTTCGCGACACCACACGGCGGTGGCGGTCCCGGCGCCGGGCCGGTCGGCGTCAGCGAGGAGCTCGCGCCGTTCCTGCCCGCACCCCGGGTCCGCGAGACCGACGAGGGCGACTACGAGCACTTCGAGCCCGAACACTCCATCGGGAAGGTCCACGGCTTCCAGGGCAACTGGCTCGTCCTCGTGAAGGCCTTCGCCTACATCGCGCGCCTGGGCGACGCGGGCCTGGCCGACGCCAGCGCGATGGCCGTCCTGAACGCGAACTACCTCGCGAGCCAGATCGACTACGAGGTGCCCTTCGGTCCCTTCCACCACGAGTTCGTCGCGAGCGCTGGCGACCAGGACGCCGCCGACGTCGCCAAACGGATGCTCGACTACGGCGTCCACCCGCCGACGACGAAGTGGCCGGAGATCGTCGACGAGGCGCTCATGACCGAGCCGACGGAGGTCGAGAACCGGCGGTCGCTCGACCGCCTCGCCGACGCCTTCGACGCGGTCGCTGCCGAGGACGACGAGACGCTGGTGTCGGCACCGCAGCGGACGTCGGCCCGCCGGATCGACCAGGTGTCGGCGGCGCGCGAGCCCCGGCTCTCCTGGCGGGCGCTGGAGGAGTGACCGGGCCAGCCTCTCACTCCAGGAGCTCGCGGATCGTCGCAGCGATGTCCTCGTAGTGGTCCGTCCCGGACCCCTTGAGGACGAACTCGTCGACCGGGGCGCCCTCGACGGCCGCGGCGGTCTCCGGATCGTCGGCCGCAGAGAAGAGGACGAAGGCCGGGTCGTGGTCTCGCTCCTCGATGGCCGCCGCGAGTTCGAGGCCGTCCATCCCCGGCATCCGGTAGTCGCTGACGACGGCGTCGTAGGCCACGTCCGAGAGGCGGTCGAGGGCCTCGGCACCGCTCTCGGCGGTGTCGATGGCGAAGGCCTCGTCCGCGCGCTGGAGGAACGTGCTCGTCAGATCGCGAACGTCGCGGTCCTCGTCGACCACGAGGACGCGAATGGGGGGGCTCATCGAGCGGTTATGCCGAGGCGCTGGTGTCGACGGTGCCGTCGATGCGGACGAAGCCGTAGTCACACTCCGGGCAGTCCCACTTGACCTTCCGGCCGAGGTGCATCTCGGTGCTGGCTACCTTCCAGAAATTCCTGGTCTCCCCACAGGACGGACAGTAGGCCTCACATTCCAGGGTCATGCGTACACAGACGACGGCATCCCACGTTAAAATTCCGAGTCGGCCTCGTCGAGGCGGGGGTATAAGCCGCGGCCGACCGGACAGCCACTCATGACCATCTACACCGGTCGCGGGGACGAGGGACTGACCGACCTCCGGACGATGGACCGCGTCTCGAAGGCCAGCCCCCGGATCGAGGCCTACGGCACCGTCGACGAGGTCAACGCCATCGTCGGGAGCGTCCGGCCCACCGGGTACGACGACATCGACGACCAGCTCGCCGAGATCCAGAACGTCCTCCACGTCGTCCAGGCCGACTTCGCCAACCCCGAGCCGGACGAGGACGACCCCGTCGTCGAGCTCCGCCACGTCGAGGAACTCGAAGACTGGATGGACGCCCACGACGAGGAACTGGAGCCCCTCCAGCGGTTCATCCTCCCCGGCGGGAGCGACGCCGGCGCGCGCCTCCACCATGCCCGGTCCGTGTGTCGCCGCGCCGAGCGCCGCGCCGTCGCCCTCGCGAGCGAGGACGAGGACGTCAACGACCGCGCGCTAGTCTACCTGAATCGGCTCTCGGACGCCCTGTTCACCCTGGCGCGCGTCGTCAACGCCCGGGACGGCGTCCCCGAAGAGAGTCCCGACTACTGAGTCAGTCAGTCGACTCGTAGACCACGACGCCACCCCGCTCGCTCGCCCGCACCCGGTCGCGGGCCTCCAGAACGTCGAGGTGGCCGACGGCCTCGCTCAGGCCCGAGAATACCTCCGTCGCCGGCAGGTCGCCAAAGAGTCCCGCCATGACGTCGACGGGCGTCGTCGGGCCGTCGAGGAGGGCGGCGACCGCCGCCGTGCGTTCCTCGTGGGCATCCCGAATCTCCCCGATTCGAGCCTGCGGATCGGTGATCTCTCCGCGGTGACCCGGGAGGAACCGATCGAACGAGTCCGCGGCCAGCGCGTCGAGCGAGTCGTTGAAGGCCGGAAGCTGTCTGGGTCGCTCCTCGTCACCGTCGAGGGGCGCCTGCAGGAGGGGGTTGGGCGTGATATCCGGGAGGACGTGGTCCCCGACGAGCGCCCGGTCCTCGCTACCGGCCCGGTAGGTGAATAGGAGTTCGCTCGCGGCGTGGCCGCGCGTCTCCCGAACCGAGAGGTCCGTGCCGTCGACGGTCACCATGTCGCCGGCGTCAATTTCGCGGTCGGTGGTGACGCTCGGGGCGTAGTGGAGGTAGGACTCGGGCAGCCCGGTCACGGTCTCGGCGGTCTCCCGGTCCAGTCCCCACCGCTGCAGAAGTGGCCTGAAAAACGCCCGCTCGTGCTCGAAGTGCCCCGCGAAGTCGCCCATGATCGTCGCGGCCCGCGCGCTGGCCACGACCACGGCCCCGGCGTCGCGCAGCCGCTTCGCCAGCCCGAAGTGGTCGGGATGGGGGTGGGTGATGAGCACGCGCTCGACGTCTCCCGGCTGGCAGCCAGCCTCGTCGAGGGCCGCGACGAGTTTGCTCCAGGCCTCCTCGCCGTCGGGGCCCGGGTCCACGACGGTCCGGCCCGCGAGGTAGGCGTTGACCGGCCCGACCTGGAACGGCGTCTGGATGGAGACCCGTCGGAACACGGCCACTCGTAGGAGGGGCCGGGCAATACGACTTGTGCCAACACTGCGCACAAACTCCGGCCGAGCCGTCCCGCCACAAGGCTCATATCCGTCGTCACCATTCGGTCAGATATGAACAAGCACTTCGAGGATACCCGATACTACCTGAAGCGAGCGGGCGAAACGGCAAAGCGCGGCGTCGACGAGGAACTCGAACCGATCCGCGAGCGCGTCGAGGAGTTGACCGGCGGCGAGGAGGAGCCGGAACCCAGCCGTCTCGAATCCGTCCGGGCCGACCTCGAGGAACTCCAGGCCAAGGCCGAGGGCGAGGCGAAGGAGTCGATCAGCGAGGCCCGCGAGAAGCTGAAGGCCTTCAGCGAGAAGCGGTCCTGAGCCGGAGTTCGTCAGTCTCCGCGCGGGATATTCACCACAGGACGGACGGCTGGCGTGCTGAGGAAGACAATTCTTAAGGTCAGTGGGTGGAAAGCGCCGGGTGCGCGGGTCGGTGATCTAGTCCGGTTATGATACCTCCTTCACACGGAGGAAGTCGGCGGTTCAAATCCGCCCCGACCCATTTGCTCGGCTGACGCCTCGCAAGGACAGCACCGCTCCGCAGTCCTGCGATTGTCACCGTTGCGCCGTTTTCGAATCATGCATTCGGTTCCTGTTCGTGTCCGAAACCCCGAGACGGTAGTATTGGATCTGAGAGCCGTGGAACTGCTTCCCGATTCCTTCGCTGTCGGGGGTGTGAGTCGGTGGACTCGGATGATCTGGTCACTCAAACGAACGACGGCGTACGGACGATTCTCGATGTGGCATCCCTGAGCGGAATTTCTCGTGTCTGTTCACCGCAGGTCCCTTCGCCGCCACACTTATTGTCCGATGATCTGAGACGACAAGACGTGACGTCGACGTGACGAACGAAGACGAGCCGACCGACGGGTCCGGGAAGAACATCGAGGGAGAGGCCCCTGAAACGGAACCGGATGCCGACACGGAGGACGTCACGGTTCACGACGACGTCGAACTCGAGCGGACGATCGGGCTCGTAGGTGGCCTCTCGATCGGGATCGGGACGATGATCGGCGCGGGCATCTTCGTCTTCCCCGGACTCGCGGCTGGAAACGCCGGGCCGGCGGCCACACTCTCGTTCGCCATCGGGGGCTTGATCGCGCTGTTGGTAGCGCTGCCAGCCTCCGAACTGGCGACGGCGATGCCCCGGAGCGGCGGGGGCTACTTCTTCGTCTCGCGGAGCATGGGCACGGCCTACGGCGCGGTCGTCGGCCTCGGCCTGTGGCTGGGGCTCGTGTTCGCCGCCGCGTTTTACCTCGTCGGCCTGGGATTCTACGCGGCCGCCGTGTTCGCCGAACTCGGCATCGGCCTCCCGTTCGATCCGGTCGTCGTGCTCGGGTTGCTGTTCGGCGTGGCCCTGACCGCGTTGAGCATCGGCGGCACCGAGAATACCGCCAAGATCCAGAATATCGTCGTGGGAATCTTGCTCGTGATCCTGACGCTGTTTCTGTCCTACGGCTCGCTCGACGCGCTCGGACTGTTCGGACGGGAGTCGGTGCCGGGACAGTTCTTCTCGCAGGGGTACTTCCCGGTCCTCAGCACTGCTGCGCTCGTGTTCACCTCGTATCTCGGCTTCGCGCAGGTAGCCACGGTCGCGGGCGACATCAAGCGTCCGAGTCGGAACCTGCCCCTCGCGATGGTCGGCTCGGTGCTCGTCGTAACTGTCTTCTACGTGTTGACAATCTTCGTCGCGACGAGTGCCTTCGACGCGCTGGCCCTGGAGCGACTCGGCGAGACCGCCATGGTCGAAGTCGCCCGCGAGTTCGTGGGCCTGCCCGGCGCAGTGGCGATCCTGTTCGCCGGGCTACTGGCGACGTTCTCCAGCGCGAACGCGTCGATACTCAGCGCCTCTCGCACCGTTTACGCGCTGAGCCGCGACGCATTGCTGCCCCGGAAGGCGAGCGACATCAACCTCCGGTACGGGACGCCCCACGTGGCCCTGCTCGCGGCCGGCGGGCCGATCCTCGTCCTCGTCGGCACGGGCGAGGTGGCCGTCCTCGCGGAGGTCGCCTCGTTCCTGCACCTGATCATGTACGGACTGATCTGCGTGGCGGTGATCGTCCTCCGCCGTCGCGACCCCGACTGGTACGAGCCCAGCTTTCAGATGCCCGGCTTTCCCGCACTACCGGCGATCGGGGCCGTCGCCAGCTTCGGCCTCGTCGCGTTCATGCAGCTTCCCTCCATCGCGATCGGCGGTGGCGTTATGGCACTTTCGTACGTATGGTACAGGTACTACGCCGGCAGCGTCGAGCTGAGAGGTGACTTTTGAGATGACAGACAGGCCCACCGTCCTCGTCCCGATCCGTGTCCTCGAGGGAGAATCGATCCCGGAGGGAGTGCCCGAGTTGCTGACCCACGCCCACGTCGTCCTGCTCGGCTATCACGTTGTGCCCGACCAGACCGCGACGGGGCAGGCGCGAATGCAGTACGAGGACCGTGCCACAGACCGCCTCGAGGAGTTCGAAGAGATCCTGGCGGAGGCGGGGGCGACGGTCGAGACACGGCTCGTGTTCACCCACGAGGGGCAGAAGACGATCAATCGGATGATCATCGAACACGACTGTCTCGCGGTGCTGGTCCCGAACGCGACCGGTCCCCCGGAGGACGTCCTCGTCGCCGTCCGGGGGACAGTCGGTCTCGACCGGCTGGTCCGGCTGGTCGGGGGCCTGTTCGGAGACACGGGCGTCGCGGTGACGCTACTCCACGTCGCCGAGGAGGAGACGGACGAGGACGCGAACACCCTCCTCGACGGATTGGTGGCCCGACTGGTCGAAACGGGGATCGACGACGGATCGATCGACACGCGGATCGTCCGCGACACGCGTCCCCAGGACGCGATCGCCGACGCCGCAACCGAGTACGATGCCGTCGTCATGGGCGAATCGGACCCGTCACTCGCCACCTTCGTCTTCGGCCTGCGCGCGGAGCAGGTCGCAGACCAGTTCCTCGGCCCGGTGCTGGTCGTCCAGCGCGAACCACCGACAGAGACGGAGAGCCCGGACGATACCTGAGAGGCGCAGTACCCGCCACCATGCAGCTGTCCCACGAGTCTCGATCCCGGCGCGTGCTCGAACCAGGCTGGTATCGACCCCTGCACGTTGGGCGGCGGACTGTTCGGAGAGCCCTCGGACAAGAGTCTCGCGTCGACCTCGGCGACCGCGCTCGGGGCGGACGTGGCCTGCCTCGCCATGCGTGCTCGTGTGGTAACGGCGCGCCGCTGGATACAGCCGTCCCGGTGGAACGGACCCCGGGCCGCTCGGTCGGCTGTCTCCGTGGCCGGTCGGTGCGGGCCTCGGCATGAGCGTCGTCTTCTGGGTCCTCGTCGCCTTCGCGACGATCAGTTGCCTGTTCATGGCGTGGTCGCTCGGCGCCAACAGCAACTCACCCCCGTTCGCGCCAGCCATCGGAGCGAACGCCATCTCCACGATGCGTGCGGCATTGCTGATCGGCATCCTCGCTGCCGCTGGCGCGATGACGCAGGGTGGGGCCATCTCCGAGACGGTGGGGACGAACCTGATCGACGGCGTCTCGATCACGCCACTGGCGGCGACCACGGGATTGCTCGTGGCGGCCTCGTTCATGGCGTTTGGCGTCTACAGCGGCTATCCGGTCCCGGCTGCCTTCGCGACGACCGGGGCGATGGTCGGTGTCGGCCTGTCCCTCGGGGGCGCCGCGGCGTTCGACACGTACAGCCGAATCGGCACGTTCTGGCTGCTCGTGCCGCCGACTTCGGGCGGGCTCGCCTACGGAACGGCGAGAGTACTTCGCCGTGACGACATTCCCGACACGGTCGGCATCCCGCTCCTTGCGGCACTCGTCGCCGGGATCCTCGCGAACGTCCGGCTCGGCGTGATTCCGCATCCCGAGCGTGCACAGGGGACCGCGGTCGAGGCGTTGTCGGTAGCCGTCGGCAGGCCCGCCCTCGTCGGGATTGACGTCGTCGCCGTCCTGGGGACCGTCCTGATTGCGGCCGCCGGATTCGGTTTCATCCGCCGCCGAACGCAGGCATCGGCCGAGGCGGGCATGCGAACGTTCCTGCTCCTCCTCGGCAGCGCCGTCGCCTTCTCCAGCGGTGGGAGCCAGGTCGGCCTGGCGACCGGACCCCTGGAGAATCTCTACGGCGTCGAACTCGGCCTTCCCGGATTCGCCCTCCTCGGGGTCGGAGCGACGGGCATCCTCGCGGGCGCGTGGATGGGCGCTCCGCGCCTCCTCCAGGCCACCTCTCGCGAGTACGCACAACTCGGGCCCCGCCGGTCGATTGCGGCGCTCGTCCCGGGGTTCGTCATCGCCCAGGCCGCCATCGCGCTCGGGATTCCGATCTCGTTCAACAACATCATCATCTCCGGCGTGATCGGCGGCGGCCTCGCGGCTGGCGCGGCGGGCGTGTCCCGGCGCAAGATCGGCGTGACGATCAGCTTCTGGGTACTGACGCTCGGGCTCTCCATCGGGATCGGCTTCGGCCTCTACCGACTCTTCGCGACCGCCCTGGGTATTCGGTAGCGGCGGGAGCCCGTCGATGCGTGGACGACACGGTGTAATGCTGGCGCACGCGGCCAGCTGTCACCGCACGACCGTGACAGTGACCGGCGCCTCGGCGACCACGACTGTCGCGACGGTGCCGAGCAACCGCCTGGTGAATTCGCCGCCGTCGCCGCCGTGGCCGCCCATGACGACGTGGTCGACGTCGTGGGCCTCGACGTAGTCGAGGATCGTCTCTGCAGGATCGCCCGTCTCGACGGCCGTCTCGATCGGCCGGTCTCGGGCTGCCTCCTGGTCCCTGACGGACTCGGTCAGTCGTGCAGCGCGCTCTCGCGCGGCCGCCAGCCGTTCGTCCCCCGCGCCAAGCACACCTCCCTCGCTCATTGCGGCGTCGACCGGCGTGACGACGTTCAGGACCGTAATCCGACAGTCGAAGGTGTCGAGCGCGTGTGCGAGCGCCTCGCTCGCCAGCGGCGACCCGTCCAAGGGAACGAGGACGTGCGAGGGGGCCATACGTCCGGGTGGCGCCGGATCCCCAAAAGACACGGTGATCGTGCGGGGGCCAGACAGTCCACAGCCCGACCACGCACAGCCACGCCGTTTACCTCTCAGGCCGACGGGCCGATCCAGGCAGACCGGTATTCGACAGAAATCGACACCCGACATTCGACGAAAGGAGGCGAACGCGGTGTCCGCCCCTCACGCGACGGCCGCTACCGACCGCGCCGTCACGACTCGTCGACTTCGGTCTTCACGACGGTCGCCGGTCGGGTCGTCAGTCGGAGGACGCGGTCGGTGACGCTCCCGAGGAGCGTCCGATATTCGTCCGGCCGGCGCTTGGTGCCGAGGACGAGCAGGTCCACGTCGTGGTCGTCGGCGTACGCCACGATCGTCTCGGCGGGGCGCCCGTGGCGGATTGCGGTCTCGATGTCGACGTCGGCCGCCGCCGCTCGCTCGCGGACGTCCGCGACCGTCTCTTCCCCGTGTTCTTCGAGGCCGTGTTCCGGGCCCTCGGCTTCGTCGACGTATTCGTCGCCGCTGTACGCGGTCACGACGTCCTCGTCCACGACGTAGAGGACGTGGAGGACGGCGTCGTGTACCTGTGCGAGAGTGATGGCGTGTGACACAGCCTCCGCAGACGCGACTGTCCCGTCCGTCGAAAGCAGAATTCGATCGTGCATTCAGTTCCACGGTATTGGGTCGACCCATTAAAATCGGCGTGTGATTCCCACCGCTCAGGAGTCCCGGTGCACGCGGCCCAAGGCTCTTCGTCGTATAGTCAGGCGGACGTCCGTCTGGTCCGTCTGCGTCCGACAGCGCTCACGGAAGCGGCTTGGTCGCGACGATAACCGCGTTCGAGTCGTCGCACCCGTCAGTGAGTGTGACGAGCGCGTCCGTGATCTGGAGCCAAAGGGCGGGGCCGCACTCGGGATCTGCTGCAGATTCTGGACGCGACGGCGAGCGACCAACAACTGGGACCTTCATCGAGGCTCAAGAGCGCCGCGTACGGGTGATCGGCAACGACGACGCGCTGTTCACAGAGGCCACGTAGCTGGGCTCTGCGTCGCTCACCCCCGGAAGCCCAGCAAGCGAAGTCCGTTCAGGGAGACGAGGACCGTCGAGCCCTCGTGACCGATGACTGCAAGTGGGAGCGGGATCCCCCGGAGGAGAATTGTGCCGACCATCAGTGCAATCGCGCCGAATGCGATGGCGAGGTTGACGGTGAGCGTTCGGCGGGTTTTGCGGCCAAGACCGAGAACGTAGGGAATCTTGCTGAGGTCGTCGCCCATCAATACGACGTCGGCGGTGTCGAGGGCCACGTCCGTCCCGGCGCCGCCCATCGCGATCCCGAGCGTGGCGGTCGCCAGCGCCGGCGCGTCGTTGACGCCGTCGCCGACCATCGCCACGGTCCCGTGTCGAGCGACCAGGCCCTCGACGGTCGCCACCTTTTCTTCCGGCAGCAGTTCCGCTTGCACGTCGTCGATCCCGACCTCGTCGGCGATCCGCTCCGCGACGCGCTCGTTGTCACCCGTCAGCATCACGACGTGCTCGACCCCCAGCGAGCGGAGCTCGTCGATCATCTCGGCAGCGCCGGGACGGACTGTATCGGTGAACGCGAGCCAACCCAACACGGTGACGTCGCCCCCGTCCTCACGGGCGACGAGGACGCTCGTTTTCCCCTCCGCCTCTAGCAACTGGAGCCGATTGAGGCCAGCTTCGAGCCCATCGATGGCCACGTCTTCGAGGACGGTGCCGATGTAACTCCGATTCCCGATGTGGATGGTGCTATCTTCGACGTCAGCCCGGACTCCTTTGCCCGCAGCTGACTGGAACCCCCGTGCGTCGGGAACGTCGAGTGACCGCTCCTCCGCAGCCGACACTGTTGCACGAGCGAGGTGGTGCTCCGAGCGGGCCTGCACTGCGGCCGCGAGCGAGAGCAGTCCGTCTTCGGTCAGTGTTCCGTCTGCCGTCTCGCGGACGAAGACGTCGGTCAACTGCGTATCGCCCTGGGTGAGCGTGCCCGTCTTGTCGAAGGCCACCGCGTCGATGTTCGCTGCCGTCTCGACGTGTTCGCCGCCCTTGAACAGGACACCCTGCCTGCCGCCGGAGGCGATCGCCGACAGGACCGCCGCGGGCGTCGAGATGATGACCGCGCACGGTGAGGCCGCAACCATGAGCGTCATCGCGCGGTAGAATGTACTGGCGAACTCGTTCCCGAGCGCGAGCGGAAGTGCGATCGCCGCGATGGTGAGTGCGAACACGCCGAGGACGTACGGTTGTTCGAGGCGGTCGATGAGGCGCTGCGTCGGCGCCTTCTCGCTTTGCGCGCGTTCGACCATGTGGATCAGGCGGCTGATCGCCGATTCGTGGGCCCGGCGAGTCACTTCGATTTCGAGGCTTCCGCTCTCGTTGATCGTCCCGCCGAACACCTGGTCCCCGGGTTCCTTCGGAACGGGCACGGATTCGCCGGTGAGCGAGGCCTGATCGACCGTTCCCTCGCCGGAAGCGACGACGCCGTCGAGCGGGATTTTGTCGCCGGGACGGACGACGAATACGTCACCGATCGCAACCGATTCGATGGGGACGGTGACGGTCTTCCCGTCGCGGAGCACCTGTGCTTCGTCGGGTCGCATCTCGACGAGGGACTTGATTGCCCGGCGTGAGCGGCCGATTGCGTAGTGCTGGAGCGTATTCGACAGCGAGAACAGGAAGAGGAGCATCGCGCCTTCGAACGGTGCGCCAATCGAGAGCGCTCCGAGCGCCGCAACGATCATCAAGAGGTCGATATCGACTGCACCGTGGCGAAGCGTTTCGACTGCACCGGTGAGTCCGTACCAGCCGCCGAAGACGTACGCGACGGTGTACCCAGCCCACACGAGGAGTGGCGGCCCGTCGAGCCACCCCGTCGCCAGGCCGGTTACCATCCCGAGCAGCGTCAGACCGACGAACACCGCTTCCCGTACAAGTGCCGAGCGGGATCGATCGTCATCCGTCGCCGTATCGGGGTCGTCCTGGATCGAGACGTTCCGGTCGCGGACCGCGTCTCGAATCGACGCTTCGGACGTGACGCTCTCGTCGTAGCTGATCCGAGCGATTCCCGTTCGGAAGGAGACGTCGACGTCGTGGACGCCGGGACTGTTCCGGAGGCGTCGTTCGAGTGCCCGCGCTCCGGCTTCGCCACGACCACCCCGTCGTTCAATCCTGACGGTAGACGTCGATAGCGAGGAAGAATCGATACGAGCCACGGTATCGGAACCTATGGATCGGTGGGGTTTGAGGATTTAGGTCGGCGAAGGGTATCGGTTCGAGGCGATGCGAGGACAGTTTCGTCATCCGATGGTTGTCACCGGAATCCGTGCGCGACGGGTGACAGTCTCGGCGACGCTGCCGAGGAGCATCCGGTCGAGACCCGAACGGCCGTGGTTACCCATGACGATCTGATCGACACCATTGTCGTCGACGTATTCGAGAATTACTCGTTCGGGCTTGCCGATTTCCGTGATAGTATCGAGGTCGACGTCGTATTCCGCCGCGAGATCCGTGGCGCTCGCGTGGAGTCTCCTTGCGCGTTCTCGGGCGTTGTCGTACCAGTCCTCGGCGACTGGCAAGCCCCCGGCTTCAACGTCGAGAATCGAGTCGATCGGATTGATGACGTATAGCGCAGTGAAGTTCGCGACCGAGAAGGTTTCGAGAGCGTACGTCAGCGCAAGCTCGGAAAGCGGAGATCCGTCGAACGCGATGAGAACGTTGTTCGGGTATACGAGCGAAATTCGTCGCGAGGTCAAAAGAATATGCTGCCTGAACCATCGCGGCCGAGCGTATTCTTAAGTGCGGTCTCCGTCACAGACAGCGGTAATGGGTCGCGGTCTTCGTGCGTTGATCGATCAACATCGGCTGGCGAGTTTCGTCGCGATCGCGTACGCGTTCACGTGGACGATCCAGGGTGCCCTCGCCTATTCGGGAATGGAAGCCTCCTGGACGCACTCGATCCTGATCGGTTTCGGCGGG
>Ga0207756_100265_pt1 | contig 24055 bp, 22 predicted proteins | sample A23M1SouthBayCA_FD_187748 | JGI IMG/M metagenome (GOLD analysis project Ga0207756, IMG submission 187748) | Aerobic enrichment media microbial communities from Eden Landing Ponds, California, USA - A23 M1 (3) (SPAdes) | ecosystem: Environmental > Aquatic > Marine > Unclassified | place...
CGGTCGCCGGCGCGCCGCCTCGTGGGGCGGCGCGCCGGCGACCCGACCGCAAAAAAGGTCCTAGTAAATGAGCTCGTCGTCGCTCTCGACCATGTACAGCGTCCGCGCGGCGATGTTGACGGCGTGGTCGCCGACCCGCTCCAGGTCCCGGATCGTCAGCAGGAGCCGCGAGACGTCCTGCATGAGCTCCTCGATCTCGGCCTGGGGGACGTCGGGTCCGAACTCCCGCTCGATCAGGTCCCGGACGACCGTCTGGCTGGCGTCCTCGCACATGGCGTCGATCTCGTCGTCGTGCGTCGCGATCTCGCGGCAGGCCTCGACGTCCTCGTCTGCGAAGGCGTCCATGGCCGTCTCGACCATTTCGATGACCTCGTCGCCCAGCGACTGGACGTCGACGTCGGGGTAGCGGTCCTGTTCGGCGTCCTCGGCGTAGCCCGCGAGGTTAGTCGCGAGGTCGCCGATCCGCTCGAGGTCGGTGATGATCTTGAACGCCGAGGCGATGAAGCGGAGGTCGCCGGCGACTGGCTGCTGGAGGGCCAGCAGGTCGATACAGTCCTGTTCCAGGTCGAGGTAGAGCTGGTTGATCTCGTGGTCGCCCTCGATCACGTCGCGCGCGAGGCGCTCGTCCTTCCGCTCGAGGGCGTCCAGGCCCTGGCGAAGTCGCTCGATGACGAGTTCGCTCATGTACAGGACGTCGCCGCGCAGGTCGGCCAGCTTCTCCTGGTAGTCCTTCCGTGCCATCAGTACTGTGGAGTGGTGTGGGTGCGCTGAAACTCGTTGCCGTCGATGCAGGTGTCGCCGCTCATCCGAACTTCCCGGTGATGTAGTCCTCGACGCGCTGATCCTCGGGGTTCTGGAAGATCCGCTGGGTGTCGTCGTACTCGACGAGCTCGCCGCCGGTGAGGAAGACGGCGGTCCGATCGGAGATCCGGGCGGCCTGCTGCATGTTGTGGGTCACGACGACCACGGTGTAGTCCTCTGCGAGTTCGGTGATGAGGTCCTCTACCTTCGAGGTGGCGACGGGGTCGAGCGCCGAGGCGGGCTCGTCCATCAGGATGACCTCGGGATCCGGGGCGATCGCTCGGGCGATGCACAGTCGCTGTTGCTGCCCGCCCGAGAGGTCCAGTCCCGAGGAGTCGAGCTGGTCCTTCACCTCGTCCCACAGTGCCGCCCGGCGGAGCGCGCTCTCGACCGTCGCGTCGACGTCGCCGTCGTCCTTGCCCTGGACGCGGAGGCCGTAGGCGACGTTCTCACGGATCGACTTCGGGAACGGGTTGGGCTTTTGAAATACCATCCCGATCTTCCGCCGGAGCGCGACGGGATCGACGTCCTCGTCGTAGACGTTCTTCCCGCGGAAGTCGAGTTCGCCGTCGACGCTGCAGCCGTCGATGAGGTCGTTCATCCGGTTGATACACCGCAGGAACGTGGACTTCCCACAGCCCGAGGGCCCGATGATCGCGGTGACGCGGTGCTCGGGGATGGCCATCGTCGTCGGCGCCAGCGCCTGCTCCTCCCCGTAGTAGACCGCGAGGTCGCGGGTCTCGATGACGGAGTCGGCGGGCGCCATCTCACGGTCCGTGGTGGTCACGTCGGTCTCGATGAGCCGGTCGCCGGCGCCCTCCGCCGGCGACCCGGTCGTGGTGTCGTCGAGTGGTGCTGTGTCCGTCATACCTGGTGTCGATTCGCGTGTCGCGACCTGGCCGGGTGCGCGCCGCCGCCCGACCCGTCCTCGAACGCCCCGTGGCGTCGGTGGCTGGTGGCGGTTTGCGGCCATCGCTCTAAATACCCTGCTATGTTTCCTGGATAGGACTATATAGAGACACGTACTGCTCACGACTCGGTCGCTCGTGACGTGGAGATTCTATCGTTCTTTGGCGCTTGAAACGGTCACGATGGTCTATATACTATTCCGAGAATTTATCAAGCCCCGTTCCCAGGATCCGATATGGAGACGCGAAAGGTCCAGCTGACCGGCGGATCCACGTTCACGGTCTCGCTGCCCAAAGAGTGGGCGACGGACAACGGCGTCGAGGCCGGGAGCGAGGTCGAGTTCCACCACGAGGCCGACGCCCTCGTGTTGACGCCCCGCCGGGAGTCGGGACGGACGGAGGGCGCGCTCGACGTGACCGACCTCGAGGGCGACCGGCTGACCCGCGCCGTCATGACGATGTACGTCAGCGGGTTCGACATCATCCGCCTCGAGGGCGAGGCGATCTCCGCGGACCAGCGCCAGGCGATCCGGGACGCCGCCCAGGGGCTCGTCGGCGTGGAGGTCATCGAGGAGACGAGCGACCGGGTCGTCGTCCAGGACCTGCTGGACTCCTCGGAGCTGTCGGTGAACAACGCCGTGACCAGGATGCGACTCATCGCGCTGGGGATGCTCGAGGACGCCGTCGCCGCCCTCCTCGAGGACGACGACGATCTGGCGACCAGCGTGGTCGAGCGCGACGACGACGTCGACCGCCTGTGGTTCGTGGTCTCGCGGGTGTTCCGCGCGACGCTGCGCTCGCCCAGCGCCTCCGAGGAGCTGGGCCTCCCTCGGGAGGTCTGTTTCGACTACCACTCCAGCGCCCGGCAGCTCGAACGCATCGCCGACCACGCCGCCAAGATCGCGAAGCTCGCGGACGAGCTCGGCGCGGTCGACGACGACGTCGCCGAGGCGCTGACGGCGCTGCACGACGACGCCGCGGAGGTCATCGACACCGCCATGGACGCGCTGCTGGAGGACGACCGCGAGCGCTCGACGGAGCTCGCCCGCGACGCGACGGACTCGATCCTGGCCATCGACCAGCACGCCCGTCGGATCGACGAACTGCTCCGGGAGCAGGACGCCCACGAGGCCCAGCACCTCGGCCTCGTCGTCGACTCGCTGTCCAGGAGCGCCGACTACGGCGGCAACGTCGCCGAGACCGCCCTCCAGAACGCCGCCCCGAAACCCTGACGCCCGGCACACGCGCCGGCCGGTGCGTCGCCGACTCCCAATCCTCATCTCCCCGGCTCCCCACACCCTGGCCATGCCGACGCTGCTCGACACCTACATCGAGAACCGCCACCGCGTCCAGCCCAACCACGCCAACACCGTCGGCACCGCCCACGGCGGGAACGTGATGAAGTGGCTCGACGAGGTCGGCGCGATGTCCGCCATGCGCTTTGCCGGGGCGACCTGCGTCACCGCGCGAATGGACCCCATCGAGTTCCACCGCCCCATCGGCGTCGGCGACATTACCGTCATCGAGTCCTACGTCTACGAGACCGGGACGACGAGCGTCCGCGTCCGGCTCACCGCCGACCGCGAGGATCCGCGGACGGGCGAGCGCGAGCGGACGACCACCTCCCACGCGGTCTTCGTCGCCGTCGACGAGGAGATGACGCCGACGCCCGTCCCCGACCTGACCGTCGAAACCGAGCGCGGCGAGGAACTGCAGGCGGCCGCCCAGGCCTCCCGCAGTGATCGGTGACGGGACCCCGAGCCGCGATAGAAGCCGTCCGGGCCGCTTCCCGGCGGCCGGGAGCGATCCACACACACTTTTCCCCCGCGACCAAGGGCCGTCCATGGACGTCCGCGACGCACTCGCCCGGCCGTCCGTCCGGCTCCCCGGCCGGCGGGCGCTGGCGCTGGCCGTCGGCGACCACCTCGTCATCGCCGCGATCGTGGCCTACGGCATCGTCGACCACCACGGGGCGGAGAAGCTCCAGAACGCCGGCGAGGTCCTGGAGACGGTCGGTCCGTTCGTCGGGGGCTTCTTCGTCGCCGCGCTGGTGGTGGGCTGTTACGCCACCGACCGGCATCGCACCCTGCTGGCGAGCCTCCGCTCCGTGCTTGGCGCCTGGTTCGGCGGGCTGGGCCTGGGCCTGGTCCTCCGGACGTGGCCGGAGATCGAAGGGGGTGCGACGTGGCCGTTCGGCCTGGTCATCCTCGGCGCGGTCGGAAGCAGTCTCCTCGCGTGGCGGACGATCGAACACGCCCTCCGCCGCTGGCAATCAGCCCCCCGCGATGCGCCCGGTCGCGAGGCCCCCGGCGAGTAACGCGCCGACGACGGCGATCCCCGCCAGCCCCGCGAACAGCGTACCGACGCTCGCCACGGTGAGCAACCCGCCGGCGAGCGCCCCGCCGAGGGCGCCCACGCCGAACACGCAGAGGTAGGTCACGCCGTAGGACCGGCCCCGCGCCGCAGACGGGGTGTGCTCGGCGACGGTCGCCTGGTAGAGTGGCTGGACGGCGAACAGCGCCCCGCCCAGCAGTCCGGCCACGAGGACGATCGGCGCCGGCCCCGCAGCGGCGGCGAGGGGAAACGTCAGCGCGAGCACCGCCAGGCCGAGCAGGATCGCCGCGATGCCACGGAGGGGTGCCACCGCGTCCGAGAGCCGCCCGCCCAGGAGCTGTCCGAGGACGCCGACCCCGAGGATAGCGACGTAGCCCAGCCGCGCCGCTGGAAGGTCGCGGTCGCCGAGGGTGAGCGAGGGGAGCCACTCGAGGTCCGCGAGGATCTCCGGGAGGAAGGTGAGCACCCCGCGGTAGAACAGTCCCGAGCAGATCACGACCGCGAGGACCACGAGGAAGGCACCACCGAGCACGCTCCGGACGGCGGCAAGCTCCGAGCGCAGCGAGGTCTCCGCCGCCGGGGCGGGCGGGCTGCCGACGTCGAGGACGAGCGCCGCGAGGCCGACGAGCCCGCCCGCCACGCCGAGGAGCAGGGCGACCGTCTCCCAGGGCAACACCACCAGCAGGAGGATCGTCGCCAGCGGTCCCAGGGCGATGCCGAGGTTGCCCGCCGCACCGTGGAGGGCGAAGCCACGGCCGCGTCGCTGGACCGCGGTGCTGAGCAGCGAGAGGCCGGCGGGGTGGTACGCGCTGGCGGCCAGTCCCCAGCCGGCCAGCGCGAGGGCGATCGCCCAGACAGCGGCCGGCACACCGAGCACCGCGACGCCCTCCGCCACGGGAAGCCACCCGGCGACGCCGACGAGCGCGAACGCCGACCCGCTGGCCAGCAGACTCGCCCCGATCAACCGCCCGGCACCGACGCGGTCCGCGAGGACGCCCGCAGGCAGCGCACCGAGCCCGAAGCAGCCGTAGGCGACGGTTGCGACCACGCCGAGCAGCGCCGGCGAGACGCCGTACTCCCCGAGCCACACCGCGATGAAGATCGGGATCGACAGCTCGTGCGCGTGGACGGTGGCGTGGGCGGCCCCGGCGGTTCCGACGACGCGTCGCTCGGCGGAGTCCACGACTAGTCGGGACTCGATCGGCGGGCCAGTTGAACCCGTCGGGCGGACGGTCCGCTCGCTGGCGGCCCGATGGCCGTCGACACGGGCCTCGGAGACGCGACGTCAGGTCAGGGGACCGCCAGCGTCGTCTCCAGCCCGTCCCCGATGATCAGCTCCCGGACGCCGGCCGTCCGGTCGTCGCGCTCGGCGACGTTCTCCAGGAGGACCGTCTCGCTGGGGAACAGCCGCTCGCCCAGATCGAGGCCGTGATCGCGCGCCGTCGCCCCGGTGACGGTCAGGTAGACGCCAAGGCCGGTGTCGGCGATCGCCGCCTCCTCCGGACGGCCGTTCGGCGGGTGGACGAACTCGACGCCCTCCGTCGCGTCGCCACCGAGCACGGCGGTGACCAGCCGCTCGTAGCGCGGCGAGACGCACAGCGGCCCCTCGTAGGCCGCGACGAATTCCCGGTCGAGGGGAGGCGGCGACCCCTCGTCGGTCGGAGCGCTCCGGATGTCCGGCGTGCCAAGCAGGGTGTGGTGGACGGTGTCGCCGAGTCCCGCGGCGACGCGCACGTCCGTCTCGCGGGGGTCGATGCGGTCGTTGACCTCCTCGATCGATGCGAGCGGTTCGGGTCGGAGCTCGACGACCTCCTCGAGGACGAGGTCGGCGCTGTCGAAGGCCAGTGGCACCTCGTGGGTCCGCACCGCCCGGAAGGGCTCCTCGCGCCCGACGAGCCGGATCGGCCGGCCGTCGATGTACAGCGTCATCGCGTCGAAGACGATGCGGCGGGGACGGCCGGCCCGGTCGTCGCGGAGGAGGGTGTACTCCGGGCGGTAGCGGGTCTGGAGGTCGCTGTAGGCGGCCAGGCGGTCGTAGACCGTCCCGTCGGCCGTCTGGTCGTCCTTCGCGATCGCCTTCTCGTAGCGGAGCGTCGAGATGACGTCGTCGGCGAGTGCGGCGACCGGCGGCCCGTCGCGGCGACCGGCGGGCGCGTCGCCGGCGCGCTCGGCCAGCCGTTCGAGGACGGCCTCCAGGGGCCGGCCCTTCCGCGGGACGGCGACGTCGACGGGCGTGGGCATACGAACGCCACCGCCGGCGTCGGCTTTACCCGTTGCGTTTCGCCCCGATACGCCGGCGTCGGCCTCGGGTGCGCGGGGCTGCGACCGCAACGGAGAGAACGGTCCCGATCAGTCGGTGAACATCTCGCCGAGCTGGTCGCGCCACTCCTGGATCTCCTGGACGTCCTCGGCGACGGCCTCGTGGTCGTCCTCGAGTGACTCCAGGGACTCCAGGCGCTCGCGGAGGTCCGCCAGTTCGGACTCGAGGTCGCCTTCGACGCCCTCGACGGTCTCCTCGACGTCCGCCATGCGTCCCTCGACGTCGTCGATGCGCCCATCCACGTCGTCGATCCGCCCGTCGGCGTCGTCGACGCGACCGTGCACCTCGTCGACGTTCCCTTCGACGCCATCGACGCGACCGTGCACCTCGTCGACGCTCCCTTCGACGCCGTCCACGCGACCGTGCACCTCGTCGACTCGGCCGTGCACCTCGTCGACGCTCTCCTCGAGTGCGCCGAGGTCGCTCTCGACGCCCTCGACGTCGCCCGCGACCGCGTCGACCTCGCCTTCGACGCCGTCGACGCGGGCCTCGACCGACTCGACGGTCTCCTCCGCGGACGCGAGGTCCTGCCGGAGCCCCTCGACGTCCTCGGTCACCGCCCCGACGTCCGCCTCGGTGCTGGCGAGGTCCTCCTCCAGGCCGCCGAGGGACTCGTCGACGTCGGCCACCCAGTCCGTGAGGTCGTCGAGGTCCACCTCGACGTCCTCGACGGTCGCCTCCGCGCTCCGCACGTCCTCGGCGAGCCCGCCGATCTGCTCCTCGACCGCCGCGACGTCGTCGCGGAACTCCTCGATGAGCTGCTGGGCGGTGCCCTCCTCGTCCAGGAACTCCTCCATGGCGTCGGCGTACGCGGCGACGTCGTCGACCCGCGCCTGGAGGTGGCTGAGGCGTGCCTCGAAGCTGCCCGCACCGGCGTCCGCCGACGGTTGCTCGACCCCCAGGGCGTCCCGGAGGGCCGCCTCGTCGTCCTCGGACACCTCGCCCGCCTCGAGCTCTGCGGCGAGCGCGCCAGCGAGCGAGTCGCTGTCCGCGAGCGCCGCCGGGGCGCCTTCGACAGTTGGGGCCTCCTCGGCGGCTTCCGTGGACGCCTCCGCCGCTGCCTCGTCCGCGTCGGCGACGCCCTCGGCTTCAGCCTCGTCGGCTGCCGCAGCCGCGGCCTCCTCGGCCTCGTCAGCAGCCTCGGCGTCGGCTTCGGCAGCGACGTCGTCGGCTTCGGCTTCCGCTTCTGGCGCGGCTTCTTCCTCCTCGTCGGCAGCGACCTCGGTGTCCTCGACCGCCGCAGCTTCGGCCTCGTCGGCCGCCTCGGCTTCGGCAGCGACGTCGTCGGCCTCGGCTTCCGCTTCTGGCGGGGTTTCTTCTTCCTCGTCGGCTGCCTCGTCCGCGTCGGCGACGCCCTCGGCTTCGGCCTCGTCGGCTGCCTCGGCGGCCTCCTCGGCCTCGTCGGCCGCCTCAGCCTCGGTTTCGGGAGCAACCTCGTCGGCTTCGGCTTCCGCTTCTGGCGGGGTTTCTTCTTCCTCGTCGGCTGCCTCGTCCGCTTCGGCGAGGCCTTCGGCTTCGGCCTCGGCAGCAACGTCGTCCGCCTCTGCCTCCTCGATGTGCTCGGCATCTGCAGCGTCGTCGGCGAGTGCGTCGTCGACGGCGGCCTCGACCCCGGCATCCTCGTCGGCGGACGCCTCGGCCTCGTCCTCGGTCTCGAGGTCGAGGATCGGCTCGTCGTCCGCCGGTTCGTCGGCCGCCTCCGACTCGGCCTGGCTCGCTTCGACCTTCTCCTCGGCGGCGTCGACGTCGAGTTCGATCTCGGGCGCCTCGGCGGCGGCGTCCTCGGCAGCGGCCTCGGCCTCCTCCTCGTCGGCCTCGGGCTCGACGTCCAGGCCCTCGCCCTCCTCGAGCCCGAGGTCCAGGGCCTCCTCGTCCGCGTCGGCGACGACTTCTTCCTCCGCGTCGTCGGCGACTGCCTCCTCGTCCTCGGCTTCTCCGTCGGTCGCTTCCTCGCCCTCGTCGACGGCCTCGTCGAAGCCGAGGTCGATGTCGGGGACGTCGTCGGCGTCCTCGTGGGGCTCGCCGTCGGCGGGCACCGCCTCGCCGCCGGCGTCGACGTCCTCGAGGTCGAGATCCAGGCCCCCTTCGGCGACCTCGTCCTCGCCAGCGATCATGTCCTTGACCTCGGCGCCGGCCTCGGCGGGTGCGATGTCGTCGATGGTGGCGTCGTCGATGGAGTCGTCGTCGGTGGCCTCGAGGGCGACGCTGTCCTCGGCGGGGCTGACCTCAGCGATCTCGGGCTCGGTCATGAACTGCCCGGCCTCTTCGGTGTCGTCGATGCGGATGCCGTAGACGGTCTCGACCTCCTCCTCGGGGTCGACGGTCCGCTCGTACTCGACGTGGTGGTCCTGGAAGGCTGCCCAGTTGTCGCTCTCGTAATCGGGGTGGAAGCCGACGCCGTCCATCGGGAACTCCTCCGGGATCGTCTCCGAGAGCCGGACCGCCACCGACTCCGAGCGCTCGGAGGTGATCAGAAACCGGATCGCGGGGACCGGGAAGTCCTCGGCGCTGAACTCCTTCTGGACCGTGATCCCGCTGTCCTGCACGGTGATCTCGTCGTCGTGGGCGCCCTCGTCACTCATGGACACCCCTTCCCCGAGCAAGCCTATAAATGGAACGCCGGGGGTCGGCGGCGGGATCGTCGACGACGATGGGCCGGCCGGGGGTCGTCGGCGACGACCGGACCGCCCGTGGGTGCATCGGCGACAGGGGCCGCGCCAGTGGATCGTCGACGACCAGGGCACGTCAAGGCTCCCGCGGCTGCGCCAGGGCACTCCAGGACCGCCATCCCGTTCGGCAGCCACGCGGCAGCCGTGCGTCCGACGGAGCGGCGCCAGCGGGGCCGTTCGCGGCCGAAGCCTTATTATCCGGCTCCCGTGCTACTTGAATGCCGAATGGCACCGCGGCTGGAGACGGGCGTCGAGGTTCTCGACCGGAAGCTCGCAGGGGGCATCCCGGCGGGGAGCATCGTCGCGTTCGCCGCCGATCCCGCGAGCCAGTCCGAGCTGTTGCTCTACCAGCTGACCGCCGCCCGCGGGACGCTCTACATCACCACCAAGCGGACCGACCAGGCCGTCCGCGACGCCATCGACGCCACGCAGGCGCCGGTGGGCAGCCCGACGGTTCGGGACATCGCCGGCAGCGAGCCCCTTGACCAGGCCAACCGCCTGATCCGGGCGCTCCCGGAGGGCGCGAACCTCATCATCGACCCCGTCGACGTGCTCGAGCGCCGCGAGCCCTCCCGCTACACGAACTTCCTCAACGAGCTCCAGACCCACATGGTCAACACCGGCTCCGTCGCCTTCCTGCACTGCCTCGACGGCGACGACGTCCCGCGGAACCGCGACACGACCAAGCACATGGCCGACCTCGTGTTCGACCTCGACACGACGACGCGGGGCTCGGACGTCGTGAACTTCCTCTCCGTTCCGAAGTTCCGCGGCGGCCAGCCGCTGACCGAGACGATCAAGCTCCAGCTGACCGGCGAGGTCGACATCGACACCAGCCGCGACATCGCCTGAGGTCGGCCTCGCCGCGGTGCTCCGCCGACGCTTCGCTCTCGAGTGGCATCTGTGGAGAGAGAGTTCGACTGTCGCGCCCCCGGATCATGGTACACGCCCGTGGCGTGGCGTGATCGGGGCGGCAACAGAGCGCCACGGCCGCACAACTCGGGGGCTCGACGATCGAACGCAGTGCCCTCGAGGTCGTCACTTCGATGCCGGGCCCTCGAGGTCGTCACTTCGGTACCGGGTTCTCGATACCGCCACTTCGATGCCGGGTTCTCGATACCGCCATTTCGATACCGGGCCCTCGATACCGGGTTCTCGATGTCGTGTGGCTCCGCGGGAGAAACAGACCGACTCCGCCGGGGCGTGGGCCCCTACTCGCCCTCTTCGAGCTCCTCGACGAGCTCGTCGGCGTCGACGTCGGCGTCCTCCAGAGCGTCCTCGAGGTCGCCGCCACCGCCGCCCATCCCGCCCATCATGCCGCCCATCGGGCCGCCGCCCATGCCGTCGATGGTCTCCTGGACGACGACGCGGTCGACGCCGACGCGGTCGATGAGCTGCTGGGCGATCTGCTGTTTGCCCATCATCCACTGCTGGTTCATCGTCAGCTGCGGGGTCGCCTCGACGTACAGCGACTCCTTCTCGACGATTTCGGTCTCGAAGTGGCCCTCCGCTTCCTCGCCCTCCTCGTCGCCCTCGTCGTCACCTTCGGCCTCCTCGGTCTCGGCGTCCTCGTCGTCGGCTTCCTCCTCATCGGCCGGGCTGACGTAGGTCTCCTCCTCGACCTCGTCGGTCTCGATCCACATGTCGAGTTCGAGGTCGAGGAACGCCTCGACCAGCCCCTCGGCCTTCGCGATGCGGTCCTCGACCTCCTCCAAGATCTCGTACTCGTACTCGATGTCGCGGCCGGCCAGCGCGTGGTTGAAGTCGACGCGGGCGCGGCCGCCGATGATCGCCTCGACGTGGCCGTGGTCGCCGTCGACCTGGACGTGGGCGCCGGGGTAGCGGTCGTCCTCGGGGATCTTGTCGGCAGCGACGGTCCGGACCTGTTCGGGGTCCTTCTCGCCGAAAGCGTCGGCGGCCGGGACGGTGACCGTCCCGCTCTCGCCGGCCTCCTTGCCGTAGATGTCCTCCTCGACGGGCGCGAAGATGTGGCCCTCGCCGAGCACGATCACGCGAGGCTCGAAGGTCTGCTCGCCGTCGGCGACGCCTTCCTCCTCGGCGACCTCCTGGTCGGTGGTGTCGACCAGGCTCCCGTTCTCGGTCTCGCGGGCGGTGTAGGCGATGCGGACGAAGTCGCCTTCCTGGAGTCCCTCGGCCGCTTCCTCGGCCTCGGCGGCGTCGGCGTCCGCCGTCTCCTGTTCCTCGGCGTCCTCGGCCGCCTCGTCGGCGGCGTCCTCTTCGGCAGCGGCCTCGGCCTCTTCCTCGGTCATACAGGTGACCAGCCCCGTTCGCCATATAAGGTCCACGTTTCCCCGTGCAGGGCTCCGAGGCCACCGTCGAGTGGCGATTTGGGGGCTGGTCCGGTCGCATCGAGTCGCGAGCGCTCCGTCGGGGCAGGCCCGATCACGCCGCCGCCTCAGACCTCGTACTCGTCCTCGGCGAGCTGGACGTAGCCGCCGTCGCGGTACCCCCGCTTCGTCCACCAGTACTGGAGGTAGAGCTTGAGCCCGGAGAGTCCCGCCGAGGGGCTCAGCCCGACGAGCGACCCCTCCCGTTGCATGAGGCTCCGGGCGGTCCGGAACGCCCGATCCCAGTCGGCGGGCTGGTAGTCGGCGACGATGTCCGCGAAGGAGACGTTGCGAAGGATCTCGTCGCCGATCGCGGCCTTCCAGGCGTCGTTGTAGGCGGAGAGCCGGCGGGTCGCCGCTAGCTCGCCTGCGATCGCGCCAGACCGAACCGCGACGTGGTAGCCCCCTTCGTGGAACGCGGAGGTCGTGCCCATCGCCCCGCCGGCGACGGCGACGCCCGCGGCCGTCGGCGAGTCGACCGGCCGGGTCGAGGAGATGGCGTAGGTCTCCGTGCCGCCGCGCTTGCCCCGATCCTCCACGAGGGGGAAGTCCTCGAGATCGTGCTCGGGGTAGGCCCGTTCGAGCAGCCGTTCGATGTACTCGCCCCCCGAGGGGATCGACTCGTCCTCCGCATCGAGCAGCAGGTACTCCTCGCGGTTCTCGACCTCCTCGAGGTCCAGCCCGATCGGCATCGTGAGTCCCACTCTCGCCACGTCGCCGTCGTTGGGGAACACCCAGGGGTAGGCGGTCTCGCCGGGCATCACGCCCCACCAGAAGCGGAGTTCGTCGCGCTCGATGGCGTCGTCGGGGAACCGGCGGTGCTCCTGGTAGGCGATGTGGTTGGCCGCCGTCGTCCCGAGGTAGTCGGTGATCGACGTTCCCTCGGGGAGCAGCGGGTCCAGAACGCGGTTCGTCACCTGCCGCTGGGGGCCGTCGGCGAGCACGAGCCGGTCGGCGACGAGATTCTCCCCCGAGCGCAGCGCGACCTCGTGCTCGGGGTCGCCGGTGAGGTCGGAGTCGACGCCCGTGACGCTGGCCTCTAGGCGGTATTCCGCGCCAGCGTCCTCCGCCCGCTGGACGAGCCAGTCGTCCATCCGTGCCCGCTGGAAGGTGTAGCCGAAGTGGGGGTAGTCGGCGTCCATCCCCGTCCGCTCGAGGTGGAGCGCCTCGCTTGGTCCATCGAAGCGACAGCCCGACAGCTCCCGGAGGATCACGTCGTCGGGGAGCTCCTCGGGGTCGATGCCCATGATCTCGATCCAGTAGTCGAGCATCCCCGCTGCGTCCGTCGAGTCCGGCCCCAGGCCCTCCCGGTCGGCGCGTGGGACGCCCTTCTCGAGGACGACGGTGTCGGCGCCCCGGCTGGCGGCCTCGTAGGCGGCCGCCGCGCCGGCCGGGCCCCCGCCGACGACGGCGACGTCGTACCGATCCATACCCTCTACGCCCGTGCGGACCCCTATAATACACCGGTTTCCGGGGCCGTGCGCTCGCGCCGACCCCGTTCGACAGTGCAACGGCGGGCGCCCCCGGGAGACTCCTCCCGGTCAGTCCTCGGACACCCGACCGATCATCTCGATCTCGACGTCGATGTCGACGGGCAGTTCCTCGACCTCGATCGCGCTCCGGGCGGGGTACGGTTCGCTCAGGTACTCGGCGTAGACCTCGTTGACCGCGTCGTAGTCGTCCATGTCCCGCACGAACACCTGGGCCTTCAGGACGTCGTCCAGCGAACTGCCCGCCGCCGCGAGGATCGCGCCGAGGTTCTCCATCGTCCGGCGGGTCTGGGCCCGGACGTCATCGCCGACGATCTCGCCGGTGTCGGGGTCGATCGGTCCCTGGCCGGAGACGAACACCTGGCCGTCGTCGACGATCCCCTGGGAGAACGGGCCGATGCTGGGCGGTGCGTCGTCGGTCGAGACTTCCTCCATGGTCGGACCCACCGCCGGCCGGCGCAAGTCGGTTTCGGGTAGGGATCCCGCCCGCGCTCTTGACGGGCCCTCGCCGTCGATCGCTCCCGCCAGTCGTGCTCTCCCGGCGACGCCCGTGCGCGGGTCACTCCGAGCGGCGACGTGAGGCGATGAACGCTCCCGCACCGGCCGCTACCCGGCGTTCGCCCGGATCCGCTCGACGACGTACTCGGCCTCCTCGTCGGCGAGACACATCGGATTGATCGCGAACGCGCCGTCGTCGACGTCGTCGGCACCGACGAACACGCGTGGCTCCTCCCGGCGCAGCGCGCGGACGATTTCGACCGCCGAGCCGCCCGCCGCGTCGGGATCGACCGTCACCCGGACCTCGGGCGCCACCGACACGTCCCCGCCGCCGGTCACCGTCGTCGCGAGGCCGTCGATCTCCGCCAGGTCGGCGGCGATCTCCTCGGCGGTCGCGGTCCACTCCTCGGCCAGTGCGTCCTGGTCCTCCTCGAGGAACGCGTCCAGCGCCGCCAGGAGCCCCACGAGCTCCTCCTTGCCGACCTTCAGCCCCCGACCGATCCCCTGCCTGGGGACGCCGCCGAGGGCCTCGGGGTCGACGAGGGCCGGCGCGGGCTCGTAGACCGACCCCGCGGCGTGCATATCCAGGTGCTGTGTGGCGACCGACTGGATGAGGTCCTCACGGCCCGCGAGGATCCCGGTCGTCTGGGGCCCACGGATCGCCTTCCCCCCGCTGAAGGCGACGAGGTCGGCGCCCGCGTCGACGAAGCGCTCGAAGTTTTCGGTCGGCGGCAACTCCGCGGCGGCGTCGACGATCACCGGCACGTCGTGACTGTGGGCGATCTCGGCGACCGTCGTCAGCGGCGGCTCTGTGTACTCCTTCTGGACGTACGCGACCGCGGCGGTGTCCTCGCCGATGGCGCGCTCGATCTCCCAGGGCTCGACGTTCCGCGCGCCGGTGCCGAGGTGGTGGTCGTTGGTCCCGACGTCGACGATCCTCGCGCCGGCCGCCCGGAGCGCGTGGTCGTAGCCGGTGCGGTGCGTGCGTGGCATCACGATCTCGTCGGGCAGCGGATCGGCCCCTCCCGGGCCGCCGTCGGTGTCGGGGAGCCGGGCCATCGCCGCGACGTCGTCGCCGGCGATCGCGGCGGCGGCGGCGAGGGTCAGCCCGGCCGCGGCTCCCGAGGTGACGTAGCCTGCCGCCGCGCCGGTGAGGTCCGCGATCCGTTCGCTGGCGGCCGCCTGGAGCTCCGAGAGCTGCACGAACGACTGGGAGGCCCGCTCCATGGCCTCGATTGCCTCCGGGCGGATGCGACTGCCCCCGATGCGGGTCTTCGTTCCCGCGGCGTTGACCACGGCGGGCACCCCCAGCTCCTCGTAGATCGTCTCCTCGGTCATGGAGCCGTGTTCCGCGCACCGCCGGATAACGGTTCGGGGCTCGACCGCGGATGGCTGGCGGCGGAACCGCTGGGAGGGCGAGAGCTGCTCGGTGGAACTCCTCGGTGGACCGTTGCGATCGAGGCAGAGAGCGGAATCCAGAGGGAGCCGGAACGACTCGACCGATCAGCTACTACCGGGGAAGCGGTGGTACTCCATCCCCTGTTGCTTCAGTTCGTTGCGCCGGTCCTCGAGGAAGCCATAGACTGTGCCGTGGGGTGCCCCGTCCAGGAGCATCTCCGCGGCCTGCCGGACGGCGTCGACCTGCTGTGGCGTGCCGATGGCACCGAGCGTCGAGCCGTAGATCACGACGGTCGCGCCGGTCAGCTCCTCCATCAGCTCGCGGGTCCGGCCGTCCTCGCCGATGAGGCGCCCCTTCTGCCGGGTGAGGTCGTTTCGGTTGCGGCTGGCGGCCTCGATGTCGATGAGGTCGAGCATCATCATCTCGTCCTCTAAGAGGGCGAGGGCGTCCTCGGGCGTGAAGCCCCGACCGATCGCGCGGACGATGTCGGGGCCCTTCAGCGCGCGCACCGGGTCGGCGTCGGCCTGCTGATCGATCTCGACGGCGCCGTTCTCGGAGTCGACGTCCAGGCGGACGTCGGCCTTGGACTCGATCTCCCGCAGCGTCGCACCCCCTTCGCCGATGAGCACGCCGATGCGGTCCTGCGGAATCTTCACGTGCTGCATGCCGATTGGTAGACAGCGATGGCGGTTAAGCGTTCGGCACCTGCGTCTGCGAGTCACACCGTCCCACGATCGCCACGATCCCAGTGGGCCGATGCCAGGCCCCGGGGCTCCCGTCACTGCCACGGGATTGGAAGCCCACTCCCGCTCGCCGACCGCTCCGCCACGGCGGCATCGGAAACCACTATGTGGAACGGTGGCCGACTCACCACGCATGGTCGGCGTCGTCGAGAAGCTGCTGGCGTTCGTCGTGCTCGCCGCGATGCTCTCCGTGTTGCTCGCCACGTCGCTGATGGTGGGCAGCTACGATCCCGCCTTCGCCGCACTCGCGTTCGTGGCAGCCGTGACCGTCCTCGGCGCCAGGCTCCTGGCGATCTGAGCCGCGGCCGCGGTGTCATGTAAGCCTCCACCCCTCCCCTCGCCGCAGTCCCACCGTTGAAGCACCCGCCCCAGGAAGGCCGAGGTATGACCGACGTCGAGATCACGGACGTGCAGACGACGCAGGTCGACGCCGACTGGACGTGGACCTTCGTGCGCCTCTACACCGACACCGGCCTCGTCGGCGACGGCGAGTGCTACTGGGGCCCCGGGATCGGCGACGTCGTCGAGCACCTCGCGGACCGACTCGTCGGCGAGGACCCCCGCGACGTCGACATGCTCGTCGATCGCCTCTTCGAGTCGAGTCAGCATCTCGGCTCGGAGGCGGGCGTGACGACCTCGGCCATCTCCGGGCTCGATCTCGCGCTCTACGACCTCGCTGGCAAGGTGATCGGGGAGCCAGCCCACCGGCTGCTCGGCGGGCAGTACCGCGAGGAGGCCCGCGTCTACGTCGACTGCCACGCCGGCATCCACCAGACCGCCGCACTCGCTGGCGAGGCCGAAGCGATCGGCGACGATCCCTACGCCCCCGAGGCCTACGCCCAGGCTGCCGAGGAGGCCGTCGCCGAGGGGTTCGACGCCCTGAAGTTCGACCTCGACGGCGACCACCGCTTCGAGCGCGACCAGCGCAACCGCCAGCTCGACGGCCGCGCCGTCGAGTACCGCCGCGAGATTGTCGACGCCGTCGACGCCGCCGTCCCCGCGGACGTCAACGTCGCGTACGACTGCCACTGGCGCTACGACCGCGACTCGGCGATCCGGCTGGCCCGCGCGATCGAGCCCTACGACGTCTGGTGGCTCGAGGACGTCGTCCCGCCGGAGAACCTCGACGTCCAGCGGGAACTCACCGCCGCGACCGACACGACGATCTGCGCCGGCGAGAACCGCTATCGCACCCACGGCGTCCGGCAGCTGATCGAGGAGCAGGCCGTCGACGTGCTCCAGCCCGACGTCCCGAAGTTCGGCGGCATGCGCGAGTCCGTCGACGCCGCCCGGATGGCCGACGACTACTACCTCCCGGTCGCGCTCCACAACGTCTCCTCGCCGCTTGGGACCGTCGCCGGCGCCCACGTCGCCGCCGCGATCCCGACCTTCCTCGCGATCGAGTTCCACGGCCGCGACGACGAGCATTGGGCGGACTTCCTCGAGGAGGACGGCGTCATCGAGGACGGCGCGATCGATGTGCCGGAGGCACCCGGACTCGGCGTGACGCTAAACCTCGACGCGCTCGATGAACACGTGGCCGATGGCGAGACGCTCCTCGATCCCGCCTGAGGCTCACCGCAGGCGACAGCGCCCGAAGATGCAGCCGCCGCCGACGCGACGGAGCCCGACGGCGGACGCGAGCCCGCCCGTCGAGAGCACAGCGAGTGTCACCGGATCACCGGCCGAGCCGGCCGCCATCGCACCGAGTTCGTAGCCGAGGACCCCCGCGGAGAGCGTCAGGGAAACGGCGAAGACGCCGGTCAGTATGGAGTCGATCGAGTCCTCGCCGATGGCGAAGCGACGAGTGGTCATGCTCGCTGCGTCGGTGCGACGGGGCCTAAAACGGGTTTCACTGTCGCAGCCCCTGCGACAGCGCCCGCGGCCCGGACGGTTATCCACCCGAGGGTCCTCGCTGGGGTATGAACGACGCCCTCCCCGCCGGCGCCGGGATCGGCCGGGTCGCACTCCGGGTTTCCGATCTCGACGAGACCGCGGCGTTCTACGAGGACGTGATCGGGCTCGAGCGACTCGATTCGGCCGCCGTCGAAGAAACGGCCCCGCCACCCGACGGCGAGCGGGCGGTCCTCGGCGTCGCTGACGAGGCGCTACTGGTCCTCGATGGGGCGCCGGACGCCCCGGCGCGTGGACCCACGGAAGCCGGCCTCTACCACGTCGCCGTCATGCTCCCCGACCGCGCCGCCCTCGGGACCGCCATCGAGCGAATCCGCCGGAATTCCGGCCTCGACGGCGCGGCCGACCACGGCGTGAGCGAGGCGATCTACTGCCGGGATCCGGCGGGCAACGGGCTGGAGTGCTACGTCGATCGGCCCAAATCCGAGTGGCCGATGGAGGGCGACCGCGTCGTCATGGAGACGGATCCGCTCGATCTCGAGGACCTCGTCTCGCTCTCCCAAGATGCGCGTGGAGGCGAAGCCGCGTCTGCGGAGCTACCGGCAGGAACCACGATCGGCCACGTCCACCTGGAGGCGACCGATCTCGAATCGACCCGATCGTTGTACGCCGACGCGCTCGGCATGCGGCTCCGCCAGCGCTTCGGCGACGAGGCGATCTTCCTCGCGGCCGGGGACTACCACCACCACGTCGGCGCAAACACCTGGCGCCACCGCTCGGCCCCAGCGGGCGACGGGCTGGGGCTGGCGTGGTTCGAGGTGCTGGTCCCGGAGGCCTCGGCGCTCGACGCGGCCGTCGAGCGGCTCGGAGACGGCGGGTTCGAGGTCGATCGCTCGGCGGAGGGCGCCGTGGCCGTGGCCGATCCGGACGGGATCGGCCTCCGGCTCCGGATCGACGAGGGGATCGCCGTACCGACCGGGGAGTGAGGGCACGTCCGTCAGCGGGGGTCTGTCGTCTCGGGTGGGGCCGGTTCCAATTCCGGGGACGGACTACCGGGCTCGGGACGGACCCGGTCGACCGCACGGCCCCGATCAGCGATGCACCTCCACGTCCTCGACGTCCACGCCGAAGCCATCCGCGAGCCGCTGCCGGACCACCTCGTCGGGGGGACCGTCGTCGACCTCGTCGACCCGGACCCGCGCCTCGACGTCGACCGCGAGGTCGTTGAGCCGGGGCTCGAGCCCAGCGACGTCGACGCCGTCGAGGACCTCGACGCCGTCGACGCGGGCGAGCTGTGTCTCGGCGCCGTCGGCGAGCGTGCCGTCGGCGTCGCGTGCTACTCTGACGGTGCAGTCGACGGTCGCGTCGACCGCGTGCTGGCTGAGTGCCATAGGCCCCCGGCGCGAGTCGAACGCGCACCGCAGCCGCGACGCCGCAGCTGTGGGTCCAGACAGCGGGGGCGAGACGTCGCCACGAGCCGTCGTCGGCAGGTGATCCAGTGACCGACGACGGGGATGGCGACGGCGTCGGCGAGAACCGGCAGCGACCCCGCTACGGAGTAGGGGTGCTGGTCGGCGTTGCCGACGTCGAGGAGTCGTCAGCGGTCGCCCGCTTCGGAGCGACCGTGGGTCCCGTCACGCCGCGGGCGTGACGACCGTGGCGACGAGATTGCGGGACCGAGATGGGGTGGGCCAGGAGATCGGGGCAATGGTCCCCGAGAAGCCGGCCAGGGCATCGCCGATCGGATTGGCGACACCCGCCGGGGCGACCGCCCCAGCATAGCCAGCGGCGTGGCCTGCACCCGCGGCTGCCTTCATGGCAGCGAGCGGGTCACACCGGGGCTGGGGTACGGTCGTCATGGGCTCACCCCGGACGCCGGCGCGGGCCGGGCGTCCGAGTTACCAGCAACTGTTGGGGGTAGAATATTAAAATTTGTGATAGGATGGGACGGGTTCACATGGCACGCCCCTACGACGGCCTGTGTCGGGTCGCTTCAGGGAGCGTGTGGCCGGAGGTGTACCGTCTCGGGCGGCAGCGAGGAGCAGCTTTATCACCTAGTTGTACTACTCACTTATTCATGGCACGAACCCAGCTACAGCGAGCGCGGGACGGCGAGATCACCCCGGCGATGGAACGGGTCGCCGAACGGGAGAACCGGGAGCCCGAGTTCGTCCGCGAGCAGGTCGCGGCGGGCCAGGCCGTGATCCCGGCCAACCACGGCCACGATTCCCTCGACCCGATGATCATCGGCCGCGAGTTCGCGACGAAGGTCAACGCGAACATCGGCAACAGCGAGACGACCAGCGACCTCCAGGGCGAGCTCCGGAAGCTCCACACGGCGGTGCACTACGGCGCGGACACGGTGATGGACCTCTCGACGGGGTCGAACCTCGACGAGATTCGGGAGACGAACGTCGACTACTCGCCGGTGCCGGTCGGGACGGTGCCGATCTACGAGGCCGTCAAGCGGGCGGGCAGCCCCGAGGACCTGACCCACGAGCTCCTGCTCGACGTGATCGAGAAGCACGCCGAGCAGGGCGTCGACTACATGACGATCCACGCGGGCGTGCTCGTGGAACACCTCCCGCTCACGGACGGCCGGACGACCGGGATCGTCTCGCGGGGCGGCTCGATCCTCGCGCAGTGGATCGAGGAAAACGGCATGCAGAACCCCCTCTACGCGAAATTCGAGGAGATCTGTGCCATCTTCGCCGAGCACGACGTCACGTTCTCGCTCGGCGACGGGTTGCGTCCCGGCAGCATTGCCGACGCCTCCGACGAAGCGCAGTTTGCGGAACTCGAGACCCTCGGCGAGCTGACGCGGACGGCGTGGGACCACGGCGTGCAGGTGATGGTCGAGGGACCCGGCCACGTGCCGATGGACGAGATCGCCGAGAACGTCGAGAGGCAGCAGGCGGTCTGCGACGGCGCGCCGTTCTACGTCCTCGGCCCGCTGGTGACCGATATCGCGCCGGGCTACGACCACATCACGAGCGCCATCGGCGCGACGGAGGCCGGCCGCGCCGGCGCGGCGATGCTCTGTTACGTCACGCCCAAGGAGCACCTCGGCCTGCCCGACGAGGCGGACGTCCGCGAGGGGCTCGCCGCCTACCGCATCGCGGCCCACGCGGCCGACGTCGCGAACGGATTGCCCGGCGCCCGGGACTGGGACGACGCGCTTTCCGAAGCGCGCTACGAGTTCGACTGGCGCCGGCAGTTCGACCTCGCGCTCGACCCCCAGCGCGCCCGGGACTTCCACGACCAGACGCTGCCTGGAGACAACTACAAGGAGGCCCGCTTCTGCTCGATGTGCGGCGTCGAGTTCTGCTCCATGCGCATCGATCAGGACGCCCGCGACACCGACGGCGAGATGGACGCCATCGACACGGAGACGGACCTCGACACGTCCGCGGCCGCCGCCGTGAACCTCCCGCCAGCGGGCACCCACGACACCTCGGCCGTGCCCGACCTGCCGGAGTTCGTCGACGAGGCGGCGGTCCACGGCCACGACGACGGGACGGCCGCCGACGGCGCTGCTGACGCAGAGGAGCCCGCGGACGACTAGGGGCCGCCGGAGACCCGCGTCGGGCGGCCGAGTGACGGCCCCGTCGTCGCGACTGCCGATCCCTTCGTCGAGGTCTGTCCGCAGTCACCTCCGATCCGGAATCGTCTGCAGAAACCGATCGACGTCGTCGTGGAACACGTCGCCGACGACGATCGCGTCCGCGCCGGCGTCGAGGATCTCCGCCGCCTTCGCGGCGTCGTCGATCCCGCCGCCGTAGAGCAGCGTGGTCTCCTCGAGTTGCTCGGCGGCCGCCGCGACGTCCGCCGGGCCGCCGTAGGTCCCGGAGTACTCGACGTAGAAGACTGGGAAGTCGTAGAACGTCTCCGTGGCCAGGGCGGCGCCCGCGACGCCGTCGGCGTCCAGGGGCGTCTCGGCGTTCGTCTGCCGGGCCGCGGCGGAGTCGGGGTTCTGGATGACGTAGCCCTCGGGCACCAGCTTCTCGGTGATGGCGTCGACGGCCTCGTGGCCCTTCGCCTCGACGAGGCCGCCGATCAGCGGGACCCCAGCGCCCGTGACCTCCCTCGGCGCTCGTGCGAGGTCGGCGAAGAAGTCGAGGTGCTTGCCGTGGAAGTGCTCGCGATCGCCGTTGAAGATCGCGGCAACGGCGACCGCGTCGACGGCCTCGACGGTCTCCCGGGTCACCTGCGAGCCGTCGTAGGGCTCCTGGAGCACCGGGAGATCGGGGGCGACCTCGCGGAGCCGATCCACGGCGGTGAGGGTGTTCGCCGCGGTGACGTCGTCCGAGCCACCGACCAGGACGAGGTCCGTCGCGCGGATGGCTTCGGGCCGATCGGGCATGGCCTTGGCCGGATCGACCTTCGTCACGTGGTCGACGCCCGCCCAGTCGATGGGCATGCCCGGAGGGTGGCGGCGGGCGGGCAAAAACCGCGCGGCTCACCCGGGGACGGCTCCGCTCGGGTGCGGGCTGGGGCCGCTCCCGCCGCGGTAGCGCATCGACCGGGGGATCCGGGTCGACCGGTGACTCACTCCGCCAGGTACGACGTCACCAGCTCGTTGAACCGATCGGGGCGATCCCGCGGGAGCCAGTGCCCCGCCTCCTCGAACACCTCGACCTCGCCCTGGGGCACCTCGCCCGCCGCACGCTCGGCCCACCGTGCGGGGAAGATGTGGTCCTTGCCGCCGTGGACGAACAGCGCGGGCACCGTCAGCTCGTCGAGGCGCGTGTAGTAGTAGGTGTTCCAGCCGCCGTAGCCGACCTCCGCCTTCCGCCAGCTCCGGAACGCCCGACCGGCGTTCGGCCGCTGGAGCTCCGCCTGCACCGCGTCGAGGAGTTCCTCGGAGACGGCGTCGGGGTCCTCGACGAGCGCCTCCAGTCCTTGCCGGAGCCAGCCCCGGCGCCGCGCCGCGAGCCAGAAGTTGAGCCGGTTCAGAAACGCCAGCCGCGAGCGGAGGTAGGTCCGCCGGCCACTCGGGAGCTCGGTCCCGAGCCCGAACGCACCGACGGGGACGATCCGCTCGACGAGGTCGGGCCGGTCGAGGGCGAGCTGAATCGCGATCCCGCCGCCCAGCGACGTGCCGACGACGTCCGGCGTCCCGACGCCGGCGACGTCGAGGAACTCGGCCACCACCTCGACGTGACGGTCGGTGGGGTAGGGGCCCGGCGGTTTGTCGCTGCGGCCGTAGCCCAGCAGGTCGAGCGCGTACACCTCGTGGTCGGCGGCCAGCGGGCCGATCGCCGCGCCCCACGAGAGGTGGGCCGCGTCGACGATCCCGCCGTGCAGCAGGAGGATGGGCGGATCCCCCTCGTCGCCGGCCCGGAGGAACCGGAGCTCGTTGCCACGCACGTAGACGCCGGATTCGACGACGTCGTCGTGGTCGATGGCCGGTCGCATGGGGGCGGATTCGCTCGCGCCTCGCAAAGAGCTTCCGGGGGTCGGGACCGGGTGCTACGCAGCACCTGCCATCGGAGGGCCTCACACCCGATCCAGGAACGACCGGAGCGTGCCGGTGGCAGTCGCCCGGTCGTCCCGGAACACGCAGTGCCCGGCGCCGTCGACGTGGACCAGTTCGCCCTCGGGAAGGTGGTCTGCGGCCTCGCGGTCGCGGCGCCGGCCGGCCTCCTCTGCGTCGGCCTTCAACACCAGCGCGGGCACATCGATCTCTGGGTACGTCTCCGCGGGCTCGACCCACCCTTCCTCGAAGACGGCGGCGATTCTCGGGCTGACCCGGAGCCGCGCGTCGGCGATCAGGCGCGCGAGGCGCTCCTCGCCCGCCTCGACGTGGCCGCTGATCTCGTCGTCGCGCTCGAGCAGCGCCGCCTTCGAGTGCTCGTGCCACCCCTCGATCCGCTCCCGGGCGTCCGCGGCGACGACGTCGCTGGACTGGTCGTGCTCGAGCATCCCCGCCGGATCCTCCATCACGATCGCCCGCGGGAGGTCGGGGTGGGCAGCAGCGGTGGCCGCGACGGTGTCCCCGCCCATCGAGTGGCCAAAGAGGATCGGGTCCACGAGGTCGAGGGCCTCGATCGCGCCGACGAGGTCCGCGACGCGGTCCGGCATGGCGTAGCCGGCTTCCGGTGCCGAGGAGCGGCCGTGCCCGCGGGCGTCGAGGAGGACGACGTCGAACTCGTCGTCGAGGTCCTCGGCGAGGGGCAGGCGGCAGGGGCCGTCGTCGAAGACGCCGTGGCAGACGACGAGTGGGGGCTTCGAGGCGTCGGGATCGCCGGTTCGCGTGTAGTGGAGGTCGATGCCGTTGGCGCGGACGGTGCCGGAGGTGTAGTCCTCGGGGAGCGACTCGGGGTCGTCGGGTTCCATTGTCGGGAATCCGTCCGGCCAGTGGAAAAACGCCCGGGACCGCGACGGTGCTGCTGGAATCGCGATTTTCAGACGCGTGATTGTTTGGGGCGGATGCAGTACGGCTCGAAAGCCCCCGGTCGCTCGGCTCGGGCGGCTCGCTGCGCGCTTCCCTCGCTCACGACGTTCGCTCGGTCCAGTGCTTGCTCCGCCGTCCGTCGCCGAGTGACCGGCCCCTTTCGAAGTCCACCCAAACGGCCTCGTCCCTCCCCGACCGCCTGCGCCGAGAGACTCGCGTGGCTCGTCTCTCGAGCCTGCGCTCACTTCGGTCGCGCAGACGCCGGAAGACGTTCCAGGTCGCTCGCTCTGCTCG
>Ga0207756_100271_pt1 | contig 23612 bp, 22 predicted proteins | sample A23M1SouthBayCA_FD_187748 | JGI IMG/M metagenome (GOLD analysis project Ga0207756, IMG submission 187748) | Aerobic enrichment media microbial communities from Eden Landing Ponds, California, USA - A23 M1 (3) (SPAdes) | ecosystem: Environmental > Aquatic > Marine > Unclassified | place...
GGGAGCCAGCAGGTCGTTTTTCCCCACGTTTTTCTGACTGAGCGGTTCCCGCAGGGCCGAAGGCCCGAGGAAACCCGAAGGAGGAAAAAGTGGTGGTGGAAGGGCAGGCCTGCCGTGCGGTCGCGGTACCTGGTGCATGAAAGGGCGAGACTCGCTGGCGACGGAGTGGAGTCGCTCTGTCGGCCCTATTCGAGTGAACGAAGTGAACGAGAATATCCGACAGAGCGGCCGCCAGCAGGTCGCGGGTTTTCCTTGCTTGTTGGGGTTGAAATCATTGATTCCTAGCCAGCGAGTCGGGGGCTTTACTGCGTTGATGTATCCTGGAGTAACCCTTCAGTTTCCTAGCCAGCGAGTTCCAAGACAAAGACGAAACAAAGAGTGTCCTAGTGCGTCGACCAGGTGATCGCCTGGTCGAGGTCGTCGATGATATCCTGTGGATCTTCGACACCCACGGAGAGCCGGACCATGTCGTCGGTGACGCCGGCAGCAGCCTTCTCCTCGTCCGAAAGCTGCTGGTGAGTTGTCGAGGCGGGGTGGATGATCAGCGTCTTGGCGTCGCCGACGTTGGCCAGCAGGCTCGCCAGTTCAGTCGACTCGACGGTGTCACGGGCCGCTTCGTATCCCTCGTCGAGGCCGAACGTGATCATGCCGCCGTAGCCGCCGTCGAGGTACTTCGAGGCTTCCTCGTGGGTCTCGTGGGACTCCAGTCCGGGATAGTTGACCCAGGCGACTTCCTCGTGGTCTTCGAGCCATTCGGCCACAAGTTGGGCGTTCTCGCAGTGGCGATCCATCCGCATCGGCAGGCTTTCCAGACCTTGCAGGGTCTGCCAGGCGTCGAAGGGGGACTGCTGGCAGCCCAGATCACGCAGCCCACGGGCGATGGCGGCATAAGTGAAGGCAGCCTCGCCGAAGGTATCGGCGAAGTTCACGCCGTGGTAGGCGGGATTATCGCCAGCGATCTCGGGGTAGTCCTCGGCGTGCTCGCTCCAGGGGAAACTGCCCCCGTCGACGAGGATGCCGCCGACGGTCGTGCCCGAGCCGTGGATCCACTTGGTCGTGGAATTCCAGACCAGGTCCGCGCCGTGTTCGAGTGGGTTGCACAGGTACGGAGTCGCGAAGGTGTTGTCGACGAACAGCGGCGTGTCGTACTCGTGGGCGATGTCGGCGATACGCTCAATGTCCGGGGTCACGAGAGCAGGGTTGCCGATCGTTTCGAGGTGGACGTAGGCGGTGTCCTCGTCGATCTGCTCCTCGTAGGCGTCGTAGTCGAGCGTGTCGACGAACCGTGTCTCCACGCCGTTTCGGGGCGCGGTGTGGCTGTAGTAGGTGTAGGTCCCGCCGTAGAGTGCCGAAGCGGTGACGACGTTGTCGCCGACGTCCGCCAGCAGGAAAGTCGCGAGATTCAGCGCGGCCATGCCCGAGGCCGTCGCGACGGCACCGACTCCGCCCTCCAGAGCGGCGAGCCGTTCCTGGAGCAGTCCCGTCGTCGGGTTCATCAGCCGTGAGTAGATGTGGCCTGGCTTCTCCAGGGCGAACTGGTCGGCCGCGTCTTCGGCGTCCTCGAAGACGTAGCTGGTCGTCTGGTAGATTGGCGGTGCACGCGCGCCTGTCGCCGGATCAGGCTCTTCCTGGCCGACGTGCAAGGCGTCCGTCTCGAATCCGCGGTCGTCGCTCATTGTTCAGGTTGCCGTACACCCGTGGGGATCGTATAACCACCGTCTACCGTCCGGTGTCGCCGACATGAGTGACAAACGGCAATACTATCCGAATCCAGCCAGATCAGCCGAAACTCCGAATCGTCAACTCCAGGGTCTCCAGGTCGACGATCGGCGCGAAGCCGGCGTCAGGATCGATATTCACGCTCTTCTGGAAGTCAGTCTGGGCCTGCCAGCACCCGGAGTTGATCGTCAGGACGTTGTGGTACTTGCCGTAGCCGAGTTTGTGGACGTGGCCCGCGTGGAAGATGTCGGGCACCTCGTCGATAATCAGGAAGTCCTGTTCTTCAGGTGCGAGTCGGGTGTGACCCCCGTACTGTGGGGCGACGTGGCGCTTTTTCAGGAGGTGGTACATCGCCTTGTGGGGCTCGTCGTAGTTGGCCTTCTCGTCAGGGAGTTCGGCGATCACTTCGTCCAGGCTGACCCCGTGGTACATCAGCACCGAGACGCCCTCGATGGTCACGGTCGACGGATTGGAGGTGAAACGGGCGTCGTGGGCGGACATGATGTCCCGCAGTTCCGAATCGAAGGCTGGCTGGGGTTCGGCCAGCCTGACGGCGTCGTGGTTGCCCGGGATCATGACGATCTCCATGTCGCCGGGGACCTCCTTCAGGTACTCCGAGAAGCGCTCGTACTGGTCGTAGATATCGATGACGTCGAGCTCCTCGTCCTGGTCGGGGTAGACGCCGACGCCTTCGACCATGTCGCCCGCGATCAGCAGGTACTCCACGCCTTCGGCGTCGTCGGTGTGGAGCCAGTCGGCGAAGCGATGCCAGGCGTCGGCCTTGAACTCCTGGCTGCCGACGTGGACGTCACTGATGAGTGCGGCCTTCACAGGTCGATCCGCAGTCGACGGTTCGTGCGTCCGTGGAACGTCAGGAAAATGCAGCGAGTCGACGAACAGGATACCGCCGTCGTCGGCGAGCGTCCCCTCGACGGCGATCACTTCGTCCAGCAGGAGTTCCTGGACGAGGTCGGCGATCTTCCGATCTTTCATCACCAGCGTCGGAAAGGTTCCGTTGGTATCTTCGAGTTCGACCAACCAGTGGCCGCTCGCGGTCGAACGGATGTCAGAGACCATCCCGACGAGCGCGGCCTCCTCGTTGCCGGGGAGGGCTTCGAGTGCGTCGGTCGGTCGATGGTTCACCCGCCCGCGAAGCTTCTTCGAGAGTCGCTCGTACCGATCCCGAAAGACCGAAACGAAGTTCTTGTACTCGCCCGTCCCGGTCGACTGGCCCGTCATGTCACCGGCGATGTCGACAGCCAGTTGTGCGGGATCGATCGTTCGAGTTCCCCCCTCCGTTTCGACTGCAGCCACGCCATCGCTATCTGTCGATGATTGTCGGTCGATTCCACCCGAAACAGAGGGGTCAGAGTTCGGAGACGATGGTGTCGGCGTTTTCGGGGTGTCGGAGGGAGTCGATTCGGTTCGAGAACCGGCCGACTGAGAGTCGGTGTCAAGGGCCTGTCTGACGTGGGTGACTTCGAGCTTCAGCGCGTCGTCGGGGACCGCTTCGAGTGCACGGTCGAGTGCGGCGTCGGTGTCGTCGGCGTCGGCGAGCAGGGTGACAGCTTCACGCTCGGCGTTGTAGCCGCGGGCTGCGAGTTCACCGACGATCCGGGCGGGCGTCTCCAGGGGCACACAGCGTGGATTCGCGTCGGTGAGCAAAAGGATGACGGTGGATAGCGATGACGAGCGAAGCGAGTCATCGGAACGGCGAGCGGTGACGCAGGAACCGCGAGCAGCGAGATTCCGAACGCAACGAGGGATCTCGAACAAGCGAGCGGCGAAGCCGCGAACAGCGAGGTTCGGAGTGAAGCGACGAACCTCGCACCGAAGCGGGGAACGGATGTGACCCGCGGAGGAGTAGCGAGACGTCGACCACAGGGAGACGTCTCGAAGCATGCGAGTAGTTGTGACACCCTCGACGACACAGCACAAGCGAAAGATTGGTACCGCTTGACTGGATGAACAGCAACAATGCGAGACGACGACCGGCAGTCGGCCGGCGACGACCAGTCCTCTCACAGGGACGACGTCGACGACGAGGTTCCCCAGGGCGAACAGACGAGGGAGGATCCAGTCGACGATGCGTTGGGGAGGTCCGGGCAGCCACCGTCGGATCAGCGAGAGGGAGAACCCTCGCGCCCCCACCGTGGAAGCGAGACGCCGCCCCGGAAACACGGCGGGCATTCACCGCGCCACCAACACGGAGAGAGCCGAGAGGATTCGGGCAGTCCAGACGTCCCTAACTGGGTGATCTACGTCTGGGATCTGGTCAGCAGCGTGGCGATCGTCGCGGTGATCGGAGCGCTGTTGTTCACAGCCAGTGGCATCTGGCCGCCGATGGTCGCTGTCGAGAGTCCGAGTATGGAACCGACCCTGGAGCGGGGCGATCTAGTGTTCGTCATGGAGGCCGATCGATTCCCTGGGCCGAACGCTCACGAGACGGGAGTCGTCACCGCCTGGGGGGCCGAGGGGACGGGCTATACGAAGTTCGGCGGACCGGGTGACGTGATCGTCTTCGAGCCCGACGGCAACGAGCAAGATACACCCGTGATTCACCGCGCGATGTTCTGGGTCGAAGCTGGTGAGAACTGGCTCGACAAAGCCGATCCACGCTACCTGCAAGGCAACAGTGTATGTGAGAGAGGGAGTAGTGGAAATCGAATCCCGAACTGCCCGGCTCCACACGACGGGTTCATCACCAAAGGCGATGCGAACCCGAGTTACGACCAGGTGTCGGGGATCGCGAACAATCCTGTCAAACCGAAGTGGGTCATCGGCACGGCGGAGATGTCCGTCCCGTACCTGGGGAACATTCGCCTGAGCGCCAGCGCCAGCGCGACGCCCCCGGCGAACGCAACCCTGACGGCCAGCGGTGAAGCGACGACGAACGCGACCGGCTGATCGCGACCGAGAGACGCCGATCCGTCCAGATCAATGATCGAAGCGGGCCTGGACGAACGGCTGGACGTCTTCGATGTCACCTAGCCGTGAGTCGCTCAGCAGGACGGCTTCCGTCTCGTCGATCGGGACGGAAAGGGAGATCTCCTTGGTGCGGCCGTATCGACCTTTGGAGACGACCACCGCGTTGACGATCCCGAGCATGTCGAGTTCGGAGATGAGGTCAGTGACCCGGCGCTGTGTGAGGACGTCGGCGTCAATCTCCTCACAGAGGCTCTTGTAGATGTTGTACACCTCGCCGGTGTTGATGTTGTGGACGCCGTTTTTCTCCAGGAGGATGATCGCAAAGAGGACCAGTTTGGACTGGGTCGGAAGGGTGCGGACGACCTCGACGACGCGGTCGAGTTCGATCTTCTCCTGGGCCTGCCGGACGTGATCTTCCAAGACGCGATCGGTCTTGTCCCGCTCGGCGAGTTCCCCGGCAGTCCGAAGGAGATCCAGCGCACGGCGGGCGTCTCCGTGTTCCTGTGCGGCGAAGGCCGCACACAGCGGGATGACCTCCCCCGACAGCGAATCGTCCTCGAAGGCGACCTGTGCGCGCGCTTCCAGAATGTCCCGAAGTTGATTGGCGTCGTAGGGTGGGAAGACGATCTCTTCTTCCCCGAGCGAGGATTTAACCCGCGGATCGAGAAAGTCGGTAAACTTCAGGTCGTTGGAGATGCCCATGATCGACACGCGAGAGTTCTCCAGTTCGGAGTTCATCCGCGAGAGATTGTAGAGGGTGTCGTCGCCCGATTTCTCGACGAGCTTGTCGATCTCGTCGAGCATGATGACGACGACGCGCTCGGTGTGATCGACCGCCTCGAAGAAGGTGTTGTAGACACGATCGGTCGGCCAGCCGGTCATCGGCACTTCTTCGAACCCGTCGCGTTCCTCATGTAACGCCTCCAGTTTCGAGTCGAGTTCCGCTAGCGAGTCGAACGCTTCGGTAGCGAGAGCCGTTTCGTCGTCACTGGCACGCTCGCGGAGGTTCTCGAGGTTGTCGATACGGTCGCCGATATGCTGGCGGTTCTTCTCGATAAACTTGTTCGCGAGCTGCGCGAGCACCCGGTACTGGGTGTCAGTGACCTCGCAGTTGATGTACTCGACCTCACAGGGTACCTCGTACTTCTGGGACGTGGTCTCGAGTTCCTCGCTGACGAACTTCGCGCTAGCAGTCTTGCCGGTCCCGGTCTTTCCGTAGATGAGGATGTTCGACGGTGTATCGCCGCGGAGGGCGCTGACGAGGATCGTCGCCATGCTGTTGATCTGGTCTTCCCGATGGGGAAGTTTCCGCGGTGTATAGGAGGGGCGCAGGACCTCCTTCTTCTCGAAGATCGGCTCGCCGCTGAGGAGATCGTCGAACAACCCGCGAGAGGCTTCGTCGGCGTCCTCGTCGGTGTCCTCGACTGGATCGAGGACGGCGTCGTCGAGGACTGACGACTCGTCGTCCGAATCGTCTTGCTCGTCGATCGATACACTGGATCGGGCCTCTGTCTGGCCGGAATCGGCCCCGTTCTCGGAGTCGTGATCTGTGTCGGTCATGATGGCCGCTCCCCTTGTCTTCAGGTGGAAATGACACGGCGCGAAGAGAGATAGCGAGAGAGAGTCCCGATATCGCCGGAATATCGGTCTTTGCCGTCTCGTGCCGTGTCCAGTTGAACCAAAAGGAACCCGTGGTTGACAGCATATTAAATATTACGGAACGTGAAAATCGATCCGAGCTGGTGAACGCGATCCGAGAGTGACTGCTCTGAAGAGCTATTTGTAATGGGAGCAGTGACAGATATAATCTGTTGCTCAGCCAAGAACGTGATTTGGGAGCGATGCAACAACCCCCACCCCTTTGTTTCGAGTGGAACGGCACAACAGGGTGGGGGAGGGGGTCAGACCGTCTCCTAGAGAGCGAATGATTTATTATAGATGTCTTTGAACAGTACCCGTATTGGGAATGAATTGGATGATATTGTGGTTACTCCACTAGATAGTCTAGGGAAACAGCACAGCCGCTTCTCGTCTTGTGGTAGCTAGTATTCTAGAAAGATCTCGTCGTCCGATCTTCGATCGATGCTACTCAACTCTAAATATAGTTTTCATACACTCTCACAACCCGGTCATCAGGGTCGTTCGACTAGAAACGGTCCTCTAGTGATTCTGCCCTGTTCGACCCTCCGAATACAATCTCGTCGAGAGTCACGTTTCTCGATCTCGATCGCGCGCCACTGAACCTTCCCGAATATTTCGTCGTATTCACCGCTATCATCCTCATCTCAGCCACACCCACCCCTGGGGGTCACGAGACTCCAGTTGAAACGAAGGGGTGGGGGTGTGCCCGATTGCCCCCTCTAGGACTTCTAGGGTACTAGCACCATGTTCTAGTAACCCCTGTTTCTACTCTAGCGACCACCGTTTCACCTCTAGCCAGGTGGGATCCCATCTAGTTTTTCTCGCAGCGCGCGTGAGTATCGGATCTCCACTTGCAAACCCCTTCGTTTCCGGTCCGGGATCTCGCTTCGCGACGCCATACCGGGGGGAACACGGTACTCCCGATTCGACCCCGTCTCCGAACCCCTCCGTTTCATCTCGAAACCCACTCATTCTTGTACGATATTTTATGTTTGTCTGACGCAAACTTAAGTGAATACGCGAAGCTTGTACGTTCAGACGCCCGGAATCGGGCGCGGGAGGAATACTGAGGATGGGACTGCTCACAGGACTCAGGGACAGCATTTCCCGTGCGGCGGCGACGCTGTTCTCTGAACAAGACCCGAAACGTATCGGCATCTACGGGCCTCCGAACGCCGGCAAGACGACCCTTGCCAATCGGATCGCTCGTGACTGGACAGAACACGGTGACGCTATCGGCCCGGAGAGTCACGTCCCCCACGAGACTCGTCGAGCCCGTCGCAAGGAGAACGTCGAGATCGAACGGGACGGCGGGACTGTCTCGATCGATATCGTCGACACCCCCGGCGTCACCACGAAGGTCGACTACACGGAGTTTCTCGAACACGACATGGAGAAAGAAGACGCCGTCCGCCGGTCGCGGGAGGCGACCGAGGGCGTCGCCGAGGCCATGCACTGGCTCCGTGAGGACGTCGACGGCGTAATCTACGTTCTCGACAGCACGACGGACCCGTTCACCCAGGTCAACACGATGCTGATCGGCATCATCGAGAGTCAGGATCTTCCAGTGCTCATTCTGGCAAACAAGATCGACAAGGAGGACTCCTCGGTCCAGCGCATCCGCAACGCGTTCCCCCAGCACGAGACCATCCCGCTGTCGGCACTCGAAGGTGACAACATGGACGAGGTCTACGACAAGATTGCGGAGTACTTCGGGTGATCACGATGGCAGAAGTCAAAGCACCAGACGACACTGACGGTGTGCAGATCGACATGATCAGTGCCCAGCGGATGGAGGGCCTGACCAGCATGGAGAAGATCCGGATGATTCTGGACGGCGTTCGCGATGGCAACATCGTGATCCTCGAAGAGGGGCTCACGCCGGACGAAGAATCCCGATTGATCGAGGTCACGATGACCGAGATCAGCCCGGACGAGTTCAACGGGATCGAGATCGAGAGCTATCCCCAATCGGGTGACGACGACGGAAGCTTCCTCGGTCGGCTGATGGGCAAGGAATCGACACCGAAGAAGCTGACCGTGATCGGACCGGCCGACCAGATCGAGACGTTACACAAGGACGAAACGCTCATCAGCGCACTCGTCTCTCGTAACTGATGCCACACCAGTGTACGACCTGCGGCCACGTGTTCGCCGACGGCTCCAAGGAGATGCTCTCGGGTTGTCCGGACTGTGGCGGCACGAAGTTCCAGTTCCATCCCGAGGGGGCGGACATCCCCGCAGAACCGCCCAGCGACGCGGAACCCCCCGAACGGCCCGAGCAGGAATCGGTTACGGGCACGGTCGGCAGCGCTGCCGCAACGGTCAGAAATTTCGTCGGCTCAGGGAGCACTTCGAGTGGTGAGGATGGTTCGACTACCGGCCCCAGTTCGACTGGAACCGACGCCCCCGAGCCGGCATCCACGCAACCAACACCGGACGAGAGCACGGCTGCAGCGTCGGAGTCCGAAACGGTCGCGGGGGTCGCACTGGACGACTCGGCCGAGTCTACTGAGGCAGCAGGCGACTCTGCCGGGGCAGCAGCAGGCGAAGATGCAGCGCAGGCCAGCGCTCGCTCGGACGTCGTCAGCCCAGACGAACTCCCAGAAAGAGACGCGAGCGAACCCCCCGCAGAGGGCCAGGTCGTCCAGCAGCCCGACAACGAGGCTAACCGGCCGGATCTTTCGGAGCTCCGCGAGGAGCTCAACGACCAGTTCGAGTCGATCAAAGTACTCGAACCCGGGCAGTACGAACTCAATCTCATGGAGTTGTACGACCGCGAGGAGTACATCATCGCCCTGCAGGAAGACGGCAAGTATTCGATCCAGGTTCCCGATCGGTGGCAGGACTGATACTGCCGGCTGTGCGAGACTCGACTCGAACCAGATGCTCAGCGGCCCGCCGCTACTAGCAACTATTTTGTCGCTTGCCCCCATCCTCTTCGGGTATGGATTATCGCGAAGTCGAGGGTGCCCGCGAGTTCGTTGCCCGCCTCTCACACGGCGAGGACTGGCGTACTCAGATCGAGGACTTCGCACGCGCGGAGGGGATCGACGCAGCCTTTTTCGTCGGCCTGGGCGCGGTACAGGACGCGACACTCCTCTATTACGACCAGTCCGACCAGGAGTACTACCCCGCCGAGTTCGACGAACCCCTGGAAGTCGCCTCCTGCGTCGGCAACCTCTCGTTACTCGACGGTGAACCGTTCGCGCACACGCACGCGGTCCTCTCTCGTGGGGACGGCTCGACCGTCGCCGGGCATCTCGACAGCGCCACCGTCTTCGCGGGTGAACTGTACGTCCGAACGTTCGAGGAGTCGCTCGAACGTGCCCACGACGAGACGACCGATCTGGACCTCTGGCCGCTATGAGAGAGGCGGACGAACGGTACTTTGAGCGGCTTGAATCCGGACTCGAAGAAGCGATGGACGTCGCCAATCGCGCTCGCGAGCACGGCGGCGATCCCGAACCCGAAGTCGAGATCCCGACCGCGCGAGACATGGCCGACCGCGTCGAGAACATACTCGGCATCGACGGCGTCGCCGAGCGCGTTCGCGAACTCGAAGGCCAGATGTCCCGCGAGGAAGCAGCGCTCGAACTCGTCGAGGACTTCGTCGACGGCAGCGTCGGTGACTACGATTCGAAAGCCGGGAAAGTCGAGGGCGCAGTCCGGACGGCAGTTGCACTCCTCACTGAGGGTGTGGTCGCCGCACCTATCGAGGGGATCGATCGCGTCGAAGTCCTCACGAACGACGACGGCACGGAGTTCGTCAACGTCTACTACGCCGGCCCGATCCGATCCGCGGGAGGGACGGCCCAGGCCCTCTCCGTGCTCGTCGCGGACTACGCCCGAACCCTGCTCGACATCGACGAGTACAAAGCCAGAGACGACGAGGTCGGCCGTTATGCCGAGGAGATCGATCTCTACGACAAGGAGACTGGCCTGCAGTACTCGCCCAAGGAAAAAGAGAGCAAATTCATCGCCGAGCACATGCCGATCATGCTCGACGGGGAGGCGACCGGGGACGAGGAAGTCTCGGGATATCGCGACCTCGAACGAGTCGACTCCAACGCCGCCCGCGGTGGGATGTGTCTGGTCATGGCCGAAGGGATTGCCCTGAAAGCACCGAAGATTCAGCGTTACACTCGCAATCTCGACGACGTCGACTGGCCGTGGTTGCAGGACCTCATCGATGGCACGATCGGCAAAGACGAGGAAAGTGAGGCCGACGAGGGTGAGGCGACGACGTCAGAGAACTTGGACGACGACGTCGCTCCATCGGAAGCGGAGGGGGACGAATCCGACGAACCGGCTGGGCCGCCGCGTGTCGACCCAGCGAAAAAGTATCTCAGAGACCTGATCGCCGGTCGACCGGTCTTTGGTCACCCCAGCGAATCGGGTGGCTTTCGACTGCGCTACGGCCGCGCCCGAAACCACGGGTTCGCGACCGCTGGCGTTCATCCGGCGACGATGCATCTGGTCGATGACTTCCTCGCGACTGGGACCCAGATCAAGACCGAACGGCCCGGCAAGGCCGCCGGCGTGATCCCTGTCGACTCTATCGAGGGGCCCACGGTAAAGTTGGCCAACGGCGAGGTCCGGCGGATCGACGATCCTGCCGAAGCGCTCGAAGTCCGCAACGGCGTCGAGAAGATTCTTGATCTCGGTGAGTACCTGGTCAACTACGGCGAATTCGTCGAGAACAACCACCCGCTCGCACCTGCTTCCTACACCGTCGAGTGGTGGGTCCAGGAGTTCGAACGGGCAGGCGCAGATGTGCAGGCCATGGACGACGCCATCGACGTCGACCTCGAGGATCCATCCCCCGAGGAGGCGCTGGAGTGGGCCACCGAGTACGACGCACCACTCCACCCGAAATACACCTATTGCTGGCACGACATTAGCGTCGAATGGGTGTGTGAACTAGCGACAGCCGTTGAGAACGCTACTGTGGCAGCGACTGACGGTGCCGCGTTCGAAGACGCAGACCCCTCTATTTCTAGTGGAACGACAGACCTTGTCATCCCTCGCTCAGAGACGGTCCAGACGGCGCTGGAGACGCTGCTGGTGACTCACACGCAGACCGACGACTCACTCGTCGTGTCGGACTGGCGGCCACTCGTACGTTCGCTGGGATTCGATGCCGACCTCGAGCGGACGTGGACGCGCGGGGATCTTTCGGCTCGGGCGCGCGAGTACGCCGACGGTGAGGTGAGCGACGCGAGCCGATCCTCGTCGGGCGGGACGTCCGGCGGTGGTGAGAACGCCATCGTCGCGATCAACGAGATCGCGCCATTCGAGATCCGCGAACGGGCACCGACTCGGATCGGCAACCGAATGGGTCGCCCGGAGAAGTCTGAAGAACGAGAACTCTCCCCGGCAGTCCACACGCTGTTTCCGATCGGCGAGGCCGGGGGCGCGCAGCGTGACGTCGCCAAGGCGGGCAAGCATGCCGAGACGATGCAGGACCAACCCGGGCTGGTCGAGGTCGAAGTCGCCCGGCGGCGATGTATCGAGTGTGCTACTGACACCCACGAGGCTCGCTGTCCCGATTGCGGTGGTGTTGCCGATCCAGTGTACGTCTGTCCCGACTGTGGGAGCGAGACCGAACCCGACGAGTCCGGACGCGCGGAGTGCCCGCGGTGTGAGACACTGGCCAGGCCAACCCAGTCGAAAGTGCTCGATCTCAACGAGACATATCGTGACGCACTCCAGTCTGTCGGCGAGCGCGAGGCTGCCTTCGACGTGTTCAAAGGAGTCAAAGGGCTCTCCTCGAAGGAGAAAGTCCCGGAGCCGATGGAGAAGGGGATTCTCCGGGCCAAACACGACGTGAGCGCGTTCAAAGACGGCACGGTCCGGTACGACATGACTGACCTGCCGGTCACCTCGGTTCGACCCGAAGAGCTGGACGTCACTGCCGAGCAGTTCCGCCAGCTCGGCTACGCGGAAGACATCAACGGTGATCCCCTGCGTCACGACGACCAGCTGGTCGAACTCAAGGTCCAGGATATCGTCCTCTCGGATGGCGCGGCCGAGCACATGCTCAAGACCGCTGACTTTGTCGATGATCTCCTGACGCAGTACTACGGTCTCGACTCTTTCTACGAGTTCGACGAGCGTCAGGACCTCGTGGGCGAACTGGTCTTCGGGATGGCTCCCCACACCAGTGCTGCGACCGTGGGCCGCGTGATCGGTTTCACGTCTGCTGCCGTGGGATACGCGCATCCGTACTTTCACGCCGCCAAGCGCCGGAATTGCGACGGCGACGAAGATTGCGTGATGTTGCTGATGGACGGACTGCTGAACTTCAGTATCAAGTATCTGCCAAACCAGCGCGGTGGTCGCATGGACGCCCCCCTGGTCATGTCCTCGCGGATCGATCCCAACGAAATCGACGACGAGGCGCACAACGTCGATATCATGCGGGAGTACCCCCTGGAGTTCTACGAGGCTACCCGCGAGATGGCCGACCCCGAGGACGTCGAAGACATCATGACTATCGCCGAGGAGACGCTGGGGACCGATCAGGAGTACACCGGTTTCAATCACACCCACGACACGACCGACATCGCACTCGGCCCGGATCTCTCGGCGTACAAGACGCTGGGGTCGATGGAGGACAAGATGGACGCCCAGCTCGAACTCGCCCGCAAGCTTCGAGCCGTCGACGAGACCGACGTCGCCGAGCGCATCATCGAGTATCACTTCCTCCCCGACCTGATCGGGAATCTTCGAGCCTTTTCACGGCAGGAAACCCGCTGTCTCGACTGTGGGGAAAGTTTCCGCCGGGCGCCGCTCACGGGTGACTGTCGGGAGTGTGGTGGGCGGGTGAACCTCACTGTGCACGAGGGCTCGGTCAACAAGTACATCGATACCGCGACTCGGGTCGCCGAGGAGTTCGGTTGTCGGGAGTACACCAAACAGCGTCTGGAGATTCTGGAACGCTCGATCGAGCGCGTCTTCGAGAACGACAAGAACAAGCAGAGCGGGATTGCGGATTTCATGTAACCACTTTTTACTTCGTCGGGTTTCCTCGCTCACTACGTTCGCTGCGGGAACCACTCCTCGCAAAAACTTGGGGCAAAACACCTCGGCTTCGCTCCGCTCAGCCGAGCGAAACGGCGACTGCGTCGCCGTATGCTGAAAACTCTCACCGCCGCCCGCTGCCGACGGCCACACGCCTCCCCAGCCGATTCGCTCTCTCCCGTCGGTCACTCGCTCATCCCTCGCACGTCGCTGGCTCGTGACTTCACTCCGTTCAGCACACTCACCAGCGCGCGCCTCCCAATATAAATTCGAGCGGCGCTACCGCCCGCTGGCACGCGTCGAACCGACTGCCTGTCCGCTCTCAGCGTCTGACTCGTGGCCGAGTCGCTTGCGCCACAGGAACGCCCCGAACGCTAGCGGTGAGAGGACAGCGGCCCCGACACTCCCGCCGAGGAAGAGATGAGTCGTCGTAATCTCGTAGACCCCTTCGAAGACGTTGCCGACGACGACTGCCCCGCGCATCCCGTCGTCGGCGCTGGAGGCATACTTGCTGATGCCGACGCCGTCGAAACGCAGTCCCCACTCGCCGCTCGATCGCTCGGGGCTGGCATAACTCCCATCCGCGGCTTCGATCGCGTGGGTGCTCCCGCCGTCAAATTCCCAGATGACGGCCGTCCCGGGATCGACGTGGACAGCGGCCGGACTGAATCCAGGTGCTTCCCCGTCGGTAGTGACCTGAATACGGACTTCGTCGCGCCCGCGCATGTCGGCAGTCCCTTCGAAGTTGCCCGTTCCTTCGAACCACTTGCCGTAGTCGGGTTCGCGGTCGACTAGCGGCGCCTGTGCAGTCTCCAGCCCAGTTTCGGCGCTCCCGACGACGACCGCGCCTTTCATCCCCATCGGCTTGTGGGGCGTACACGCGTAGGTGGTGACTCCCTCGTTCTCGAAAGAATGAGTGAATGTATCGCCTGCGTTGCTCTGCAACTCACTGCCGAACGAGTCGTCCTCGGCGGCGACGTCGTGTCTGCCGCCCTCACCGGTCCACTCCCAGACGATTTTGGCCCCAGGATCGACGCGGACTGCGGCCGGTTCGAACGCGAATCCGCCACCGTTGCCCGGTGCCCCCACTTCGACCGTCACCTCGGCTTGACCGCGCTCGTCGACGACGCCGTCGAAGTTCGAGACGTTCGAAAACCACGTCTCGAGGTCAGCTGCCTGGGCACTGACGGGCTGGGACAGTCCCGCAAGTGCACCACCGCCGGCCAGTACTGCCGTCGTCTGCATGAACCGCCGCCGCCGGAGGCTCGCGCCTGCGTCACGTTGCTCCATGCGCCATCTTTAGGCTGACCTAATAAAACCCCACCCACGATTCTCGGGGTTTAGAAGACCGCTCACCGGTATATGCCCATCCGTCACGGAAGTACGAATACAGAGGTCCAACAATGTTCGAAACCACGCGACGACGGTATCTTCAGGCGGCAGGCGCTGGCGGTGCGATGGCCCTGGCGGGCTGTACGGTCGGCACTGGGCGGACGGACGACATCGAGACGAGTCCGCTCCGTATGCAGACAGAACCCCCTGAACTCGACGACGCGAAGACCGTCGATGTCGACCGTATTGCGGCCGACCCACGGGACATTCCGGCCCCGATCGATCGGGACAGCCCCGAGACAGTCTCGGTCGAACTCGAAACGGAAGAACTCGTCGCGGAGGTCGAACCCGGCGTTACCTTCACCTACATGACGTTCAACGGGCAGGTCCCGGGGCCGATGGTCCGGGCCCGAGTCGGCGACACGATCGATCTCACGATCCGCAACGACGAGTCGAACTCGATGACGCACAACGTGGACTTTCACGCCTGTCGCGGCCCCGGTGGCGGCGCAGAAGCGACGAACGTCGCGCCCGGCGAAGAGGAGCACCTCCAGTTCAAAGTGACCTACCCCGGCGCGTTCATCTATCACTGTGCGGTCGCGAACGTCGACTATCATATCTCCAGCGGGATGTTCGGGATCATCCTCGTCGAACCCGAAGAAGGGCTCCCCGAGGTCGACCACGAGTTCTATCTCGGCCAGCACGAACTGTACACCAACGGCCAGACGGGCCAGAAAGGACACCACGAGTTCGACTTCGGCCGGATGGCGATGGAAGATCCGACCTACGTCCTGATGAACGGCGAGAAGTACGCGATCACGCCCGACAATTACGACGAGATGCGCGTAGAAACCGGCGACACCGCTCGCGTGTTCTTCGGTGTCGGCGGTCCGAACAAACTCTCGAGTTTCCACCCGATCGGCAGTGTCTGGGACGAGGTCTGGGAGCAGGGTGCGCTCGCGAGCGATCCGGATCGCTACGTCCAGACGACGCCAGTCTTACCGGGCAGTGCGTGTGTGGCGACGATGTCGTTCCCTGTGCCGGGCGGGTTCAAGCTGGTCGATCACGCGCTCTCGCGGGTCGCTCGGAAGGGCGCACTGGCAGTGGTCACTGCGGAGGGCGAGGAAGATCCCGAAATCTTCGATCCCGAACCCTGACCCCAGCGCGTCGCGTTATTCGAATTCCAGTCGATAGCGAACTGTCGGCGTTCCGTCGAACGTTGGTCCCGTCCCTTCTTCGTCGAATCCGACGTCCAGCACTGCTTCCCGAACGGTCTCGCTCGATTCGGGAACGAGTAGTTCGACGGCCATCCCCTCTCCCTCGGCGAAACTCATCGGCTCGTCGAGCAACTGTACGCAGGCGTCGGCTGACCCTTCGATCTGTGTGACGTGGACGGTTTTCGCTCGCGCGTCGAAACTCACGAATCCGACGATTACTTCGTCGTCCTCGGCGACCCTGACTGTGCGGTCGTGAATCAGGTTTCGCATGACGTCCTGTGGGGCGTCGGTCAACTCGGTCAGTCGACCGGCGTCGGCCTCGACGGCATCCCTGATTTGCATACACGTGGCGTCGGCTCCCACCTACTTATAGCGTCGCCTGGTATGGCGCACTCGATCGTCGGCGTTGGGGCGAATGGACACAGTTATTCCCTGGGACGCGATATGGCGGGATAATGAGTGACGCACACACGGTACAGGTGAGAGCATGCGCGTAGTTGCGAAGTTCGGCGGAACGAGCCTCGGCAACGGTGACCGTATCAACCGAGCGGCCGACTCGATCGCCAGAGCGGTCCAGCAGGGTCACGAGATCGCTGTCGTCGCCAGCGCGATGGGCAACACGACTGACGAACTCTTAGAAGAGATCGAGTACGACGCCACCGAGGAAGACCGTGCTCAGATCGTCTCGATGGGCGAGCGAACCTCCGTCCGGATGCTCAAGGGCGCGCTCGCCGCCCGCGGGATCGAGGCCGTCTTCCTCGAACCCGGTAGCGAGCAGTGGCCGATCATCACTGACGAGTATGGTGAGGTCGACACCGAGGAAACGATCCGCCGTACTCACGCGCTCGCGGGCCAGCTCGGCGATGTCGTCCCTGTTTTGACTGGCTTTCTCGCTCAGGACCACCAGGGTAACGTCACGACGCTGGGTCGGGGCGGCAGCGACACCTCCGCCGTCATGCTCGGCAAGTACATGGATGCCGACGAGGTCGTCATCGTCACCGACGTCGAGGGCGTCATGACCGGCGACCCCCGGGTCGTCGAAGGCGCGCGAAACGTTGGCGAGATCACCGTCGACGAACTCCGGTCGCTATCCTTCCGTGGCGCGGAGGTCGTTGCGCCCTCCGCACTCAGCTACAAGGACGCCAATCTCGGCGTCCGGGTCGTCCACTACCAGACGGGCGACTTGCTGGCCGGTGGCACGTCCATCGAGGGGCAGTTCCAGAACCTCATCGACCTCGAAGAGACGAAACTGGCCTGTGTGACCATCGCTGGTCGGGCCATCCGCAACAGCCCGGGGATCCTCGGCAATCTCGCGTCGGCGCTCGGCGACGAGGAGATCAACATCGAAGCCAACTCCTCGGGGATGGACTCAGTCACCTTCTATGTCGACCAGGCAAAAGCCGACGAGGTCGAAGCTCTGCTGCACGACAAAGTCGTCGACGACGAGACCCTCTCCTCTGTCACCGTCGAGGACGAGATCGCTGTCGTCCGCGTCACTGGCGGAGAGCTCCCCAACCAGCCCGGAAACGTCAAGCGCGTCATCGACCCGCTCAGTGACGCCCACATAAACATCTACGACGTCATTACTTCAGCCACGTCGGTCTCGGTGTTCGTCCCCTGGGAGGACCGCGAGCAGGCGCTCGAACTGGTCCACAAAGCGTTCTGAAAAACCGCTGTTTTACTGCCGTCTAGATGTACCCGAGCGCGTCTTCGATCCGGCCCAGTTCCGGCCCGGTCGTCTCCTGACCGGCGACGTAGCCGTTCTCGTTGGCCACCAGTCCAGAGCCGACCAGCGGGCCACCGTAGTTGATCGTCCCGATGTCGGCGGGCACGTCCAGAATCGCTTCGAGCGCGTCCAGTTCGGTGTCGGTCGCTTTCGGATGGGCGAGCACGCCCGTGTCGGTCGCGACGGCGGCGGTTCCGACGGTTTCGACGCCGGCGATGTCGCCGCGTTCGACCGGCACGTCCAGCGCGTCTTTCACTGCCTGGACGCCCTCACGGGGGAGATCTCGGTGGACGTAGGCTCCAGAATCGTTCGCGAGGACGACGTTCCCGGCGGCGTTGATCCGGCCCGGTAACTCGACGACGGGCAGATCGACGACATCGGCGATCCGATCGCGTTCGGTGTCTCTGACGCGGCTACTCACGAGGAGCCCGTTCTCGTTGCCAGTGGCTAACGAGCCGACCGTGCCGGAGCCGCCGACCGTGGTCTCGATCGCCGGGACTTCGAGTGCGTCGGTCAGCGTCTCTAGGAGGTCGTCGTCCAGGTCCGGCCGGATCAGCAGGCAGTCGTCGGTGGCGCGAGCGAAGACACCGACGTACGAGGATCCGGAGAAGGCAGTGCGGAGCAACGCTCTACTCGGCTGGCTCGGCTTCGACGATCGCTTCGCCCTCTTCCTCGAAGCGAGCGGCGCGAACGCGAAGCTTGCTCGGCGGCTTCGACCGACTGCGTGACCAGACCGCCTCGTTCAGCGAGGGGTCGAGTCGGACGGCGTCCTCGGAGACGGCGAACTGCTTGGCGAGGTGCTCGCGCATGATCTTCATCGCCTTGTCGGCCCGTTCCTGTTTGGGCGCTGCCTTGGCGTCGCGGAGCGGGACGGTGACGACTCGCTCCTCGAAATCACTCGAACTCATTATTCGTCGGTGTCACTCCGCCGCCAGTGGCGACGCTTCTCGTTGCGCTGGACGTCGCGGTCGGTCTTCATGACGACCCAGGCCGGGACGCGACTGTTCTGGCGCTCTAGCTTTGCCAGGCGCTTTTTCTTGCCCTTCGATTTCTTACCCATAGTGTCATTCTGTTCCGCGCCCCGGCTTAAATGTGTGTTCTTTTGGCCCCGCACTCACCGCTCGTGTATTCAGACCTGAGAATCGGAGAGATGGACATATGTAGGTCTCCACGAGACATTTTTGTAATGCAACGTCGCGCGTTTCTCTCGACGGTACTTGCCGGCGTGACGGTCGGTACGGCCGGTTGTATGGGTGGTGAAGTGGTGTTGTCGAAAAACGAATCCGTGACCGTTCCAGTCGGGCGCGGGGACATCACCAAGCTGCCAGCCAGTGGTGAAAAGATCCGGTACGTCGCTCGCGACGACCAGCCGTTCGACGTCTACGTGTTCACGAGCGACAGCGCCAAAGAGGCGTATAGAGCCTCCCTCAACGGCGACGAACCAGCTACGAAGCCACCAGGTCACGACTCGTTGAGTGCTCGCTCTCTCAGGGTCGACTCGGACCTCTACGAAGTGACGACCGACGGCCGGACCGACTTGGATATCAGCGGCACGTCCTATTTGGTTCTCGACCACTCTGACTATCGTGGGGAGAATCCACCTAGCGATCACGCCGACCCACTCTCGGTCCAACTCGACCTCGAAGTGATCGAGAGTTCCCTCCCCATCTAGACGAACGCCAGCGGTACCATCAGCACGACGCCAAGCACGATCCCAGTCACCAGCTCACGTCGGCCGCCGCCTGGGAGCCCCGAGCCCTGATCGAGCGCTTCTGGAATGAACTCCGTCAGGACGAGATAGATCATCGCACCTGCTGCAAACCCGAAGCCAAAGGGCAGAAACTCCCGGGCGACCCGGACGAAGTAAAAGGCGATGACGGCACCGATCGGCTGGGGGAGACTCGAAAAGACTGCCCAGCCGACCATCCGCCACTCACTGACGCCCATCGCTCGCAGTGGGATCGAGACCGCGACCCCTTCGGGGATATTGTGGATCGAGATCGCGACTGTCATGAACACCGCCAGCAGGGGAACGAGCTGCCCCGCGATCACGAATCCCTCGACGCCCTCGAAGCCCAACTCGGCGAAGGAGACGCCGACTGCGACGCCTTCGGGAAAACTGTGGACAGTCAGGATCCCCAGGATGAGCACGAGCTTCTTGAAGTCAGCTTCCTCGTACTTTTTGGGGTTGATATCGCTACCCGCGAGAACGTGGTGGCTTATCACGACCAGCGCGACACCTGCCAGCAGCCCGATCCCAAGCTTGAGCTCGGGTTGACTCCCGCCGTTTTGCAGCCCCTCGAAGATCAGCCCAAATAGCGACGCCGACAGCATGATCCCCGAGGCAAAGCCCCACAGAACGACGTTCCAGCGGTCGCTGATGTCGTCGACCAGAAAGAACGGGATCGCACCAAGACCTGTCGCCAGCGCCGTGATCAACCCCGCGACGAACACCAACAGCAGGTTGAACCCCAGATCCATCGTCGCGGCGCTACGAACCGCGGACACTTAACACCTATCAGTAACATGATGGTTTTTGGTTGGCCTAAGACGGTGTCGCCAGTGTGAGGGTGCTCGCGGTTTCGGTCAGAGTTCGATCCGTTCGAGCGTCGAGTAGCGTGGCCCTGATTCGGTGAGGACGCTCTCAGTGAGTCGGATCTCTTCGACCTGCAGGGAGCCAGCGTCGGGGTCGCGTTCCTCGACGATGTCCTGGACGAGTTCTTTGCCGCCGGCGTGATTCATCCGCGCGAGCGTGACGTGTGGGGTGAAGTCGTGCTCCTCAGGGTCGAAGCCCAGATCCACAGCTCGAGCCTCGATGGCTTCGTGGAGTGCCGTCAGTTGCTCGCCGCCCTCGCGGATGCCGAGCCAGACGACGCTGATGTACTCGAGGGAGGGAAAGACGCCGAGTCCGCCAAAGCTCGCCTCGAAGGGTGCGACACCACCCTCCTCGACGGCTGCTTCGAGTTCCTCGACCAAGTGAGGGACGCGCTCGTCGTCGGTGTCACCGAGAAATTTGAGTGTGACGTGGGCCTGGCCGGGATCGACGAAATTCAGTCCACTCGCGCCCTCGAACAGCTCCTGTACTACCTCGACCTCCTCGGCGAGGCCGTCGAGGTCGACACTGACGAACAGTCGCTTGCTCATGGTGCTGGCTTCGGGCGGCGAGAGTAAAAAGCCGGCCGCGAAACGGTCTATGCGGCCCGCGTCGGCTCGTCTCCACGGGACGTAGCCCTTAACCCTCTGCTTCGCCAACCCTATCGTATGACTCACGACGAGCGCGACGACCACCACTTCTCGGAGGGACAGGGATTTGACGATCCCTACGAGGGCTTCGACCTCGACCCGCCCGAGCTGGAGGTCGACCAAGACAAGGTCGACCCCGTCGACAGCCGCGTCCTCGCGGACATGCTCGACGAACGCACCGTCTCGAACGACCAGGTCGATGCCGAAGAACTGCTGGACGTGGGCCTCAATTACATGGGGATCAACCGCTTCGAGCAGGCGACTGACACCTTCGAGCGGGCCGCCCAATTCACCGACGAGGACCTCGTCGAGCAGGAAGCCTGGGTCAACAAGGGCGTCGCCCACGCCGAGATGGAGGAACACGACGAAGCGATCAGCGCGTACCAGGAAGCGCTGCGGATCGACGACGACTCCGAGCACGCCGCCGCCGCCGAGACCAACCTGGCCTACGCCCTCTGGGAGTCCGGCCGGGCCGAGCAGGCGCTCGAACACGCAGAACGCGCTGTCGAACTCGACGAGCGCTCCGGCCAGGCCTGGTACAACCGCGGCTTCTTCCTGCTCGAACGCGGTCTCGCCGAACAGGCCGTCGAGGCGTTCGACAACGCGACTCGTCTGGGATTCCGCAACGCCGAAGTGCTCCAGGAGAAGGCGCGCGCCCTCGAAGAGGCCGGGGAGCACGACCGTGCCGAAGAGGTCGCAGAGCAGGCCGAAGAAATCCAGGAGAAACAGCAGGAGCGCCTGATGGAGTAAGATGGCTGCAGAGAACGCTGCCGACGAACTGCTGCTTTCCGAGCGCGAGACCCAGGAGGGACTGCTCGTCGCGGTCTGTGATGCCGACGTCCTCGGTGAGACCTTCGAGAACGGCGACGTCTCGCTGACGGTGACCGAGGAGTTCTACGACGGAGACCCTGCCGATTCCGAAACTGTCGCTCAGAGTCTCGCACGGTGTTCGACCGCGAATCTCGTCGGCGAGGACGCTGTGGACCTGGCAATCGATGAGGGGTTCGTCGATCCCGACAACGTCATGGAACTCGAAGGGACGCGCCACGCTCAGCTGCTGTGGATGTAACAGGGTATCGATCGCTCGGCGTGCCACCCTCTCACGACGTACCGCTATGATTTTCACGCGGCACGCAGAACCCAGAGACAATGATCCCACGGCAGTATCTCCGCGAGAATCCCGAGGCGGTCCGCGACGCGCTGGACCTTCGGGGGACTGACGTCGATCTCGACGCAATTCTGGAGATCGACGAGCAGTGGCGCGAACTCAAGGCCAAAGGCGACGACCTCCGACACAAGCGCAACGAGGTCTCCAGCGAGATCGGGCAACTCAAACAGGAGGGCAAAGACGAAGAGGCCCAGAACGCCATCGACCGCTCCCAGGAACTGAAGGCCGAACTCGAGGAGGTCGAAGAGCGGGCGGACGAACTGGAGGCTGAACTGGAGGCCGCGCTGCTCGAACTGCCCAACATCCCCCAGGACGACGTCCCGCCGGGCGAGGACGAGAGCGACAACGTCGAGGTCCACCGCGAGGGCTTCGAGGATCTGCGAGTCGATCCCGACGCGGTGACGCCGCACTACGAACTTGGCGACGACCTCGAAATCATCGACGAGGACCGCGCCACCAAGACGACCGGCGGCGGGTTCTTCTTCCTGAAGGGCGACGGTGCACGCCTCGAACACGCGCTCATCCAGTTCATGCTGGACATCCACCGCGAACAGGGCTACACCGATGTATTCCCGCCGATCCCCGTCAAGAGCTCCGCCATGCAGGGGACGGGTCAGCTGCCCAAATTCAACGAGGACGCTTACCGGATCGGCAGCGGCGAGCACGACGACTACGACGAGGACGACCTCTGGCTCTGCCCGACTGCGGAGGTTCCGGTCACGAACATGTATCGCGACGAGATCCTGCTGGACGACGACCTCCCGCTCAAGCATCAGGCCTACACGCCGAATTTCCGACGAGAGGCCGGCGAGCACGGCACTGAAACCAGGGGAATCGTCCGCGTCCACCAATTCAACAAGGTAGAGCTGGTCAATTTCGTCGCGCCCGATGAGAGCGACGAGCGCCTCGAAAATCTCGTGAGCGAGGCTGAAGAAGTGCTCGACCGGCTGGGACTACCCTACCGCACAGTCCTGTTGTGCGGCGGTGACCTCACCTTCGCGTCCGCGCGCACCTACGACATCGAGGTGTGGGCTCCCGGCGACGACATGGACCACGGCCCCGATATCGGCGGCCGCTGGCTGGAGGTCTCCTCCGCTTCGAACTTCGAGGACTTCCAGGCCCGCCGTGCTGGGATCCAGTACCGCCCCGAGCGCCACGAGTCCGCCGAGTACATCCACACCCTCAATGCGTCCGGACTCGCCCTGCCACGGGTGATGGTCGCCATCCTCGAATACTACCAGAACGACGACGGCACCGTGACCATCCCCGAGGCCCTGCGACCGTACATGGACGGCCAGGAGGTAATCGAGGGTCACGACCCCGTCGGTGAGAGTGCGGTCGGTGCCGGCGAGAAGGACTGATCTGCCACACGAGACCGTCGTCCGAACTCATTTAGATGCCGCGCGGTGGCCGGGAGCGAGTGTCGCGCGCAGTTCTGCGCGCGGGCGAGCGACCCGGGGAAGGGCAGGCTTGCTGGGCGGTTGCGGTGCGGTTGCGGAGCGGTCGCCGCGAGCATACGGCGACGGAGTCGCCGTTTCCCCGGAATCGCCCTCGTAAGGCGATTCCGGCCTTTTTCCCCAAGTTTTTGCTACGTCGGGTGTCCTCGCGAGCG
>Ga0207756_100275_pt1 | contig 22704 bp, 26 predicted proteins | sample A23M1SouthBayCA_FD_187748 | JGI IMG/M metagenome (GOLD analysis project Ga0207756, IMG submission 187748) | Aerobic enrichment media microbial communities from Eden Landing Ponds, California, USA - A23 M1 (3) (SPAdes) | ecosystem: Environmental > Aquatic > Marine > Unclassified | place...
TGTCGTCATTCTCGACGAGGTCGACCAGCTGCGTGAGAACAAGGTCCTCTACAACCTCTACGAGATTCGCGGACTCTCGTGGATCGGCATCGCGAACCGCGAGGTCGACCTGCTCGCGGACCTCGACGAGCGAGTTACCTCACGCATTAGCGTCGCCTACCGCGTGAACTTCGACACCTACGGCGAGGACGCGATCACGGAGATCCTCTCCCGGCGGGCTCGCGAGGGGCTCGGTCCGAACGCCGTCGGCGAAGACGTGCTCGCGCGTATCGCGCGGCTCTCCGAAGGAGACGCGCGACAGGCGATCGCGGCGCTGTGGGTCGCCGCACGCATGGCCTCCCGTGAGGGACTGTCAGCGATTCCGGGGCGGCTCGTCGAGGACGCGGTCGCCGACGCGGAACGGGAGGTCAGACAGAAGACCATCTCGAAGCTGAACGCCCACCAAGCGTGTGCTCTACGAGGTCCTCGAGGAGGAGGGCGAACTCATCCAGAAGGAACTCTACGCGCACTACCGGGAGACCCACGACGATCCGGTGACGCTGCGGTACCTCCGCGAGAACCACTTGCCGAAGTTGGAGCACTACAACCTCGTCGAGGTCGAGCCACACCGCGGGTCGAAGCGGTACAGTCTCGTCGGGGTCGACCATTCCGAGTCGACTCCCGAACAGCTCTGATTCGAAGAGTCCATGCAGTAGTGTGATGACACACTATATTTATTGGCGGCGTCCTCATACGCTAGCGTATGAGCGGCGAGAGCGTCGATTCCGAGAGCAAGGTCTCGGGGAACCAGGCGAACATCCCCGCCCACATCCGCCGAGAACTGGAGATCGACGACGGCGACAAACTCCGCTGGCAGATCGAGGACGACGGGACGATCCGCGTGCAGGTCGTCCAACAGCGCAGCGGGACGTTCAGCGATTTCGACGGGTACGACGGCGACCGGGAGACCGACGTCGAGAGCGAACACGACGCGTGGGGCGTCGATCCCGAGTAGATGCCCCGGGCGCTCGTCGACACGACGGTTCTCTTCGCGGCGGCGTACCGCCGCGACAGCGCGCACGATGACGCGCTCCCGATCCTCAGGGGGATCGACACCGCGGACCTCCCGGAAGCGGTGATCGTCGATTACGTGCTCGCGGAAACGCTCAACGGCTTGACGACGCACGCGGGTCACGACGCCGCCGTCGACTTTCTCGACCGGGTGGAGGAGAACACGCGATTCCACGTCGAATCGTTGACGGCGGACGCGTTCGCGACGGCGAAGGGCCTCTTCCGGCAGCACGAGCGGTTCTCGTTCGTCGACGCCTGTATCGTCGCGTACATGCAGATGGAGGGACTCGGCTATCTCTACGCGTTCGACGACGACTTCGACGCCGCCGATGACGTGTATCGCCTCGACGTCGCCACCGACCCGTATCAACCGGAGTGACCGGGACGCGGCCCGCGTTCCGCGAACCCCCTTCACTCCCTGCACGAGTGTTCCGACGGTTCGACCATTCGGAACACCGTTCGGAACGCGCCTAACTCGGAGACGGTACCGGAATCCCGACCGTCCGGAACCGTCCGGAACCCTCCGAGTCAGGCTAAACCGCGGTCGACGACCAGCCCTCGGTATGGCCTCGGCGCAACCGGTCCACGGCAGTAGCGCACAGACGACGGAGTTCGACATCGACCTCGTCGGTGAGCGGATCCGCGGTCGCAGCCCGAATCACGCCCGCGCCGTCGTCAGCGTCGACGCGAACGGGACGCTCCGCGTCGAGATCGAGGCGGCGAACCAGTACGACTGGCAGCTCGACGTGCGAATCGTCGCCGGGTCGATCGAGATCGTCCGCACCTTCTGCGAGGGGGACACCGTCCACGACGCCGACGTGCCGGCCTGGGTCGAGCGTGTGGCTGGTGTCGTGGGTGAGCGCCTAGACGGGGATCGATGATGGCAGACGCCGTCTTCCCCTTTCCCGGCGGGAAGAGTCGCCATAGGGTAGGAAGACTACTACCTCGTGAACACGATCGACCACGAGGCGCTCGTCGACGGGCTCGCGGGGTTGGAGGACGACTGGATCTGCTCCTACGAGACCTGTCGGCGGGCTTCGAGGACGTGTACGTGCTCGATCGCTACGAGAAGCGGTTCATCAATAATGGGAAGCAGAGATCGTCGAAAGACGCGAAAGAGTGGCTCGTGATTAGCTTCGATCCGGAAGAGGTTGTGAGGTCACCGCGCCGTGCTCCAGTCGCTCTACGACCTCGTCGACCGGCGTCACGGTGCCGACGGCGAGACCGTCGCGCGCCTCGCCGTTCGCGAAGACTCCCGGGTCGTCGACGAACTCGACCTCCGGGACCGGTTCCGGCGCGACCTCGAGGCCGACCGCGCGATCTCGCTCGTCGAGGACCTCCGCTACCACGCCGGCGAGCGCAAGCTCGTAACCGATGGCGGTGTCGATCAGCGTGCAAACGGTGACGATGAAACCGGACGTGGTTCGAGTGGTAGGAAAGGCGGAGCACGCAGGTGCGTGCCTCTGACGTGGTGTGCCGGCCACACCAAGATATTGGAAGGGTTAGATGAAGAAAAGTTTGCTGGAAATTCTCGGCTGATTACCGACGGCGGTCGCAACCCGGATGACAACCTCGCCCGCGTCGCGGACGCCCTCGAACTCCAGAACGCGCTCCTCCTCCAACTGGTCCAGGACCGGTGCCGGAACTGTAAGTTCACGGAGCGCTCGCACGCCTCGAAGTGCCCTCGTCGCGGGCGCCTCACCACATCCGGACGGGCTCGCTCACGTGGCACTGCGATCGCGGGCTCCCGATCGACGACACCGAACGCGGATGTCTCAGGGGACCGACATAGGGAATTTTTTGAATTTGGTTCGTCCCTCCGGCCCCACTATCTCAGTCTCCACACGCCGAGCGGTGCGAGCGTCTACAACGAACCCGTCACACCGGCAGCACGCCGTCGTCATCGTCGCCGGACCCGTCGTCGGTTCCGTTCTCAGTTCCGTCGTCGGACCCATCATCGGTCCCGTCAGTGGTGCCGCCGTCGCTGTCGTCGGCCTGGTTCCCGTCATCGGTCGCGTCACCGTCGGACGAGTCCCCATCGGTCTCGTTTCCGGCGTCGGAGTCAGAGCCGTTCCCCGACGAATCGGTCCCGTTCCGCACGTCGTCGCCCTCGCCGAAGATGTCCGTCTCGATCCTCTCCTCGTAGGTGAGCGCGTCGAGCGGGATAGTCGTCTCCTCGCCGGTCGGGAACTCGATCACGGCGTAGAACTCGATCCGGAGGTCCGTCACCTGATGCCCCCGGACGTCCTCGTCGAGATGGGTGACCCACCAGTCGTCGAGGTGGCGGTTCTGGAGCGCCGTGGTGAACTCGACCGTCTCGGTGCTCTCGGAGGGGATCACGTACCCTTCATCGGTCTGTCCCGACCCCATCGCCACCCCGTTCATGGTGATGTCGTAGCCGATCTCCGTGACCGCGTACGGCTCGAAGTTCGGGTTGTACACGGTAAACGCCATCTCGATCGGCGTCTCCGACTCGCTGACGGTTCCCCACTCGCCCCGCGTCTCGTTGACGTAGAGGACGGGGTCGCTCACGAAGGGGCTGTCGGCGTTCACCGGGCGCGTCTCGTCGGAGTTGAACGCGCCGAGGAGATCCGTCTGGATCTCGCGGCTCCGCGAGAAGTCGACGCCCCGGCCGAGTCGGTCCGAGGTCGCGGTCGCGTCGATGTCGAGGGTCGTCCGCTCGCCGTTGCGGACGTGGCTCACCCACCACGGTGGGATCCCGTCGTTCCGAAGCCGCGTTTCCAACTCCAGCGTGGAGTTCCCGGTGCCGACGCTCACGCCCTCTCGACCGCCCTGCGCCATCTCGATGCCGTTCATCGAGACGGTGTAGTTCACCGAGACGCCGTCGAGGCCGATCCCGACGGGGTTCGGGTTCGAAACGACCAGGTCGGTCTCGATCTCCGTGGTCTCGTTGGTCACGTCGCCGAAGGTGTTGTCGACGGCGGCCACGCTCGGTACGCCGAGAATCCCCAATACGAAGGCCCCGCCGACGGCTCCGACGACGACGAGCACCCCGACGAGCGCGATCCTGAGTTTCGAGCTGACGAGCGCGGAGAGGACGTCGCTCGGGTTCATACTCGCTCACCCTCGCGGGATCGTAAAATCGTACCGCATTGGCATCGAGTCGCACACTGTTCGGCTTGGTTACAGGTCTCACCGGCGCGCGCCCGGCCCGGTCGTTCGGATCCTATAACACGTCTCCGATCCGCACCGGTTCGCCGTCGAGATCGGGGTCCTCGGCGACGATCTGCAACACCTCGTGGTCGGTGACATCGCGGTACCCCTTCCCCGTCGCATCCTCGATCAAGTCCTTTTCGAGTTCGAACTCGGTGCCCTCGTAGACGACGTCGACGCCGTCGTCGGTGAACGTCAGGTCGGTGCTCATAGGTGTGGGTAGGCCGCGACCCGATAAAAGGAGCGTGACACGCCGGCGGTCGGCTCACGAGCCGGAGCTGCCGCAGTCGACGGGGGTACCTACTCGTCGTTCTCGTCGTCTTTCATCTCCGAGAGCCGCCCGACGAGGTCGTCGGTCGACGCGCCGCCCTCGATGGAGACCTCGCCGTCGTGGTCGTTTTCGTGGACGTTTACGGCACTGTCGTCGTCGGTGTCCACGTCCTGGTCTTTCTGCTCGCTCTCGTCGTACGATCCGAATCCCATATCAGATGCTCCCGGGCTGGCGGGAAAAGAGTAGTGACACCGCCGCGGTTCGACAACGGCCCACACATGGTTCCGGGGTGACCGCCCGTCTGCGTCCGACGCCCGTCGGACGACCCCACACGGTTTATACGGGCGGAGGGAGTTCTCCCGGTGTGTCGCTGAGGGGAGGCGGTCCGATAGAGGAGCTCGCCGTCCCGGCCGGGACGACCGTCGAGGAGCACGACCTCGTCATCGACGGCGACGTGCTCGTCGGCGGCCAGTCGACCGTGGAGTTCGGGCTCCGCGGGCGCAACGTCGCGCTCGGAGAGCGCGTGAACGTCGAGAACGACATCGAGGCCGAGGGCGACTGCCGGCTGGACACGTGGTGTTCAGTCGACGGCAACGTCCTCGTCGGCGAGGACGCGTACCTCGGCGAACGGGTGACCGTCACCGGTCGCCTGATGGTCTCCGGCGATCTCGATATCGGCGACGACGTGACGATCGAGGAGGGGTTCGAGGCGAACGGCTGGATCGTCATCCGGAATCCCGTCCCCACCCTCGTCTTCTACTTCATCGTCCTCTCCCAGCTCTTACGGCTCGGCGAGACCGACGCGGCCGACGACCTGGCGGAGGCGCTCGCCGACGGCGAAGAGGTGCGCGACCCCCTGCTGGTCCCGCGCGGCGCCGAGATCTCCGACGACGCGTGGCGCGTCTCGACGCCCGCGACCGTCGGCGACGACTGCCGGCTCCACGGTAACCTCCGCGCGGAATCGATCCGCGTCGGCGAGCGCAACGAGGTGTTCGGCTCTCTACGCGCCCGCGAGGACATCACGGTCGGCGCGGACACGACGATCCACGGCGACGTCACCACTCGGGGCGGAACCGTCACCGTGGAGGCCGGCGCGCGCGTGCTCGGCGACGTCTCCGCCGGCGATCTCGTCGTCCACGACGGCGCCGAGATCGACGGGACCCTCCGCGCCCGCGGCGAGATGAAACTCGTTCAGGAGACCCGCAGCGATGAGAACGAAGAGGAGACCGAGACCGATGCCGGCGGCGGTGAGAAGGACGAGGAGCGGAACGAGTCCGGTGAGTCCGACGGGCCCGGTGAGTCCGACGAGACGAACATCGACGAGCCGTCCGCCGACGGCGGGGCGTCCGGAGGCGACGACTCCGACGCGAACGGGTCCGAGGACGACGATTCCGGAGACGACGCCCCCACGAGTGACGGAGAGTCGGACTCCGAGGCGGTTGCCGGCGAGGCGCGAGAGTCGGACGCGGCGATCGAATCGAACGAGGAAGACGCAGTCGATAGCGAGGCGGAGGTCGACGACGGGGGGCCAGACACCGACGAGTCCGACACCGACGAGTCCGACACCGAAAAACCGGACGCCGACGCGGAAGCGACGTAGCCGAGAAGCGCTCTCAAGCGGTCCGACCGCGACTACCGCTCGTCGGTTTCGCCGACGAACACGTCCTCGTGAAGCGCCTCCGTGACGGTGTCCGCGAGGGTCCGGAGGTTCTCTGTGTCCTCGCGGTTGTACGAGACGAGCGTGTCGAGCGCGTCGTCGTCGCCGCGTTCGTACTCGCGCCAGAGCCGGACCGCGTCCCGTCCCGAGATGTCCGGGCGGTCGCGCTCGATCCCGATCTCCTTCTCGATCGGCTTCAGCCCCCCGGAGAGCCCGATTCGCTTGCAGGGATACATGAGATCGAGGTGAGGCGTGTTGACGTCGATATCGAAGGAGGTCTCGAGGAACGGCACGTCGAACCGGGCGCCGTTGAACGTCGCGAGCAGGCTGGCGCCGGCGAACTCCTCGCGGAGGCGCTCCGCGGTGAGGTCCTCGCCGGCGACGAGCGTCGTCGTCTCGCCGGCTCGATGGAAGCTCACGGTCGTCACCCGGTCGCGGTGCTCGTCGAGCCCGGTCGTCTCGATGTCGAAGAAACAGGTCTCTTCGCGGAAGTTCTCGTAGAGCCGCCAGCGTTCCCCGCTGGGGAAGGCGCGGTCGAAGTAGGCGGCGTCGCCGTCGTCGAGGCGGGTCAGCGCCTCGGCGATGAACGACTCGATCCGGTCGGCGGTGGTCGAGCCGACGCCGGCGACGTCGACCGCGGGGTCGAACGACTCCCACGTGGTGACGCCCTCGCGCCAGATCCGACGCTCCGTCGTCTCGCCGACCCCCTCGACCGGGATGAAGCTGTTCTCGATGCGCATACACGACCGCGGCGTCGCGCGGCCAAAAACCCGACGGGAGGCGGCGATCAGTCCGGGCGGCGCCTCCCCCGACCGCTACTTAAGTATCACCGGGCCCAATCGACCGCATCCATGTGCGGCCGCTACACCCTCTTTACCCCCGCCGCCGACCTCGAAGCGCGGTTCGACGCCGAGTTCGCCGGCGTCGAGCCGAGCTACAACTGCGCGCCCGGCCAGGACCTCCCGGTGATCGCCGACGAGGACCCGAGCGCCGCGACGCGGATGGAGTGGGGATTCACCCCCTCGTGGGCCGACGAGCCGTTCGACCTCATCAACGCCCGCGCGGAGACGGTCCGCGAGAAGCGGAGCTTCGCCGACGCCTTCGAGCGCCGGCGGTGTCTCGTCCCGGCGGACGGGTTCTACGAGTGGGTCGAGGGGAGCGGGCCCGACGGCGACGGGAATCGCGGCGGGGCCGGCAAGACCCCCTACCGCGTCGCCTTCGAGGGCGACCGACCGTTCGCGATGGCGGGACTCTACGAGCGGTGGGAGCCGCCGGAGCCCGAGACGACGCAGACCGGGCTCGGCGCGTTCGGCGGTGGGTCGGGCGAGGGGGGAGACTCGGACGACGGCGACGGACCTGTCGAGACGTTCACGATCCTCACGACCGAGCCGAACGACCTCGTCGACGACCTCCACCACCGGATGGCGGTGATCCTCGACCCGGACCAGGAAGAGACGTGGCTCCGGGGCGACGCCGACGAGGCCGCCGCGCTGCTCGACCCGTATCCGGCCGACGAGATGACGGCGTATCCGGTCTCCGCGCGCGTGAACTCGCCGGGCGTCGACGCGCCGGAGCTGATCGAGCCGGTCGGGTGACGGCTACGCAACGTGCGCGTTCGAGGGAATCTTTTTATTCCCGTTAGTTGAACGAAAGGTAATGTCCCCCGTCCTCCAAGCCGGCCTTCCCGGCGGTACAGAGCTGTTCGTCGTCCTCGTCCTCGCCGCGGTGGCGGTCGTTTCGATGGTGTGCGCGGCTCTGATCATCTACCTGGACGCGGTGGACCGGAACAGCGACCACGCGCTCGCGTGGACGGTCGCCGCCCTGTTCGGCGGCGTCGTGGTCTGGACGCTCTACCTCGCCGTCCGCGACGAGGTGGGCGGGAGCGGACTGACCGCGAGCCGCCGTCCGTGACCCGGTTCGGTGACGGCCTACGACCGGACCGGGTTCCGCGGCCGTCTCAGGGCGCCACCAGGTCGACGACCGTCTCGTCGTCGACGACCACGTTGTACGCTCCCTCGTCGTCGTTCCAGAGCACGAGCCCGTTCTCGACGAAGACCACCGAGCCGTAGTCGGCCGTCCGGAGGTCGTCGTTGAGCACGGTCTCGCGCGTGCAGACGAGGTAGTGGTCCACCGTCTGCGAGCCGTCGCCGACGCGGTAGAGGGCGTTGTCGCCGTCGCTGAGGTCGTGGCTCAGTTTCACGGCGAGGTAGTTCACGCGGTCGGTGACGTGGTCCTCGGAGTCGGCCATGCGCGCGCAGCGCCCGTCGCTCGCTCGCACGTCGACCCGCCGCTTCCCGTCCGGGCGGAGAATCGCGTACGCGAACTGCACGTCGACGTTGACGAACTCCCCCGGCTCGTCCCCGGAGCCGCGCTCGGCGGCCTCGTCGAGCCGGCGTTGGAACGGCGGGACCGCGAGGTCGTCGGCCACGTCGAACGACCACCCGCCGTCCGAGGGGGTCGCGTCCGGCCAGAGTCGGAGCGTCGGCGAGTACGTCTCGACGCCGCTCTCGGGCGTCGCGACCGCCCGTTCGACCTCGCGGAGCCCCATGGCGGTGTTGCGGTCGGCGGGCGCGAACGCGGCGACGCTCCCGTCGTCCGCGAGCCGGCCGAGCGCGCCCTCGACGACCGCGATCGGGTCGTCGAGTTCCGAGAGGACGTTCCCGAACACGACCAGATCGAACCCGTCGGCGGCGTCGGCGCCCTCGGCGGTGCCGCCCCCCGCCGTCCCGCCACTGTCGCCCCCAGCCCCCCCGCCGTCGAGTCCGAGGAACGACTCCGCCGTCTCCTCGTGGATCGTCGACCGGAAGTTCCGACCCGTCTCGTCGAGCACGTGGTCGAGCACGTCGGCGGCCGCGCTCGGTTCGACGGCGTGGTAGTCGACGACGGCGTCGTCCGGGAGGTAGTCCCAGAGGCCGAGGGCGGGGCCGCCGACGCCCGCTCCCACGTCGAGGACGCGGAGCGTCCTGTCGAGCAGCCCGTTCTCCACGAGGTCGTCGAGGACGTAGCCGATCGTCGCGTAGTAGGCCGGCAGGTGATAGATCGCGTAGCCGAGCGCCGCGACCCGGTCGTACGCCACGTCGTTCCCGTAGAGGTAGTCGTCCTTCAGTCGACGCACCGCCTCGCGCAGTTCGTCGCCGGACTCCCCGCGGTGCCAGTTCGCGCCGAACTCTCGGACGAGGAGGTCTTCGAGAGCGAACGAGTAGTTCTCGGGGAACGCGGTCGGCGCCCAGCCGGGCGCCGAGACTGGCTCCTCGGGGACCGGCTCGAAGGCGCCGTCCTCGCGCTCGCGGAGCCGGAGGTCGAACGCCTCCTCGCGGAGCGTCTCGCGGACGACGGCGGGGTGTGCGCCCCCCTCGATGTACTCCGCGATCTCCTCGGGGTCGATCGGTCTGACGTTGCGCAGGTAGTTGGCGTTGTTCCGGACGGCTGCTCTGTCTATCATGGGATCACTGGCGTCGGCTGTCGCGTCACTCGTGTCGCTCCCGGCCCTCGCGGTCGCCGCGGGCCGCCTCGTACAGCTCGGCGAACTCCTCCGCGTCGGCGTCGGCGATCTCGCGGGCCGCCGCGGCCACGTCGTCGGCGCCGTCGAAGGCGCGCTGAATCTCGGCGTACACGGCGGGCGACCCCTCGGTGACGGTGTCGGCGACCTCGTCGAGCGCGGCGGAGACGGGGGTGTGAAACTCCTCGCGCACGTCGCCGCCCGCGAGCCGCCACGCGATCACGGCCGCGTGCGCGCCGGCCTGCACCGTCTTCATCGCCTCGTCGTGCTCCGCGGGCGTCGTCTCGAACACCTCGTTGCCGCCGGCCTCGATCGCACCCGAGATCCCCTCGACGACCGGACCGCCCGCGTCGACGACCGCGGCGACGTTGCCGGGGACTCGCGGCGGCGCGAACAGCGGGTGGTAGCTCGCGCGCTCGCGGTCCGGAGCGTGCTCGCGCATCGCCGCGATCGACTCGGTCATCTCCCCGGAGACGTCGAGGATCGCCCGCTCCGCGCGGGGCGCGTACGCCTCGACGGCGGCGGGAACCGCCGACATCGGCACCGCGAGGCACACCGCGTCGTGGGCGGTATCACCGTCGGCCGGGACCGCCTCGGCGTCGCGTCCCGCTGCGGCGTCCGCGGCGACTTCGGGGTCGCGGTCGGCGAAGGACACCGTCGCGTCGACCGGCGACTCGTCGGCCGACACGGTGTCGGCGATCCAGCGGCCGATCTCGCCGGCGCCCACCACGAGGATGTCCATCTGTCGTCCGTACGAAAGGGACGGGCGCCTTAAAAGGGCTCGACTCGGACGCCAGTCACTCCGACGGCGACTGCCCCGCGCCGCCGCCGAGCCCGAGGTAGCCGTCGCCCGGCGCGATCGCTTTCACGGCCGGGAACAGCGCCAGCGCGATGGCGAGTTCGAGCCCGCCGACCGCGAGGAACGCGGGGGTGTACCCGAACGCCTCGGTGGCGCTCCCGCCGATGAGAAAGCCGGCGAGGAATCCGAGCGAGCCGAACACGTTGAACAGGCCCATCGCCGCGCCGCGGGCCTCGGGCTCGACGAGGTCCGTGACGAGCGCCATCGTCGCCGGCGCCATCAGCGCGCCGCAGACGCCGACGAGCACCATCAGCGCGGCCGCGAGGGGGTAGATCGGTGCCACGCCGACGCCGATCGTGACGATCCCGTACGCGATCGACCCCACCACGACCGGGAGGAAGCGCCCCACCCTGTCGGAAAGCGAACCGAACGGGGCCTGCAGCACCGCGAAGGGGACGAAGAAGAGCGCGAGCGTCGCCCCAGCGGCCGCGGCGGAGAGCCCGAACGTCTCGGGGTCCTGGAAGTAGTAGACGCCGACCAGCGCGAAGAACCCGGCGGTGAGCCGGTCGACGAAGCCGAACGCGAGCGGGACCAGAAGCCCGCGGGTCGTCCGTGCCCGAGCGAGAACGTCGCGGAAGCCGACGCCGTCGTCCGAAACCTCCCCGTCTACGCCAAGCGGCCGATCGGCGACAACTCGGTCGTCGACGGTGGCCGCGAGCAGCCCCGATCCCACGAGCACCGCGGCGCCGGCGTAGACGGGGTAGAAGGCGTTCACGTCGGCGAGCGCCCCGCCGACCACCGAGCCGACCGCCGCGCCGAGTCCGATCGCCACTCCGGCGGCCCCCATGTTGCGCCCGTTACCGCCGCGGAGATCCATCAGCGAGGTGATCGCCAGCGAGAAGGCGCCGATGGTGAGCGCGCCGCCGACGACCCGGACCGCGAGCGCCGCCCGGAAGCCGAACCCGAACTCCGGGACCGCGGCGAGGGCGACGTACGAGGCCGCACCGCCGAGCGCGCCGGCGACGATCAGGGGCGCCCGTCGTCCGAGCGCGTCGCTCGCGGTGCCCCAGACGACCGCGAAGGCGACGAACGCGCCGAACTCCGCGACGAGGAACCACATCCCGGCGTCGATGCCGGCGGGGGCCCCGAGCGCGACGACCAGATCCGGCACTCCCGGGTAGAGGAGCACCTGCGAGATCAACACGGCGAGCACGACGGCGCCCAGCCGCCGCCGCTCGCCACGGTCGTCCTCCGTCATCCACTTATAAAACGTGCCGAACGCTCAAAAGGCCGACGCTCGGTGACTCGCGACAGCGGGCAGGCAGAGTCCGACCTACAGCGCCGACTCGATCGCCGCCGCGATGGAGTCCGCGTCGTATCCGTCGACCGCCTCGCCGTTCACGAAGATCGTCGGCGTCCCCGTGATCCCCCGCGATATGCCCTCGCTCCGGTCTCCCGCCGACGCCCCCCCGTACGCCGCGAACCGCGCGTCGGCGATGGCCGCGCAGGGGTCCGCGCCGGCAGTCTCCGCGGCGGCGCCGATCGCCTCCCCGCTGTAGTTCCCCTGCGCCTCGTAGGCGGCCGACGAGAACGCGAAGTACGCCTCGTTCCCCTGTCGGTCGCCGACCCCGCGGGCCGCGCTGGCGACGGGGACCGCCCACGTCGCGTTGACGGGGATCGGGAAGTCCCACTGCTCGTACCGGATGTCACCGGGCTCGATGAACTCCTCGCGAACAGTCGGGAACTCCTCGAGCTTGTAGGTCGCGCAGTGCGGACACGTGAAGTCCTCGAACGCCTGCACCACCACGTCGGCGTCGGGGTCACCGAGAGTCGGCCGGTATTCGAGGTCCGGATCTTCCGGTTCGGTCAGGTCACAGTCGTACTCGCCGGGGTCGAGATCGACGCCGCTGGTGTCGAAGCCGTCGCTTCCGTCGCTCCCGTCTCCGCCACCGCTCCCGTCTCCGCCACCGCTCCCGTCGCTCCCGTCTCCGCCGTTGCCACCGCCGAGACACCCGGCCGCGCCGACGACGCCGGTCGCAGCGGCGCCCGCGAGAAGGGCTCGTCGCGTATGTTCCATACTGTCGATCCAATCGGAATGCACTTAATCGCATCGAGAGGGGTAATCGGGAGATCGCCGACGGGCGTGCCAGTAAACTACCCTACCCTACTCCCTCGGCGCTCTGCGCCTCGGTCCTTGAGGGTAGGGCTTTGATGTAGACTCCCGGCAATCAGTCGCCAGCAATAGACTGGTAACTCTCGCCGTTCAACATCCCACCATTCAAACGCACGTCTACTGGTGCGTCTCCGCTCCCCGACTTGGGCGAGGAGCGGAGTCTGTGTTTCCGCTTTCGGGTATACCGTAGCCCGATATTTTTCGCCGCGTTGTAATCCGCGTTGACCTCATAGCCGCATTTCTGGCACTCGAAGTGTTCTCCGTGGCGGTTCGCTTCGTTCGTGAAGCCACAGTCCGTCCGAGAACAGCGCTGGGATGTGTGGTTCGGCTCGACTTGTTCCACGGAGACGGCTTGTTCTGGTCCCTTGTAGGAGACGTACTCGTACAGGCGTCGGAACGCCCAAATGTGGTGCCATTTCGCCTGCGGGAGACGCTCACGGATGTCGGTTAACTCCTCGAACACAATCACGTCGCAGTCGTGTTCGACGGCTTCCGAAACGAGCTCATTGGCAACTGTGTGGATGTACTGCTTCCGCCACGCTTCTTCACGCTTTCCAAGGCGAAGCAGGGCGTTGTGTGCGGCTTGCGTGCCGCGCTGTTGTATCTCCCCTCGTCGCTTCTCAAACTCGCGGCACCAATGGTCGTAGTCCTCTCCCTGCCAGAACGTGCCGGTCGAAGCGACTGCGAGGCTGTTGACGCCGAGGTCGATACCGAGGACTGTTTGGTGCCCGGTACCTGCCGAAACCTCGGATTCGTCGTCATCATACTTGTCGGTTTCCTCCCCGACCTACTCGCTCGCTGCGCTCGCTCCGTGAGGTCGGAGGCTCCACCTCGAATTATGCTGAACTCCGTCGAAGGCGCGTCCGAACGTTTTTGCCGCCGCCTCGCAACCCTGTGGTATGAGCGACTGGGACCTCGACCTGCGCGACGCCGAAGAGCAGATGGACGAGGCGTTCGCGGCCGCCGGCGACGTCGTCCTCGGCGTCCTCGACGGGACGACCGACCCCGACGAGTGGGTCCGCAGCGTCGACTACGGCAACACCCTCGTGTTGTCCGTCGAGGGCGACCTCAACGAGCTGGCCGCGGGCTTCGCGCGCGAGGTCAAGGACATGGGCGGCGAGCTGATGCACTTCCGCGGCTTCCTCGTCGTCACGCCGCCCGGCGTCACGATCGACACCGACCGGCTGGGCGAGTAGTCGACGCCGGGGGCGCCGCGGTCGGACCGCGATCGAGTCATCCCGCGAAGACAACCTCGGATCCGTTTCTCGGCGTTGACACGAGCACAAGAGGTATGTCACGGGAGTGAGACGGGACCCGTATGAAAGCAGTCGTACTCGCGGGGGGATATGCGACGAGGCTCTGGCCGATCACCGAGACCCGACCGAAGATGTTCCTTCCGGTCGGCGAAAACACCGTCATCGACGAGATATTCGAGGACTTCGAGGCGGACGACCGCGTCGACGAGGTGTTCGTCTCGACGAACGAGCGCTTCGCCGACGCGTTCGAGGACTACCTCGCGGACAGTCCGTTCGAAAAGCCCACCCTCTCGGTCGAGGAGACCGTCGCGGAAGACGAGAAGTTCGGCGTCGTCGGGGCGCTCGCTCAGCTCGTCGAACGCGAGGGCGTCGACGACGATCTGATCGTCGTCGCCGGCGACAACATGATCAGCTTCGATCTGGGCGAGTTCGCCGACTTCTTCGAGAGCAAGGGGACGCCGACGCTGGCCGCCTACGACGTGGGTGACCGCGAGCGCGCGAAGTCGTACGGGCTCGTCGAGCTCGACGGCGACGAGGTCGTGAACTTCCAGGAGAAGCCCGACGACCCGAAGACCACGCTCGTCTCCATCGCGTGTTACGCGTTCCCCGCCGAGACGCTGCCGGACCTCTCGACGTACCTCGAAGACGGTAACAACCCGGACGAGCCGGGCTGGTTCCTCCAGTGGCTGCAGGGGCGCGGCGGGGTCCACGCGTACACCTTCGACGGCGCGTGGTTCGACATCGGGACCGCCGACAGCTACCTGGACGCGGTCGAGTACGCGCTCGACGGTAAGACGCTCGTCGCCGACGACGCGACCGTCGAGAACTCCGACCTCGGCGACGTGGTCCACGTCATGTCGGGCGCCACCGTCACCGACTCGACGCTCGAACGCACCGTCGTCTTCCCGGACGCGACGATCGCGGACTCGAAGATCAAAAACTCCGTGCTCGACGAGGGCGTCACGCTGGAGAACGTGGACCTCACCGGCGCGCTGATCGGCTCGTACACCTCGATCACCGAGGGCGACGAGTTCTAGCGCTCGGTCGCCGCTCGCAGGGCTCGAGGCTTCGCTGACGATTTTTTCTCGCCGGCTACTCGCCCGCGGAGCTCCCGGCCTGTCGGTGCGTGTGGTGGAAGCAGTCGAACGCGGCCTCCGGGTCGGCGTCCCGGTCGACCGGGTGGAAACACACCCGCCGGTACCGCTCGTTGTCGAGGAGGTTGACGACGAACCCGTCGTCGTGTCGCGACACCGACGCGTACGGGTCGCCGCAGGCGGGGCAGGTCTCGGGCGGGTCCTCGGGGACGTACATGGTTGGAGTCCCGGTCGGCTCCCGTTACGACCCGAGGGAAGAAAATCGCTCCGGCGGTCTCACGGAAACGATTCCGGCGGCCTCACGACCCGTTCCCGCCCTCGCCGCCGCCTTCGACGCCGAGCGCGTCGAACAGCTTCCGACGGACGGCCTCCTCGGTGAGGTGGAGCAGGGTGTCGCGGTTGTCGCCGCTCGACTCGATCCCGGTGAAGATGCCGAGCGGAATCTCTAACGACCCCTGCGTCGAGTGCCCGGCGGCGTCGCCCATCTCCGAGAACGCCTCGTCCAGGACGTTGCCGATGTTCAGCCGGATGTCTTTCGAGCGCGCCGCGAGATAGATGGTGTCGTCAGCGATCCCCAAGACGGCGGTCGTCGTGATCCCCTCCAAGTTGAGGAGGTGTTGGGCCGCCTGCGCGAGCGCCTCGCGGTCCCGGATGAACCCGGCCGTCGAGAAGAGGTGGCTCCCCTGCACCTCGCGGTTCTGGATCGCCTCCGCGAGCACGTCCAGCGTCTCGGGGCTCATCGACGGCGACTCCACCTGTTCGAGCGTGTCGTGGTTCGCGAACGGATGGAGGTAGGCGGCGGCGGTCAGGTCCGCGGGCGTCGTGTCCCGCTTGAAGTCGAGCGTCTCCGCGCGGATCCCGTAAAGGAGGGCGGTCGCGACCGCCTCCGTCGGCGACTGGTCGAACTCCTGCAGGTACTTCGTGAGGATCGTCGACGTCGAGGAGACGTTGGTCCGCACGTCGACGAACCGGGCGTCGAAGGGGACCTCGGCCTCGAGGTGGTCGAGGTAGATGTCGATGTCGGTATCGAAGTCGAACCCGTCCTCCGCCGACTTCGCGAGGTCGACCGCGGCGACCGTGCCGTACTCCGACAGCTCCGGGGCCTCCGAGCGGGCCAGCAGATCGATCCCGAGGAGGTTGACGAACGCGCGGTTCTCCTGGTGGCCCACGTCCCCGGTGTAGAGGATGTCCGCCTCAACGCCGAACGCGCCGGCGATGGCCTGTAGCGCGGTCGCCGACGCGATGGAGTCGGGCTCGGGGTTGTCGTGGGTCAGGATCGCCATCCGACCGTCCGCCCCCTCGATGATCTCCGCGAGCTGGCGCGCCATGTACTCCAGCTCGCCGGTTTCCAGCGACTGGAGCGCGCTGTCGGCGATCACCGTCGAGGGGTTGATCACCACGTCCGCGCCGCGCTCGCGCAGTTCGTCCTCGCTGACGGGGTCCGAGGCGCGGACGACGACGTAGTGGTCGCCGCCGGTTTCCCGGACGGCCGAGACCGCCGCTTTGTTGGCCTCGACGTCGCTGGCGAGGATCAATACGATGTCGCGGTCGGCGAGCTCGTCGACGACGTCCGGGTCGGCGATGTCTTGAACGCGGGCGTTGAGATCTTGATCACGCAGCGCCTCGACCCGGCTCTCGTCGCGGTCGAGGATGAGCACGTCCTTGCCGCGGCTAGTCAGGTCCTCCGCGACGGCGTGCCCGACGCTCCCACAGCCGAGGATCGCGTATCGCGTTCGCGCCGATCCGGATGGCCCACTACTCATTGCCCGTGATTTCCGCAGGGCGACACTTAACGAGTGCGCTCTCCACGCGGGCCAAGTGAGGAGAGCTGCGCGAGACGCTGCACCGTCACAGCGTCGGCCGACACTCCTGCCCCGAATCGATCGTCTCGCCGCCCGGGCGCCGTCGAATGAAAAGGCCTTTTACGTCGACACGGGTACGACTGAGTGAGGGCCGGTAGCTCAGTTAGGGAGAGCGACGGACTCTTAATCCGTCGGTCGCGTGTTCAAATCGCGCCCGGCCCGCTTTCTCAACGACGGATACCGAGTCAGGCTGTTAGCGGCTGAACTACCTCTGCCTACGCATTAGGGCCATTAGAAGGTTCGGGAACATCCCGAAAATCAGGGTCAGTTCGTTTCGTATGTGACGCGACTCGATGCCGTACCGGAGTTACGTCTTAGCCGATTTCAGTCAGTCATACATCTCGGATTCGACCGCATTGAGCGGGAACATGAGCTGACGGATATTCTGGAGTCGATTACCACGGGAACCAAGATGTGAGGAGTTCGGTATGAGGTGGTTCGTTTTTCCAAGTATATCTTGCCCGCAACTCCGGGGGTTCGAGTGCCCAAGACAGTCCTCAATCTCTTTGATTTATCTTCTGGAATGGTAACGCCGTCTGCGATTTTCGGTATCTATTTGCCCATGGACGTTGTTTATAGGGTGAAGGCAGATTCTCGCGGGACTCCCAACTTGCGAGTCGCAACTATCGGTTCCTCTCTGAGTATCACTTCATTGAGGCGGAGAGGATCGCGAATTGCTGTGACCCTTCATTATTTTCTGACATATGAGTACAGATACATCTACGTCGAAAACGTCATCCAGTACAGCGAGAAAATCAAACAACGACTGCGCGTGCGTCCAGTACGGTTTCTCTGAGGAAAAGGGGCCGCATCGGGAACCGAAACTCCGAACGATCTTCGATCCTATTCCCGAGGGTGCCAAGACTGCCAGCCCCATCTACAAGGTTCCGAGTGAGCAGTATGAGCGGCAAGACGAGTTCGAGACGGGTTACGAAATCAAGGGTGGTTCCTCGATAGCGAAGGAAATTCAGGACGAGTGTGAGGAGGATGACCGCGTACTCTGTCCCGTTCACATTGAGTCCGACGCATACCACGATGTGGGGCCGGAGACGCTCATCTCATGGTTTCGGGAGTTCGTCGATGATTATCTTGAAGTCCCGTTCAACACGTGTACGCTCTACTTCTCGGGGAATCGATCCATCCACGTTCACGTTCCCCGGTTCGTATCGGGAGAAGACGATCGGGAACGGCTCAAGGAACTGGCTAAGTCCTTCTGCGAGGAGGCCGGGGCAGACCTTGATTTGGGACTGTACTCGCGAAAGCGGCTTTTCAGGCTTCCCGGTGTCGAACACGCGAAGTCTGGCATCCCGAAGGTCGAGATCGAATCAACGTGGGACAGCACTCGGATATTCCGTGAGGCAAACGGTACGAACCCAAACACCCCTGCAACGTATGCAGATGTGCTGTGGGATGTGTTCGGACAAGAGAGCCTGACTGTCGGGACAGTTGGCTCTGAAGTGAACCGGCCGCAGAATCTGTTTCAGGTGCTTGATCCCGAGAAGACGCTCTTGGAGTTCGCGCACGATGAGTCGGGAAACGAGATCGAGACTCCCCTCATCGAGCAGGTGGCGTATCCCGAAAATCCCGCTGACGTTCCAGAGTGGTCGATGTACAACACGCAGGAGTTCTCCCCGTATGCTCTCGCCTCCGGAAATCCTCGGAGTGTCGCCGCAGTCCGCGTCAAAAGCGGGCCATTCGCTCGGAGAGACAAGCGTGGAGGCGCGACAATGGTACCGGCGTACTTCTACGGTGCTATTGGGTGTAACGGCGGGTTCACGAAGCAAGACGTACACGCGCCGCTCCAGTTGTCGAAGAAGGACTACCGGAAGTGGGACTACGAAGTCGGAGAGAAGATCGTCATCATCGGTGGAAAGAGTGGGAGTTCCCGGATCTTCAGCGTCTCCTCGTGGGAAGCTACCGTGGTCGGTCATGCGCTGATGAGTGAGGAGGGCGGGCGAGACACCGCGCTCAACTACCTCTCCGAGCAGGGATACGACGTTGGTGCGTCTGGTTCTACCGGATCGAACTCGAATGGGACAACTACATCGGCGTCAGGCGAGTTTAGCAGAGAAACAGGGACGATTTGGCCCGCTCGTGAGAACTGGAACACGGACGTAGAAGGGCTTCAATGGAAAGCCGAACAGGATGGTATCGGTACGCTCTCGCACAAAGAGCGAGTCCGTGTTGCGTGCCGCCATCTCCAGAACGGCTGGCAAGCAACGTGGGAGTGGTTCAAGGAACAGTTCGGCTCCACGTTTAAGCCCGAGATCACATGGCAATTCCTCAAGGGGATTGTCGAAGATTTCGAGGAGTACAATCACGTGGACGTACCCCCGAAGCCCGTGTGATACCATTTTCGTGTCACTGTCTGGACAGATACTGTCCACTTTCACGAAGGGACGTGACTACCCTACTTCGATAATGGAATCACCACTTCTTCTTTATTCACCCACCACCACACACCACTAAGTTATGTTGCGAAAACACAGTAAGGCAGAGGGGTAACTTTTCCGCCGTCATTACTACTTATAAAAGAATGAGAGGCTTCCAGAGACGAATTTTCCCTGATAACTACCGATTCATGGCTCTCCAACTGCGTGATCTTTCCCTCCACTCCACGGTTTCCGCATCGAGATGCCACTTCAAACTACTTCTCTCGGAGGTCGGCACCACGCACCGCGATGCCGACAAATCCATACCCCATATCGCGGACAGCAGGAACTACTGATTTCCGTTTAACAGATTATTTTTGCTTCCAGCTTGTTCCCGTACTGGATTGTCAATTGATGTGCGACGCTCAGAATTGTTTCGTGTACTCATATAACCGGATGTGCTGAAAACAGATGAACCGGAACTGGAAGAACCGGAGCTGGAACTGGACGAAGTAGAATTCTCTTTGTCAAATTCAACGTCTTCAATTGGTGTCGCCTCTTCCCCTTCACCCATCTCTAAAAAGTCACCATTTGTTTTTCCTTTATACACAAAAGTAACCACTTTATCAACTTTAGATTCAGACATTGTTCCTAAATTGACATGGCCACCACTATCTATTTGAACTATTCCATTGCCACTTTCAGATATACGATCAATAGTTGCCGAGTACATCTTTTGTCTACCGAGACCATGTGCCATAGTGTTAATCAACCCACAACACGTATATAATTTGGCGATCTGCCAGTTCAAACATAGTTTTTGTGAATTGATATAAGTTCACCTACCCCTCCCCCCCGCCGACACACACTAAGTTATGTTGCGAGAATCACGGCAACGCGACGGGGGTAACTTTCTACTGTGTTGTTGGCAGTTATAAATAAACCAGAGAACTCCAGCAAGCTGTCACGCTGTCCAAATGCTCTGCGATGATTCCCCAATGACACGTCATAGAACCACGTGAGAGGACAGCAGTAGGCTGTCACGTCCCTCCATGCACTCCGTTTCCGAGTACTCTAACGGAGAATACCGGCCCGTTCAGTAGCCAAAATTCCTGACCTCAGTCGAGAAATTTCTCGGAGGGACTTACCTATATACCTCGCGGATACACTTGGTAATGTTCCAACCAAAGTGAACAGATACTAACCCAGTAATAGAACGGCTCTCGGGCTATTTTCAGGAAGATACGTTGTAGACGGATGAAAAGTATTTTATCATTCAAATCTTACTTGAATTGTATGGATGGTGGAGAATTGTTTGAAGCTGTCGTCACTTTTGTCATAGGTGGAATGGTGATTCTCGCCTTACTTGGTAATGGACTAACATCTGATACAATTTCTATTGCGACAGACATAATCTTGGTTGCGTTCTTTGTTGCAATAACGATTCCGTTTATCAGTAAAATTATTAATTGAGTATGTCGGAGAGCGAGTCTGAGGGGGAATCTCACGAACCTGCCCAAATTGCGCCAAGTAGGCGGATACTTGGTGGTATTAAGCAGATAACCAACATCGATCTGCTTGATGACGCAATCTCAGAAATCAAGATGGTGGACTGGCCTCGTCTTTCGCTGACTACATTCTATATCGGCGTATTGGGTCTAATTTGTTGGTCATTGTATTTTGCGTTGATATTCTCGGCTCAATTCGTCATCTCCTCTAATGGTGTTATCACCGGGTTCAGTCGAGCAGTAAGTGTTGGCCCGACCTCGATTATCGCTCTGTGGGTATTTGCGGGATTAGCCCGGTGGACGGCCCAAGGTATTGACTCAACCCACCAAGATGGGCCAACGGCAATGTCGAAAATAGATGGAGTGAAGATCTCGGGAGTGTCTGTAATTAGCCTCTTTGGTGCATTAATCACCAGATCTTTATTATTTACGACAGAAGCTCGAATGTTTACCCCACCACTAACGGAACTCGAAGTCATCTCAATTCTGGTTGTAGATGGGTCGTGGATCAGTTTGCTGTTAATCGGAATCGGAGGTCTGGCAAGCGTCTTACTTACACCAGTCGAGTGATGACAAATTCTGAATTTGAGGGGATTACCTCCTGTAGCATTGAATCTGATCAATTAGCACACAAGACAACGTCAATAACCACCCTTAATTTCGCTCACACTTCGCGTTAGATGTTATCGAAGTACCCCCGTCGGTTCCTCATCTCCTGTTTCTTCGTCCGTTTGTCGTAGTGCTTCTTCAGCACATCTGCGCTCACATCCATCCGTTCTGATACCGCTTCGATCGGGACTTCACTCCTTCGGGCGTGTGTGATTGCTCCTTTCCTCAACGAGTGTGATGCGTGAGAGGACGGACACTTTGAGGCCGCATGATAGGAATTTGCGGCGTCGCAGTCGTCGGGGTTTCTGTCGTGGGGACAATCAAGCCCATACTCACAGGGACGAGTAGCCCGGTAGCAGTTGCTCCGGATGGACGTCTTGGAGATACGACCTTGGCGAGTCGTCAGTAGTGGCTCCCGTCCAGATTCATCCGTTTTACCGAACCGGTGGTGATCGATGTAATCCCGTACGATCTGATTGACCTTCGGCTTGAGAGAGACGACACGTTGGCCTTCCTTCCCGTTCTTTAGCGGGGTTCCTCGATCTGGACGGTGATGTACTTCGAGAGTGCGCTCTTCGTTGTCGTAGTCGTCGAGATCGATAGCCCGGAGCGCACCGTTTCGCATCCCTGTGTGCCATAGCAACTCGAAGATGACGTGTTCACGTTGGGAGTAGTTGAAGTTCCGTTGATAGTCGATAATCGCCTGAGCAGTTTCCGCATCGACGTAGTCGTCGTTCACATCCTCCTTGTTCTTCATCGTCGGCGGATCGATGTAGTCGGACAGACCGGGACGGACGGCATCAATGCTTTCGCAGAAGTCGATGAAGACCTTGAGCGTACTCAGTTGCGTCGCCATCGTGACCTTGTTACAGTCACCCTTCTCTCGTCGCCACTTCTTGTACTGGTGGAAGTGCCGACCGCTTAGGTCGTTCATGTTGCTGACGTCTCCTTCGGTATCGCACCATTCAACGAAGGGAGAGAGTCGATACTTGTGCGCCTTGTAGGTCGCGTCCGCCAATTCGCCGCGACGGTTTTCGAGATACCACTCCTTTGCTTCCTGCGCGTCGATCGGCTTGAGATCGGTTGTCATTGGTGGGCCTCGCGCTCAACTCACCAACAGCGATCTCCCGGTATCCATCACCTGCCGAGCGCCCGTGTACGGCGGGTACACGGCGTGAGGCGTTTAAATCGCGCCCGGCCCGCTCCGTTAATAAAAGGTAGAGGCCTCACGGATACATTTTTCGGTCGATCACCGATCCCGCTGGAGGTGGGGCTATGAGTAGCGTCGATCGGCGGATCGACGTTGACCTCGACACCGACGAAAACGTCGCAATCGCGGTCGTCGAGGAGCGCCGAGAAGTCGAAATCGACGAGCTATTC
>Ga0207756_100279_pt1 | contig 22461 bp, 27 predicted proteins | sample A23M1SouthBayCA_FD_187748 | JGI IMG/M metagenome (GOLD analysis project Ga0207756, IMG submission 187748) | Aerobic enrichment media microbial communities from Eden Landing Ponds, California, USA - A23 M1 (3) (SPAdes) | ecosystem: Environmental > Aquatic > Marine > Unclassified | place...
GGAGCGGCTCGCCCGCGAGACGGGGACGCTCGGGGTCCGCCAGTCCGGCGCGAGCCACCGGTGGATCGCCGAGCGCGACTTCGAGACGGCGGTGCTCTCGATCGGCGGAGACGACCACGAGGTGACGGTGAAGGTCGCGTCGACCGCCGACGGCGACGTCTACGACGTGAGCGCCGAGTACGACGACGCCGCCGCGGTCGCCGGAGCGACCGGGACCCCGATTCGAGACGTGCTCCGGCGTGCGGAGAGCGACGTGCGTGACCGGCTCGGAGAGGAGTAGTCCCCGATCGAGGTCGCCCGGTCACCCCGGCGGATCGACCCGTTCGACCCGTTCCGGTTCGACGCCGAACCCGTCGGCCAACCGGTCGGCGGCGCGGTCGGCGGCGCGCTCGACGGGCCGGTCCGCCTCCGGGACTGAGAGGGTCGCGACCGCCTCGACGGTCGTGTCGTTGAGCCCCGGCTGGAGGCCGGCGATCGACAGGGCTTCGACGTCGACGCCCTCGACTCGCTCCAGTTGCGCTCGGGCGCCCGCGGCGAGGTCGCCGGCGGCGGCCTGCGAGACGCGTACCGTCACGGTCGCTTCCACGGTCTGCGTGTGGATGGCGGCTGCCATGAGCCCCCCGCCGCGAGTCGAACGCGGCGCGGACCAGTCCGCGGCCTCGAACGCGGGTCCGGCTTCGGCGGACCCGACGCTCGCGAGGGGAACACGGTCGCGTCCGGCGGTCGGAGGGTGACACAGCGGCGGCTGGAGAAGTCGGGGTGTGGTCCGTCCCGCGGGGAACTCCCCCAGCCGACGCGCGTCACGCGGTCGGGCGGACGGACCGTGTCTCCGGAATCCCGTAGCCGTTCCAGCCGATGAGCGCGCCGCTGACGAGGGCGGCGGACGCCGAGGCGGTGGAACGGAGGCGGGTCATACGTGGACTCCGGCGGCGCAGAGCGCCGTTACCGATTCGATCTGCCGGGGAGTTGTTAAATCTGTGGCGAGTGTGTGGATAGCTACCGATTCACTTACACGTGACGGTCGCCCGCAGTGGCTGGGGGCCGCGAATCCCGCGCAGATGACCCAGATCGCCCGGTTCCGTCGAGGGTGAGACGACAGGCCTATGACGAACGCCCGACCAGTTGCGCGTAAGCAGCCACCGTCATGATCGAGCGAATCCACACGTCGGACGTCGAACCGGACGCGGACGAGGTCGCCATCGCCGGCCACGTCCACGAGATCCGCGACCTGGGAGGCCTCGTCTTCCTCATCGTGCGCGACCGCGAGGGACTCATCCAGATCGTCTTCAAGGAGGAGCGCGAGCCGGAGCTGTTCGAGGCCGTCCAGGACGTGGGCGCCGAGGACGTGGTCCGGGTCGTCGGCGAGCCGCTGGAGAGCGATCAGGCGCCCGGCGGCGTCGAGATCGCGCCCACCGAGTACGAGGTCATCGACGAGGCCGACTCCCCGCTCCCGCTGGAGATCTCGAAGGACATCGAGGTCGACCTCTCGACCCGGCTCGACAACCGCGCGCTCGACCTCCGCAAGCCGGAGACGCTCGCGGTGTTCACCCTGCGCTCGGAGCTCATGACGGCGATGGAGGAGTGGTTCGACGACGAGGGGTTCGTCGACATCAAGACGCCGCTCATCTCGAAGGGCGGCGCCGAGGGCGGCGCCGAGCTGTTCCCGATCCTCTACTACAACCAGGACGCGTTCCTGTCGCAGAGCCCCCAGCTCTACAAGCAGATGCTGATGGCGTCGGGCTACGAGGCCGTCTACGAGACGGGCACCGCGTTCCGCGCCGAGGACTTCGCGACCTCCCGACACGTCTCCGAGATCGCGATGTTCGACGTGGAGCTCGCGTACATCGACGACCACGACGACGTGATGGACGTCCAGGAGGAGTCGCTGCGGTACGCGCTCCGCGAGGTCGCCGAGAACGCCGAGCGCGAGCTCGACCTGCTCGACGTCGACCTCGACGTGCCCGAGGACGACTTCCCGCGGATCACCTTCGACGAGGCGCTCGACATCCTCGAGACCGAGTTCGGTCACTTCCCGGACGACCCGGCCGACCTCGACACGAAGGGCGAGAAGCTGCTCGGCGAGCACTTCGAGGAGCAGGGCCATCCCGCGTTCTTCGTCGTCGGCTACCCCGACGAGAAGTTCTACTACATGCAGGACGTCGAGGGCGACGACATCGCCTCCCGGAAGTTCGACCTCATCTACAAGGGCCAGGAGCTCTCCTCGGGCGGTCAGCGCGAGCATAACGTCGACCGCATGGTCGAGGTCATGGAGGAGGAGGGCGTCGAGACGAGTAACTTCGAGTTTTACATCGAGGCGCTCAGCTTCGGGACCCCGCCCCACGGCGGCTACGGCCTCGGCATCGACCGGCTCGTTCAGAAGGTCGCCGACCTCGACAACATCAAGGAGGCGATCATGTTCCCGCGCGACCCGAACCGGCTGGAGCCCTGAGACGGCGCGCGCGACCCGACGGCGCCCCCGCTCCTGTTTCGTTTATATCCCCACCGTTACCGGCGGCGATATCGGAGCGGCTATCTCACGTCTGGCGATTAAACCGAATTAAATCGGGCGAAATTCGGCTGAACGGCTCGGGGTATTAAAGGTGACAGCGGTCGGAGAGGGAACCGTCATGAACGCGATCCGAACGACGCTGATCGTGGCGCTCGCCACGGTGGTACTGATCGGGACCGGCGCGGCCGCCGGCGCCGTCGCGGCGGCCCCAGGACCGAGCGACGCGCCCGGCGACGCGGGACCGCCGAGCGACCTGCCGGATCAGGTGCCGGACTTCGTCGGCGACGTCCTGAGTAACGTCAACGACTTCCTCTCCGGCGGCGTCGACGACCTGGGTGAATCCGTGAGCGACATCGCCGGCGGTGATGCTGGTGACGGCGACGGCTCCGGCGCGGACGACGAGGAGGTGGCGTAACGTGACGGACCGAACGACCGACCTCGACGCGCTCGACCGGCGGACCTACCTGCAGGCGACCGGCGCCGCCGCGCTCGGCGTGGCCGGACTCGCCGGCTGCGTGGGCCGCGCGACCGGGACGCTCGCGACCGCCGTCACCGACCAGCCCGCCGATATCGGCGACTTCGAGTCGCTCGTGGTCACTATCGAGGGGATCTGGCTCGGGTCCGAGGGCGCCGAGGGCGGCGCGGAGGGGACCGAGACGGACGGCGAGAACGCGACCGATAGCGGCAGCGACGACGGTAACGCCACCGACGGCGGTGGCGGCGACGGTAACGCGACCGACGGCGGTGGCGACGACGCCGATACGGGCGACGAGGAGGGCGACGACGCCGACGGCCGCGAGTACCACGAGTTCGACGAGCCGCAGGAGGCGGACCTCGTCGAGCTCCAGAACGGCGAGACGCAGCTGATCGACGAGCGCGAGCTCCGGACGGGCGAGTACCCCTTCCTCCAGCTCGACGTCTCGGCGGTTGACGGGACGCTCACAGACGGGAGCGACGCGACCGTCGACCTCCCGGGCAACGCGCCGCTGAAGTTCAACGAGCCGTTCGAGATCCGCGAGAACACGCGGACGACGTTCACCGCCGACTTCGCGCCGGTGCTGCGAGGAAACGGGCGATACCTCCTGCGCCCGGTTCCGAGCGGGATCGAAGTCGACTACGGGGAGACGGACGGCGACTCCGGAGCCGGCGACGGAGCGGACGACGAGACTGACGGGACCAACGAGAGCGACGACGGAAGCGGCGGCGGGGCGGAGTAGCCGGCGACGCGTCGCGTTCCCCTACGGTCCCCCGTTGAAGCCGCGGTTCGGCCGCATCGGTCGGCGGCCGGTCCGGTCGTAACCGACCGCGGCTTCGGGGTCAGGGCTGGGAGCGGTCCCGGGATTCGGGGACCAGGGGAATGCACGTCGGAATCGGTCCCTCGTCGGAGGCACACAACCCGTTCGACCGTCCCGCCGCGGTTCGACGCGCCGGGACGGTCGAGGTTTCGTTCGGCGCGACGGCGCGAAGCGACGCACGTCGCGCTCATCGCCGATCACGCGATCGGCGACGCGCGATCTCTTATAAACGTCCGATACAGCGGTCCGGCGAGCAGCAGCGCTCCGAGACCGGCCATCGCGACCAACACGGTCGGATCGATCGACGCGCTACCGCCGTCCGCGAGCCGGTCGGCGGAGACGCCGATCGCGACGCCGACGATCGCCCACGGGAGTTCTCCGAACGCCGTGCCGACGAGCAGCGATCGGAGGCGGATCCCGGACCCGCCGGCGGCGACGGAGACGGCGTCCGAGGGGACCGGAAGCAGGCGGGTCGCGGTGACGGCTCGAACGCCGCCGGTGGCGTCGGCGAACCGCTCGCCCGCGCCGCAGAGCCGGTCGGCGACCCGAGACCCTTCGCGGGCTCGGACCCGTCCCGCTCGCGCGAACCAGTACGGCGGGAATGCGGTGGCGACCATCGCGGCGACGCCGATCGGGACGCCGACCCACCCGTACCCGAAGCCGGCGACGACGGCGAGCAGCGTCGTCGGCCACGCGAGAAGCGGCCTGATCGCCGTCAGCGCGACCAGCGCGGCGCCGAACCGGACCGGATCGTCGGCGAGCCACGTCAGCGGCCCGAGCACGGCCTCGGGGGAGACGACCCACGCGACCGCAGCGAGCGCGGCCAACGCGACGCCGGCGAGCACGTATCCGACGACACCGGTTCGGCGATTCACGAACGGTCGTGCTCCCTCGGGCGATAAACGCTTTGTGGAGCGCTCCGGACGCGGCGTCATCGGTTCCTCGACGAACTCCCGGCGGAACCCCGTCGGGAGGTGTTCGCGCTGTCGCGCTTCGACCGCGGACTCGTCGAGCGAAGCCGCCCGAGGCCGACTCAGGCCCGTCGGCTCACGACAGTTTCCCGAGCGCCTCGAAGAAGTCGGACGGCGGGCCCGCGATCCGCATCGGCGGAGTCGTTCGCTCGACGGTCACCTCGACCGGGGCGGGGAGGGTCGTCGTGTTCCGCCCGTCACTGGCGACGACCGCCTCTTCGCCCCCCTCGACCGCGACGGTCACCGTCGCGTCGGCGTCGATCACGAGCGGGGGCATCCCGTCCGCGGCGGCCATCTCGTTGACGATCAGTCCGCTCACCGCGGGGTGAACGAGCGGCCCGCCCTCCGAGAGGTTGTACGCGGTCGATCCGGTCGGCGTCGCGACGAGAACCCCGTCGGCGTGGCCGCCGGCGTACCGGCTCCCGTCCACGCGGACCTCGTAGTCGATCCCGGCGCCGGGGCCGCGCCGTCCGCCTTGGATCACGACCTCGTTGGCCGCGGGGACGGAGCTCCAGTCCTCGGTCCGGGCGGCGAGTCGCGGGGCCTCCCGCACGTCCATCTCGCCGCGGTCGAACGCCTCGACCTCCGAAACGACGGCCTCCGCGGCCGCCTCCGGGGGGACCGCGTTGAGGAAGCCGACCTCTCCGAGGTTGACACCGACTATCGGGGTGTCGCCGGCGTTGCGCGCGACGAAGAGGAACGTCCCGTCGCCGCCGACCGCGACCGCGAGGTCGCAGGCGTCGAGCGCGTCAACCGCGCGGCCGGCTTCCGGCTCGCCGAGCGCGTCGGCGGTCTCCGCGTCGAGCCAGACGGACGCCCCGGCGCCGACGACCGCGTCGCGCAGCTCGTCGGCGACGGCGACCGCGCGCTCGCTCCCCTTCCGCGCCACGATTCCGACCTCCATGCGCCACCGATCCTCGCCGCCGGACAAAAGGATGCGGACATCGGACCGCGGTTCCGGAAAGTTTCAAGCCGCCGGCCCGCCTTGCGGGAACCATGTCGCCCCCCTACGGCCGACTGGGACCATGAGCGAGGAAGACGACTGGTTCGAGCGCGCGTTGCGGGAAAGCGGTGCGGCCGACGACGAGGACGACGAAAGCGACGGGAGCGAAAGAGACGGAAGCGCTGTGATCGACGAGTCGTCCGACTCCGGGGAACCCGACGACGGCGGGGACGAACGCGGGAGTGACCCGTTCGGTGGGATCCGAGAGGGCGAGCGAGATTCGTCGCGAGACGTCGGTGAGGGGCCCGACGACGACCGCGACGATCTCGACGACCGCGACGATCTCGACGACCTCGACGGCGATGTGTTCGGCGATGACGAATCCGACGGTGACGAGTCGGAGGAGGGCGGGCCGGGCGGTAGCGATCCGTTCGGCGGTGAGTCGTTCGGTGGGGGGTCGTTCGGTGACGGAGACCCCTTCGGCAGTGGGTCGTCGGAGGGGAACACCGACTCCGGCGGGGGTTTCGGTGGCGGGTCGTTCGGAGAGAGCGATCCCCTCGGCGGCGGCGGTGACGGCGGACCGCCCAGCGGCGGGGAGACCGACAGCGGACCGACGGGCGGCGGATCCGCGGACCCCTTCGGCGGATACCGAGGGAACACCGCGGCCGACTCGGGGGGCCCGAACGATGTCGGATTCGGCGAGTTCGGCGGCGACGAGGGCGGCGACGCGTCGACGGAATTCGACGTCGACCCCGACGAGTTCGAGTCGTCGATCGAGCGCGCCGACATCGGGATCGAGGGGCTCGACGAGATGATCCTCGGCGGGGTCCCGCGTCGCTCCCTCTTGTCGGTCATCGGCGGCGCCGGGACCGGGAAGACGACGTTCGCGCTCCAGTTCCTCAACGAGGCGCTCGAATCCGACCGAAAGGGGATCTACATCACCCTCGAACAGACCCGCGAGTCGATCCTCTCGACGGCCGAGGAGAAGGGGTGGTCGTTCCGCGAGCACGCCGAGGCGGACCGACTCGCGGTGGTCGCCATCGACCCGATCGAGATGGCGAACTCGCTGGCGTCGATCCGGAACGACCTCACCCGGCTCATCGCCGAGTTCGACGCCGACCGCCTGGTGCTCGACTCCGTCTCCCTCTTGGAGATGATGTACGACCATCCGGCCAAGCGCCGCTCGGAGGTGTTCGGCTTCACCCGGTCGCTGAAGGAGGCCGGCGTCACCACCCTGCTCACCTCGGAGGCGAGCGAGGAGAACCCCTACGCCTCCCGCCACGGGATCGTCGAGTACCTCACCGACGCGGTGTTCGTGCTTCAGTACATCCGCGGAACCGACTTCCGGGAGACGCGGCTCGCCGTTGAGATCCAGAAGATCCGCGACGCGAACCACTCCCGGCAGTCGAAGCCGTATGAGATCACCGACACCGGCATCTCGGTGTACGGACAGGCGAACATCTTCTAGCCCGCGCCACGCGCCCCGGTTCCGTCGGCGCGACGAACACGACAAGGTTCATTCCGCGCCCGCCGGTGTGTCAGTCATGGCCGCGTCACAGATCGGCACGGAACTGGTTCCGAAGTACGTCGGGCTCCTCGCGCAGATCGCCGAGTTCCTCCTCGTGACCGGCGCGGCGTACCTGCTCGGGACGTACGTCGTCAGACCGGCCGTCGGCTGGGTGTTCGACCGTCGGGAGCTCGAACCGACCCTCGAACGGACCGTCGAGAAGCTGATCGGGGTCGGGACCGTCGTCGGCGCGCTTGTCGTCGGCGCGTGGGCCGCGGGGTTCACCGGGTTTCTCGGCGGCTCGGCGCTCATCGTGGCCGCGCTCACGCTGGCCGTCGGCTTCGCGGCCCAGGACGTGCTGTCGAACTTCGTCGCCGGCGTGTTCATCGTCCAGGACCGGAACTTCAACATCGACGACTGGATCGAGTGGAACGGCAACGCCGGCTTCATCGACGACATCGGGTTCCGGGTGACGCGGGTCCGCACGTTCGACAACGAGACGATCACGGTACCGAACACCGAGATCGCGACGAACGCCGTGACGAACCGGATGAGCAACGACACGCTCCGCATCTCGACGACCTTCGGAATCGGATACGGCGACGACATCGACGAGACGACCCGCATCCTGCTGGACGCGGCCGCCGACCACGACGACATCGTCGCCGATCCGGAGCCCTCGGTCCGGGTCGCCGGCCTCGCGGACACGGCGATCGACCTCCAGGCTCGCTTCTGGATCGCCGACCCGGACCGCGAGGAGTTCTCGGTGACGCGCTCGGAGTACATCCGGACCGTGACTGAGCGGTGCCGAGCGGCCGGGATCGACCTCAGCACGACCAGCCAGCACGCGATCACGGGGGATCTCAGGGTCGAGGACGCCGACGGGGCGTAAACGAGGCGAGGCTCTCGCTCGTCAAGTCAGAGACAGTCGAGAAATGCACCGTCCGGGAGTCACGCGAGCGGAGCGAGCGTGACAACGGACGGTGCACGACCGAAGGGAGTTTGCCGAGCGAAGCGAGGCAAACGTCGACTGACGAAGTCAGTCGGAAGTGCACCGTCCGGGAATTGAACCAGAGGAAGACGGTCCGGGCGTGCGGCCTCGCTTCGCTCGGCCGTTCCGGGCTGCGGCTTCCAGGGTTCAATTCCCTCCGGTGATTTCTCTTACTACGTTCGAGAAATGCACCGTCCGGGAATTGAACCCGGGCTATTAGCTTGGGAAGCTAATGTCCTACCACTGGACCAACGGTGCCCACCCGAACGTACCGAACCTTCACACTTGAACGTAGCGTTTCCGGTGCCGGGAGCCACACGCTTAACCCGCCGCCGACGCAGTCGGTTCCATGCACTCACAGCCGAACGAGACGGACGTATCGGCGGACTCGGCCGCCGTCGATCGCGTCCGCGAGCGACGCGCCGACTTGGCCCCGGCGCTCGGCCGGACGTGGACCGACGGCGAGCCGCGGCGCTTCCTCACCGACCTCACCGCGATCGGGAGCCGGATGGCCGGTAGCGAGGGCGAACGTCGTGCGGCCGGGGTCGTCGCCGACGCGTTCGAGCGGGCGGGGCTCTCCGGCGTCGAGACGAGACCGTTCGAGATGGCGGCGTGGGAGCGCGGGGACGCGACGCTCCGGGTGACCGCGCCCGGACGCAAGGGCGCGGCGGCGACCCGGGAGTTCGAGGCGCTCGCCCTGCCGTACTCGCCGAGCGGGGACGTTACCGGCGAGCTCGTGGACGTGGGGTACGGCACGCCCGCCGAGATCGACGAGCGGGACGTCGAGGGGCGGATCGCGGTCGCGTCGACGACGACCCCGGAGGGCGGTCGGTTCGTCCACCGGATGGAGAAGTTCGGGTACGCGATCGGCGCGGGCGCGGTCGGCTTCGTCTTCGTCAACCACCTCGACGGCCAGCTCCCGCCGACGGGGTCGCTGACGTTCGGCGAGGAGGCCGACGCGGTCGCCGTCGGCGTCTCGAAGGAGACCGGCGCGTGGCTCCGGGAGTACGCGGTCGGCGGAGGTGGCGGAGGTGGCGCGGGCAGCGGAGGCGGCGCGGGCGGTAGGATCGCCGCCGGATCGAGTCCCGCGGCGACCGCCGAGCTGTCGGTCGAGGCGTCGACGGCGCCGGGCGAGAGCCGGAACGTGGTCGGCCACGCCGGCCCGGACACCGACGAGCGGCTCCTCCTGCTCGCGCACTACGACGCCCACGACATCGCGGAAGGCGCGCTCGATAACGGCTGCGGGATCGCGACCGTCGTCACCGCCACGGAGATCCTGACCGAGGCGGACCTCCCGATCGGCGTCGACGTGGTGGCGGTCGGCGCGGAGGAGGTCGGGCTCCTCGGCGCGGAGCGATTGGCCGAGCGTGTCGATCTCGACCGGGTGAAAGGGGTGATCAACGTCGACGGCGCGGGCCGGTTCCGCGACCTCGTGGCGCTGGCGCACGCCTCCGAGACGGCGGCGTCCGTCGCCGAGGCGGTGTCGGCGGGCACCAACCAGCCGATCGCGGTGGACGCGGAGCCGCACCCGTTCTCCGACCAGTGGCCCTTCGTCCGGCGCGGGGTGCCGGCCCTCCAGCTACACAGCGACTCGGGCGATCGGGGGCGGGGGTGGGGACACACCCACGCCGACACCCGCGACAAGGTCGACGACCGGAACGTTCGGGAGCACGCGATGCTCGTCGCCCTGCTCGTCGCCGAGTTCGCGGCCCCCGAGCGCGACGCGCCCCGGCTCGATCGCGACGACCTGATCGCGGCCTTGCGAGAGGCCGACTTCGAGACGGGGATGCGCGCGGCCGACCTCTGGCCGGCCGAGTGGGAGTAGGGTCGGGCGGGAAGCGAACGCGACCGCCCGGTGCTCAGTCGCGTCGCCTCGTCGGCATCGGTGGGGCCGTGCGCTTGTGCGCCGAGGCGCGGTGACGCGCGAGAAGGTCAGTGACGGTCTCCTCGTCGACCCCGCTCGCCAACCGGTCGGCGATCGCCTCGGCGGCGAGCCCGCGGTCGACGCCCAGCCGCAACACGGCGTCGATCACGTCGTAGGGCGCGCCGAGGTCGTCGGCGTCGCGCTGGCCCGGGAGGAAGCCCGCGGTCGGCGGCTTCTCGACGACGAACTCGGGCACATCGAGCTTCTCGGCGAGCGCGCGAACGTCGGTCTTGTACAGGTGACCGAGCGGGAGCAGGTCGGCGGCGCCGTCGCCGTGTTTCGTGACGTACCCGAGCAGGTGTTCGCTCCGGTTGGTCGTCCCGCAGACGAGCCGGTTCGTCGCGTTGGCGGCGAGGTACGCCATCGCCATCCGGAGCCGCGCGATCGCGTTCCCGGAGCGGATCGGCTCGTCGTGCAGATCGAACCGGTCGGGCGCGACGGCCCCGAACTGGGCGAACAGCGGCTGGAGGTGGACCGTGTCGTGGTCGATCCCGAGCGCGTCCGCGAGCGCCTCTGCGTCGCGAGCGTGGGGCGCGCCCACCTTGTTGCACGGGAGTATCAGCCCGTACACGCGGTCGGCACCGAGCGCCTCGACGGCCAGCGCCGCCGTGACCGTCGAGTCGAGGCCGCCGCTCAGGTTGACGACCACTCCCTCCGCGTTCGCGGCCGCGACCGCGTCGTCGAGGAACGCCCGGATCCGGTCGCGCTCCGCGGTCGGATCGGGGGTGTCGAACGAGTCGTCGGCGTCGTCGGGAGTCCCGGCGAGGTCGCTGGTCGGTGCGTCTCCGCCGGTCGACGTCACCGCCGCGGAGCGGTCGGGGACCTCTCCCGACTCGAACGCGGTCGACCGCGGATCACCCATCGGTGCGTCCCCCGAACGGAGAGCTCGGGACCGGTCCGTCGAGAGGGCGGTTGCTCGAAGCGCGCGACCCTCGAACGGTTCGAGCGATCCTCGTGAGCCGTGTGCGCCGCAGCCACCTGCGGGCGCCGGTTCGAAAGCTCATGTTCACTCCCCGATTCCGAACGAACGGGTAAATACTCTCGGTGAGGGTTGTTTAAGGACTTCCCCACACTACGCAGTGTAAGATATATTTTGTCGGACTATCTGTACTGAATGTCCAATTATTGTCCATACATCGTCAAGAAGAAACACTATATCGACTTCAGAAGAGAAATATGAGATGTTCAGGGCATTTATCCATATTTCATGGTTATCATAAACTTATACCCCAAAAAATGAGTCTACTAACAATATAAGGTGGAAATAACCAAACGTTTATACATCAGAGATTGTTCGATGTGTCCATGTCGACGATACAGCTCACGAGCAGTCAGAAACGGGTGCTCACGGCGCTCGTAAACCTCGCGGAGAACGCGGATCGGCCGGTGTGCGGCCGAGAGATCGCCGAATCGATCGACCGCAACGCCGGCACGGTCCGAAACCGGATGCAGAGCCTGCGCGATATCGGCCTGGTCGAGGGGGTCGCCGGGCCGGACGGCGGGTACGTCCCGACCGACACCGCCTACGAGACGCTCGGCGTCGAGCGGATGGACGACGCCGCGAGCACGCCCGTCGAGCGCGAGGGCGACCCGGTGGAGGGGGTGAACGTCGAGGAGATCGACCTCTCCAGCGTCGCCAACCCCGACCTGTGTCGGGCGGAACTCGTGATCCGCGGGCCGGTCGGCTCCTTCGACGCCGGTGACCGCGTGACCGTCGGTCCGACGCCGGGCGCGGGGCTCCGGCTCTCGGGCGTCGTCGACGCGACCCACGTCGACGGCAACACCCTGCTGGTCCGCGTCGAAGGCATGGAAACGCCCGGCAGGGAGCGGGCGGCGTAGCTCACAATCAGTCCGTTCCCGCGATCCGGTCCCGTATCGCGCCCGTCGCCGCCGCGGCGTGTCGGGCGTCGCGGTACCGCTCTCCGAACGCGACGCGCGCGCTCTCCGCCGCTTCTGGGTCGGCCTCGAACGCGACGCCCTCGTAGCGCACGTCCCAGAGCACCAGCGGCTCCGGCGGCGCGGGGCCGACGCCGCGCTCGCCGGGGACCGGTTCGGGCGCGAGCAGTCGGTCGATCAGCGACGGGTCGGCCGCACCGCGACCGACCGCGCGGACCGCGCCGACGATCCGGCGCACGAGCGCCCGCGGGAACCCCCCGGCGCTCACCTCGACGACGAGGAGGTCGCCGTCTCGGGTCGCGCTCGCGGTCAGATCGCGGGTGGTTCCGGTCTCGTCGCTCGTCAGGTTGTGGAAGTCGTGCTCTCCCGAAAACCGGACGAGGGCGTCGCGGACCCGGCCGTCGTCGACGGCGTAGTCGCGATCCGCACCGTCGCCGCGAGCGGGCGCGTACAGGTGGTAGTGGTAGGTCCGTCTGACCGCGTCGTGGGTCGCGTGGAAGTCCGTCGGAGCGTCGGCAGCCGCCCACACCCGGACCGAGCCCGGGAGGTGTCCGTTGAACGCCCGCGGCGTGAGCCAGTCGGGCGCCGCGAACGCGACCGTCTGCGCGACCGCGGAGACGCCGGCGTCCGTCCGCCCCGCCGCGGCGTATCCCGGCGGCGTCGCGTGCGTCGGTCCGTCGCCGCGGTCGAGGATCCCGTGCTCGGCGAGCGCTCGTAGAAGGGTCCCCTCGACGGTCGTCGCGTGGGGCTGGCGCTGGAATCCCGCGTACTCGCGGCCGTCGTACGCGACCCGGAACGCGCGGGACGCCGTCGGACCGTGGGTCACTAGGCGTCGCGATCGTCGCCCGCGCCGGCGTCGTCGTTCCCGTTCTCAGCGGCTTCTCCTTCCGCCGCCGCTTCCTCCTCGCGGTCGGCCATCGGGACGGTGACCACCGGGACGGAGGAGACGCGGACGACCTTCTCCGTGACGCTGCCGAGCAGGACGCGCTGGATCCCGGAGCGGGCGTGGCTCGGCATCACGACGATATCGGCGCCCACGTCGTCGATCGCGTTCTCGATGACGTCGACGGGCTCGCCCTGGATGACGTTGCCGACCACGTCGACGCCGGCCGACTCCAGCTCCGCCGTCACGGTCTCGACGCGTTCTTGGGCCGCGTCCTCGACGCGCTCCGCGAAGGCCCCGGCCTGCGGACCGCGCAGCGTCTGCGCGACGGTGTCGATCGCCGAGACGACGTACACGGTCGCGTCGTACCGCTCGGCGATGCTCTTCGCGTGCGGGATCGCGTCGTTCGCCTTCCCGCCCGGCGCCACCGGGAGGAGAATTTCGTCGTACATACGTGACGGTCCGCCCGCCGGGTGCAAAACGGTACCGGCCGTGTCCCGCCCGAGGCGGTCGCGGGGGCGGCGACGCTACAGCCCGAGCGCGTCGAGCAGGTCGAAGCCGACGCCGGCGTAGCCGACGAGCTTGAATCCGAGGTAGATCCCCACGATCGCCACCACGCCCGGCAGTTCGGGCGGGGCCGGGATCGGGACGCGGAGGAAGGCGAAAAGCGCGCCGACCGTGAGGCCGACGACGAGCGCCGCGATCGTCAACACGGGCGTCGAGCTCATGTCGGTGGCTCGACGGCGTCGGCTCATAAGACCGGCGTTCCGGCCGATGCGCTGCGATCGGTGGCTGATTCGCTACTTGCCCGCCGTCTCGCCGACGCCGCGGATGGGCAGGGTTTTCAGACGGGCGCCCCTCCGAAGGGACATGGCACGAGAGGTTTCCGATCCCGACAACCCGCAGGTGACGCTTCACACGAACCACGGCGACGTCGTCGTCGAGCTGTTCGCCGACCGCGCGCCGAAGACGGTCGAGAACTTCCTCGGGTTAGCGCGCCACGACCCCGCCGCCGACGCGGATCCCGCTCGCGACACGAACACGTGGGAGGACCCCGAGTCGGGCGAGGTCCGCGGCGACTCGCTGTACGAGGGGAACGTCTTCCACCGCGTCATCGAGGACTTCATGATCCAGGGCGGCGACCCGCAGGAGAGCGGCCGCGGCGGCCCCGGCTACCAGTTCGACGACGAGTTCCACGACGACCTGACTCACGACGGTCCCGGTATCCTCTCGATGGCGAACTCCGGCCCGAACACGAACGGCTCGCAGTTCTTCATCACGCTGGACGCCACGCCCCACCTCGACGGCAAGCACGCCGTCTTCGGGCAGGTCATCGACGGGATGGACGTGGTCGAGGAGATCGGCTCGGTCCCGACCGACCGCCAGGACGAGCCCCGCGACACCGTCGAGATCGAGCAGGTCACGGTCGACGAGTAGGACGGCCATCCGCGGTCCGCGCGTGAACGATCCGCCCACCGCAGCGGCGGCGGTGCCGCCGTCACCGCCTCCGGCGGGCCGTCGAGAGCGTTTGGAGTGGCTTCCGGTTGAGAGACCGAACGCACCTTTAAGTACGTGATCGCTGATGTGTGAGTCGGATGCCCTCCACCAAACACTCCGCCACTGTGGCGGGACTGGTTCTGTTCGGCGTCGCCGTCTTCCTGTACGCGGTCGTTCTCCAGGCGAACCTCCTCTTCGGTACGGGAGTCGCGCTCTCGTCGTTCATCACCGCGGTGCTCGTGTACTACGGCGGCGCAGATCGACCGACACTCGCCCGGGCCGCGATCGTCGTCACGCTCGTCTACGGCGTGTTTACCCTACAACTGCCGTTCGCGATCATCGCGGCCTGTACGGTCTACCTCTCCGCGTGGGTCACCGGCACAGACGGTCCGTTCGACGCCCCCGATACGGAGATTTTCCCGATCGAACAGGCGACTACCGAGGTTCCCGAAGACGGCGAGTGACGACGGTTCACTGTTTTCCAGTTCGGAATGCCGTTCCTCACACCACCCGATTCTCCAGCTCCTGGCCGGCGTCGAGCCGGTCGACGTTCTCCGCGAGGATATCGGCGACGCGCTCGTAGTAGTGGGGCGTGTGGCCGGCGTTGTGCGGGGTGATCGTGACGTTGCCGAGCCCCCACAGCGGGTGGTCCTCGGGGAGCGGCTCGGGGTCGGTCACGTCGAGCGCCGCCCCGCGGATGCGGCTGTTTCGGAGCGCCGAGACGAGCGCGTCGGTGTCGACGACCGGTCCGCGCGCGATGTTGACGAGGACGGCGTCGGACCGCATCGTCCGGAACGCCTCGGTGTCGACGATCCCGCGGGTCGTCTCCGTGAGCGGACACGCGAGCACCACGTACTCGGCGTCCGCGATCGCGTGGTGGAACTCGTCGAACCCGTACACCTCGTCGGTGGGGCCGCCTTTCTCGGGCGAGTACCGGACCCCGAGCGAGTCCGCGTCGAAGGGTTCCAGCCGATCGACGACGGCCGAGCCGATCGCGCCGAGCCCGACGACGGCGACGGTCGAACCGTACACCTCGGTCGTCTCGTAGCTCCGCCACTCCCGGCGCTCCTGCTGGCGGTGCGCGCGCGTCCACTGGCGGGCGTGGGTGATCATCGATCCGAGCACGTGCTCTGCGATGTTCGGCTCGTGGACTCCCGAGGCGTTCGTCAGGGCGACGCCCCGGTCTTCGAACGCCTCGCGGGGGAGGTGACCGGTACCGGCGAACACGCACGCGAAGAGTTCCAGGTTCTCGGCCGCGGCCAACAGCTCCTCGTCGACGTCGAGCCCGACCGCGATCCGGGCGGTTTCGAGTAGCTCGCGCTCCTCCGCCGGCGTCCGCGCCAGCGCGACCGATCTGTCTGGGAGCCGCTCCCGTATCGCCGCGGCCAGTTCGGTGCCGTCCGAGCCGTGGATCGTCTGTCGCAGCACGACGACATCTGGGTCGGTCATGCGGCCGTGTTCGACGACTCCCCTCAAAAGCCTGGGTGCTGCGGCAGCGGATGAGCGACTGGTGATCGATTGTTTCCCGCCTCAGATCCCGTAAAGACTTAGTGGCTTGACAATAGAGTGTCGATTGTTACCTATGCCCAATCCAGACTTCGCGGCCGAACTGGGGAGCATCCCCTACGAGGAGGTGATCGGGACGCCGCTTCGGGCCGCCGTGGAGGCGAACGCGAAGGCCTCGATGACGGCGGCAGATTTCATCAGATCGGTCGGCTTCACCGAGCCGACTGTCGGACAGCCCGAACCGGTGACCGTCGAGTTCGGGTACGAGAAGCGCACTGTCGACGACAGCGGCAACGAGACGACCGAACAGCGCTCGCTGTCCGTACCGCTGCTGCTGCTCCTGAACATCCCGTACTTCGAGGTCAGCAACGTGACCATCGACTTCAACGTCAAGTTGAACTCGGTGGAGTCGTACGAGCAGTCGAGCGAGTTCGAGTTCGGGTACCAACAGACGACCGAGGCGAGCGCGAACCTCGGGTTCCTCCAGGGGAAGACCAAATCCGAGGTCAGCGTGAGCTACCAGCGCTCGTCGTCCCGCGGACAGGAGATCGAGCGGACCTACGACCAGTCGGTCCACGTGGAGGCGGAGTCGGTCGAGCCGCCGGAGGGAGTAAACCGGTTGATGGGCGCGCTCGAACAGACCATCGCCGACGACTCATCGAACGGGAACGGCAACGGGAACGGCAACAGCAACGGGAACACGAGCTGAACGGGGAACAGTGAACGGAACTGACACCCTCGCGGACCTCCCGCTGTCGTCGCTGTTCTCCGGGCCGCTCGTCGCGGCCGTCGAGGCCAGCATTCAGGCGCAGACCGAGTCGCTCGCTCTGGTTCGAGAGATCGGGTTCGACGACGAGGGCGACCTGCGGACGGTCTCCTTCGAGTACCGGACGACCGAGGTCGACCCCGAAACGGGCGAACAGCGCCAAGCGAGCCGGCAGCTCACGGTGCCGCTGGTGTTGTTCCTCTCGGTTCCGGAACTCGTCGTCCGTGAGATCGAACAGGAGTTCTCCGCACGGATCGTCGACACGGAATCCAGAGAGCGGGAGGAGGACTCGGACGAGTCGGGCGGATCGGCGGGGCTCCCGACGCTCTCCCCGAGCCGCCTCCGCGTGTCACCGGCCTCCGAGGAGACCACCTTCTCCCGGAAGACCAAGGCGAAGTTCGATCTCGACATCCGGATGGTCGCCGAGATCGACAGCCAGTCGACCGGTATGGAAATGCTCGAACGGACGGCGAACGGCGCGATCCGCGATGAGTCCGGATCGGTGGAGAGAATCGAGGACCGATCGCCCAGTCTCGACGAGATCACACGAGAATGACGACGCTCGACAGCTACCTCGCAGCGGTGTACGACGCCGCCGCAGAGGCCGAGACGCTGGCGCTGATCAACGGCCAGCGGCGACTTCGCCGGATGGTCGAGTCAGGGCGGCTGCCCGAGGACGCCAGTGTGCCGGTCTACCACGCGGCCGACCTCTCCGTGACGCTCGACGTCGGACTCGAGGCGCGCGAGACCGAGGGCGGGACGGAACTCGTCGTGACCGAGTCCGAGTCGAACGACGACACCGCCATCGACATCGATCTCGAGGTGTACGATATGTTAGAGGCGGGATCCCTTCCCGAGTCGGGAGCCGGGCCCCGGGGGCCCGACACCGTCGACGTTCGCTTCCCCATCCCCGACGCTTCCGATGAAGACGGGGGGTCCGACGGCGGTCACCCCCCACGGACATCGTCACCAACGAGGGGCAGCGACGAGCGGGAGGGGGAAGACGAAGCGGAGCGGGAGGAGCGCGAACGCGAGAACGAGGACGGCGGGCCCGAAGAGCGGAGGAGCGATCGCCGCGGAGACGCCGACGGCGGCGGCCCGTCTGCACGTCGTTCCGCGGGGAGCGAGGGGGTCCTCCCGTTCGACCTCGACGCGGTCACGGAATCGGATCTGCTCGATCCGACCGAAGACGATCCGGGCGACCGCGGAGGGACGGGAGACGACGGGACCGATACGAACGACGACGCCGAAACCGACCGAAACAATGACTGAGACCGATCCACCACTCGACGACTACTTCGATCCGCTGCGCACCGACCATCGAACGTCGCTCCGGAAGCGCATGGAGCGCTACCGTGAGCAACTGGAGGACCGGGGGTACGAGGTGACGATCGCCGAGGGAACGACGGGCCTGTTCGCCGGCGTGCTCGTCATCGATGAGGACCGGGGGCGCTTCGGGTTCCTCGAGGAGGACGGCAGCGTCTCGTGGCTCGACGGCACGGGGAGTATCGGCGCGCTCGGGTCCGCCATCGCTCAGAACCACAGCGAGGCGTTCGAACGGCAGACGGCGGAAATCGACGACCTCGACGTCGAGTGACGGGCGAGCAGGGCAGGAACCGACGGCGCCGCGGCGCCACGGAGCGACGGCGCCGCGATGTCGACGGTTACGCGAGCGCCGCGTCGAACGCCCGCTGGAGGTCTGCCTTCATGTCGTCGACGTGCTCGATCCCCACCGAGACCCGGATGAGTCCGTCGGTGAGCCCGGCCGCGAGCCGCTCCTCGCGCGGGATCGCGGCGTGGGTCATCGCGGCCGGCTGCTCGATCAGGCTCTCGACGCCGCCGAGCGACTCCGCGAGGGTGAACACCTCGGTCTCGCTGACGACCGTCGACGCCTGGTCGAGGGTCCCGTCGAACTCGAACGAGAGCATCCCCCCGAACGCGTCCATCTGCTCGGCCGCGAGCTCGTGGTCCGGGTGGCTCTCCAAGCCGGGGTAGTAGACGCGGCTCACGTCGTCGTGGTCCTCCAGCCACTCCGCCAGTTCCATCGCGTTCTCGCAGTGGCGCTCCATCCGGACGGAGAGCGTCTTCGTCCCGCGCAACACGAGGAAGGAGTCGAACGGGCCGGGCGTCGCACCCACCGAGTTCTGGTAGAAGCCGAGCCGCTCGTCGAGGTCGTCGTCGTCGACGATCAGCGCGCCGCCGATCGTGTCGGAGTGACCGCCGAGGTACTTCGTCAGCGACTGGGAGACGATGTCGGCGCCGTGTTCGAGCGGGCGCTGGAGGTACGGGGTCGCGAACGTGTTGTCGACGGCGCAGAGCGCGTCGTTCGCGTGCGCGATCTCGGCGAGCGCGCCGATGTCGTTGACGTTCATGAGGGGGTTCGTCGGCGTCTCCACCCACACCAACTCAGTCCCCTCGCGGACCGCGTCCCGGACCGCGTCGTGGTCGGTCGTGTCGACGAAGGAGGTCTCGATGTCGTACTGCTCGTACACCTGCGTGAGGATGCGGTGTGTCCCGCCGTACACGTCGTCGCCGGCGACGACGTGGTCGCCAGATTCGAGCAGATTCAGAACGGTGTTTATCGCGGCCATCCCGGAGGCGAAACAGCGCGCGTGGCTCCCGGACTCCAGCGAGGCGAGGTTGGCCTCAAGGTCGGTCCGAGTGGGGTTCCCGGTTCGGCTGTACTCGTAGCCGCGGTGCTCGCCGGGCGCGTCCTGCTGATAGGTGGAGTTCGCGTGGATCGGCGTCATCAGCGCGCCCGTCTCCGGGTCGGGCTCCTGCCCGGCGTGGATCGCGCGCGTCTCGAAATGTCGGTCGGCGGCGTCGGCCTCGCGGGGAGCGTCGGCCTCGTGGGAAACATCACTCTCGGCGTCGTCGGATCGGTCGCTCATACCGAACGGTCGTCGCCGAGTAGAGTGATTCTTTCCCTTCCGAGACGAGAGATCGAACACCGAACGCGGCCGCTGACGACGTGAGACTGTGAGAAGTGCTCGGTCAGGGATTTGAACCCTGGTCGTCGGCTGTCTTCCAAACCGGCGCTCCGTCGCGCCGCGTCTGCCGAAAGGCCAACATGATTGGCCGGACTACACCAACCGAGCGCAATTGCGGCTTGTGCCCCATCCAATTTAACTCTTCTCAAGTCGCGTCACCGTGGGAGGCGTCGTCAGGGTCGCGTCGCGCGGTTCGGGCGGGGCTCCGCGCCGTCGTCGGCCCTCGCTTCGGGCCGGTTCCGGTCGTCGTCTCGGTCGGCATCCCGAGCGTCGACGACGGTCACGGCCGGCACGGGGATCGGGAGCGAAACCGTCGAATTCGTTCCCCGCGATTCATCTCGAAATTCGGCGTCTCGACCGCGCCCCGAGAAAGATATATAGAGAGAAATATAGGGATATATAATTTAGGTTTGCATATTTACTGGACCGTATTTTTGGCGGTTGTTCTCTGAGATAACATTTAAAACCACGCATATCGGCGCAGAGAGAGCGTTGTAGTGCAGTATATATTTCGAATAGGCTTAAGGGAGACGAGGTGCGATACCGAGACATGGAGACGAGGAAGGTACAAGTCACCGGCGGTTCGACGTATACGGTCTCGATCCCGAAGACGTGGGCGACCGACAACGATGTCGAAGCGGGAACGGAGATCGAGTTCCACCCCGACGGTGACTCGCTGTTCCTCACGCCGCACTCCGAGGAGGAGCGTACCCGCGGGACGCTCGACATCTCCGATCTGTCGGGGCAGGCGCTCACCCGCGCGGTGACGACGATGTACGTCAGCGGGTTCGACGTGATCGAACTCGAAGGCGCCGAGATCACCACCGAGCAGCGGTCGACGGTCCGCGAGGCGGTCCAGAGCCTGGTCGGGCTGGAGGTGTTAGAGGAGACCCGCGACAGGGTGGTCGTCCAGGACCTGCTCGACTCCTCGGAGCTGTCGATCCACAACGCCGTCACGCGGATGCGGTTAATCTCGCTGTCGATGCTCGAAGACGCCATCGCGGCGCTCTCCGAGCGCGACCACGACCTCGCGCGCGACGTGATCGGACGGGACGACGACCTCGATCGGCTCTGGCTCGTCGTCTCGCGGATCTTCCGAGCGACCCTCCGGACGCCGAAGGCGGCCGAGGAGCTCGGACTCCCACGCGAGGAGTGCTTCGACTACCACTCCAGCGCCCGCCAACTGGAGCGGATCGGCGACCACGCGACGAAGATCGCCCACCTGACGCTCAACATCGACGAGCCGCTCCCCGACGAGGTCGTGGAGGCAGTCAACGACCTCTACGGCGACGCGGTCGAGGTGATCGACACCGCGATGGACTCGCTGTTCGCGGACGAGAGCGAGGAGGCGACCAGCCTCGCGAACGAGGCGCGCACCGGCGTCCGGGCGATCGACGAGCGGGTGCGCGCCATCGACGAACTGCTCCGCGATCTGGACCCCACCCGCGCACAGCTGCTCGGGCTGGTGGTCGATTCCGTGCTCCGATCAGCCGATTACGGCGGCAACGTCGCGGAGACGGCGCTCCAAAAGGCCGCGCCGACGCCGTGACCTGACGCCCCACGCTCCACGAGGGCCGGTGGTCGGATCGCCGGGGAAGCGGGTTTTTTGGGCGTCGCCGTCGGACGGATCGGTATGCCAGAGATCGAACTCGGCGTGCCGAAGGGCGTCGTCGAGTCGTTACCCGAGGAGGACGGCACCGCCGAGCAGGACATGCGACGCGCGATCGCCGGCATCCAGTCCCGGCTGAACGACGAGATCGCGGGCGCGGAGCCGGAGGAGGCGGCCGAGGTCGTCGCCGACGCGGTCGAGCGCATGGAGGCGCAGGCGAGCACGTACCACGAGTTCGTCCCGGAGCTGCGCGCGTGGGGGCAGTCGCCGATCTACGCCATCGCGTGGCGGAACCTCTACGTGGAGCTCATCGGCCAGCTGTCCGAACACGAGTGGCTCGGCGACGACCTCGACCGCGAACGTAACTTCAGGCTCGTCGAGGACGGGATCCGCCTGTCGGACCTGTAGCGAACGCGTCGATCCCGAGGGTGCCGCCCGTTTTTAAGCCGTCGCGGTACGATGGACACGTATGGAACTCGAACTGCGGTTCTTCGCGACGTTCCGCGAGGCCGCCGGAGGGAAGACCGTCAGCGCGGAGTTCGCGGACGGGTCGACCGTCGGCGACGTGTTGCGTGAGCTGGAAGCGGAGTACGAGGGGATGAACGGCCGCCTGATCGCCGACGGCGGCCTCGCGCCGCAGATCAACGTCCTGAAGAACGGCCGCGAGGTCCTCCACCTCGACGGTCTCGACACGGCCCTCGACGACGGCGACCGACTCTCGGTGTTCCCGCCCGTGGCCGGCGGAGGAGGGACATGACCGACGCCGGAGCCGATAACAACGTCGGAGGCCGGAACGGCGGATCGGTCGACGGCGCGCCGGCGTCTCAGCCGCCGGCCGAGGAGGGATGGGAGCGCGAGGTGGTCGCGTACCGCGGTATCTCGCGGCGGCTCGCCGCCCACTACCTCGTCAATCTCGGCGGCGAACTCGTCGGCACCGACGACCCCGCCGAAGCGACCCGCGTGGACGGCGACGGGTGGCGGGTCGCGCTCAGCGCGGAGAGGGTGAAGGCCGCAGGTGCCATCTCGCTCACGGAGGTGACCGCCTCGTTCGCGGGCGACCCCGACGCGCTCGCGGAACTGCTTCCGAAGTACCGGCAGAAGGCGATGCGTGCGGGCGGGTGATGACCGACGAGAACGGATCACCCGGTCCGTACCCGATCGAGGGGACGCCCCA
>Ga0207756_100280_pt1 | contig 22314 bp, 27 predicted proteins | sample A23M1SouthBayCA_FD_187748 | JGI IMG/M metagenome (GOLD analysis project Ga0207756, IMG submission 187748) | Aerobic enrichment media microbial communities from Eden Landing Ponds, California, USA - A23 M1 (3) (SPAdes) | ecosystem: Environmental > Aquatic > Marine > Unclassified | place...
CGGTTCCCTCCATCCTGCCCGTGCAGAAGCGGGCAAGGGTGAGGTTGTTCGCCTATTAAAGGAGGTCGTGAGCTGGGTTTAGACCGTCGTGAGACAGGTCGGCTGCTATCTATTGGGGGTGTTTGGTACCTGACGGGAACGACCGTATAGTACGAGAGGAACTACGGTTGGTGGCCACTGGTGTACCGGTCGTCCGAGAGGGCGCTGCCGGGCAGCCACGCCACACGGGGTAACGGCTGAACGCATCTAAGCCGGAAACCCACCTGGAAAAGAGGTACCGCCGAGGCCGCTCGTAGAAGACGAGTTCGATAGACTCGGGGTGTACGCACCGAGGTAACGAGGTGTTTAGCCCGCGAGCACTAACTGGCCGAAGCCACCATTCATTCTGCATTGGGACTTGCGAGAGCGAGTCCAGGCGCAAACTGGATCGCACGTATCACGCGGCCACCGCATCGACCACCGATCTCGGAGCACGCGGCGGAATATCCCGTCACGTGTCGCGGTTCGACTCCGCGAGTCGGCGTTAAGGCGGCCATAGCGGCGGGGTCACACCCGTACCCATCCCGAACACGGAAGTTAAGCCCGCCAGCGTTCCGGTGAGTACTGGAGTGCGAGAGCCTCTGGGAAACTCGGTTCGCCGCCTCCCACTCATGCCGGCGCGACTTGCGCCGGCCATCCATCACCCACACACAGTGGCGACGCTGTGTGTGGGTTTTCGCCGTTTGGAACGCGCTCGTCGGACGACGGCCTGGCGGTCGCCGTCCTTTCACAATTCATAAATCGGCACGCGTCGGAGTACGTACTGCGCCAAGGTGGCAGAGTCCGGCCGAACGCAGCGGCCTGCAGAGCCGCCCATCGCCGGTTCAAATCCGGCCCTTGGCTTTCTTCGAAGCGCCGACGCGAATAACGGCAGCAAACGTGATCCGACAGCGATGCCACGAACAGCGCTTCCGCCGACGGCGCTCGCCCGCCCTCGGGCGTAGCGGGCTCAGTTGGGTCAGTCGCCGTCTCGCGTCGGCGACCGGAGTTCGATACTGTCGACAGCATCGACCGTTACCTCGAGGCCGTCGTAGTCGAACGACACGCTGACGCTACCGTCGGCCGACTCGGCAGAAACGAGCGCGTCCAGAGCGTCGGGGTCGACGTAGTCGTGCAAGCGGGGCAAATCGATGGGATCCCGGTTCGTCGCTGTTGCGACAGCTTCGAGAACCGCGATGCTTGGCTGCTCGACCTGGTGCCTGTCGACGCTCCCGTCGCCATTGGCAGTCAGGTTGCTCGCCGCCTCGCCGCTGGTCCGGTCAGTACTACTAGCCATTGCGGAATCTCCGAGATCACCCAGCGAACGACGGTTCGTCTCGGTCGTTGTTGCACCGTTCTCCTGTTGGTTCATTTCAATGGGGAAGCGAACGTTGCCGAGCTATATGAGTATTTGTGATGTTCCGGGTGACATTGCCGGGCCAGAGGTGTCGACTGAGGCTTCGCTCTCCGCTCGCCAGGCTGGCCCCGCTTCGTTGCTGGGACCGTGACTGTTCGTGGAAGCGACGCGGGACCATGGGGCCCAATCCATCCCGTATGTTATTGACCTATCGACGCAAGGTCGTGTATGGACAACTCGGACGAGGAACTCCTACAAGCACAACTGGTCGAGCGACTCAAGGAGATGGGGATGACCGAGTACGAGGCGGAGACGCTCGTCATCCTGACCCGTCTCGGGACCGGAACTGCGAAGGACGTCGCGGAGATGGACGACGTCCCGCGAACGCGCGTCTACGATGCGGTCGAGACGCTCCACGAACGCGGACTCGTCGACATTCAGCACACGACGCCCCGGAAGTTCTCCGTCGTCTCGCGGGAGACGATCGTTCGCAAACTCGACGTAGACCGCGAGAACACGATCACGGAGATCAACGAACTGTTCGAACAGCTGGGGCCAGTGGAATCGCAACACGAGCAGGCGGGCGTCTGGACCGTTCGCGGACGCGAGGCCATCGCCCAGCGCGTCTTTCAGTTCGTCGAGAACGCCGACGACCGCATCATCTACATGACAGTGGACGAACTCCTCACCGAGGCACACTTCGACCGCCTTCGAGGGGCCGCGGACCGTGGGGTCGATCTGTACATCGCCGGAACGTCCGAGGACGTGGAGTCGCAACTCCAGGAGGCGATTCCGTCGGCGACGACGTTCGAGACGCTCTGGGAGTGGGCGGACACGCCGGCCGGTACGCTCCTGGTCACGGACGAATCGAGGGCGCTGGTGAGCGTCCGCGTCGACGGCAACGGGCCTGGAACGGTCGACGAGACGGCGATTTGGGGGACTGGCAGGCGAAACAGTCTCGTCGTGGTTCTCAGGGCGATCTTCACGTGGCGTCTCGACTCGAACGAGCTGGCCGGTGAGAATGGCGGGTAGGCCACGACGGGAACCCGTGGGTCCGATCGATCCGCGCTAGTACGCGGGCGTCTCGGCCTCGACGACCTGGGTGAGGTTGTCCAGTTCGCGGCCGAGCACCCGCAGACAGTCGTCGAGGGTGATGATGCCGACGAGTGTTCCCGCGTCGTCGACGACGGGGAGACGGCGAACTGCCCGATCCCGCATGACGCGGGTCACGTCGAGCAAGCCCGCGTCGTTCGTGACGACGGCCGGGTCCGGGGTCATCACGTCGGCGGCGGTGGCCTCGGACGGATCGCGGTCTCTCGCGTCCCCTCTGAGGGCGATATCCCGGTCCGTGACGATCCCGACCGGCTTCATCTCCTCCTCGATGACGATGCTCCCGATGCCCGCCTGCTCCATGCGCATTGCCAGCGACTCGATGGTCGCACTCGGCCCTGCGGTCTCGATTCCTTCGATGATGAGATCGTCGATCATTGTCGCTCTGCCGACGCTTCGTCCGGCAGTCACAAGTAGTCGACAGGACGTTCCAAGCCAGCGGGAAACTGCTGGCGGCGTGGCGTCGTCGCGCTGTCGCCCCCCATTTCAACACCGTGGTTGCGTGATACAATCGCATTCCGGCCGAACGGCAACTGCCCCCGTCCGAGTGGGTCCGACCCGGGTTCGGTGACCGAACGGCTTACGGTCGCCTCCTCCCTAGATACATCCGGCAGAGGGAGCCCGGCCCCCGTGCCCCGGTCCGCGTCACCTGGCGCGCAAGGGGCATGAGGAAAGTCCCCCCACCGTCCGGGCAGGCGACCGGGCGCAAGCCCGGAGCGGGAGACCGCTGGCTCTGGAACAGCAACGACACGTCGCCGTCCGACCGATGAGGTGCGCGAACCCCAACCGACCGAGGTCCTCCGGGACCGATCAAGGGCGGGGGAGCCAACCCACCGAGGGCCATCGTGGTGGCGATGCCACCACGCGGACGGCGGACCGATGGAACGGCGAATCCTCGCCGGTGCAAGCCCGGTCCGGCAGGTAGCCCGGAGACCGCCATACGGCGCCGGACCGGACGCGCAGCCGAATGCCGGGTCGAACAGAAGGGGGCTTACTCCCCTCAGCCGCGCTTCGTCGCGAGCCGTGCGTGTGGTCGGACGACGCCGGCACCCTCGACCGGCGAGTCCGCAGGAAGCTTCAAGGCCGCGACTGCCGACAGGCCGCTCGTGGACCGTCCCCGCCTCCAGGAGCGCCTCGCCAGGGAGTTCGACGCCGACCCGAGGGAGAGCCGAATCGTCTCCCGACAGGCGCGCGATCTCGCGGACTCCGGCCAGTTGGCCGCCGACCTCGACGTCGACCTGACCGTCGAGACGGTCGTCTCGAACCTCGCGGACGCCCCCGAGGGCAGCACGCTCGCCGAGCGGTGGAACTGGTGGATGGACGCGCTGACCCTCTCGCACGGTGACTACCGCCGCTTCCGGGTACGGCCCGACGCGGTCGACGAGGAGAACTGAGCGACCGGCCGCGGCGGCACCTGCGTCCTATCGCGCCTCGAACCCGTGTTCCTCGCGTGCGTGCTCGAGGAGGTCGTCAGTCGTCTCGAAGGTGGCACCACAGCTACAGGTGTGGTACGTGTCGGTGGACGCCTGGCGTGTCGCCATACTCAGCATATTGGGTTGCAATACTATAACTGTTTACCCCGATCCCCGACACGAACAGCGTGGTGGTCCGGGACGCTATTTCAATGATGGCATAAATATGGGTGATAATATCCAGTATTGAAAATATATTCTCGTCGAAACCGTCACATTCGTTCATGATGGTGTGTGCGGCCGGACGATTCGGGTCGAATCGACGGCGGCAAACGCGCCGAGTGGCTACTCCTCCCCGATGGATCTGCAGTTCCTGGGTGGCGCCGGCGAGATCGGGCGGAGCGCCCTCCTGATCGACGACAGCCTCCTCCTGGACTACGGGATGGAGACGTCGACGCCACTCCGGTATCCCGTCGGCGACGTCGACCCCGACGCCGTCGTCGTCAGCCACGGCCACCTCGACCACGCCGGGGCGGTGCCGGCGCTTCTCGCGGGCGACGCGCGCCCGCCGATTCACTGGACGCCGCCGACCCGCGACCTGGCGACGGTCCTCGCAAAGGACACCCTGAAACTCCACGGGACTTCGCCACAGGTCCCCTTCACCGACGAGCACGTCCGTCGCGTCTCCCAGGTCTCGGAGACCCACGGCTACCGCGAACCCTTCGAGGCGGCGGGATACGAGATCACGTTCTTCGACGCCGGCCACATCCCGGGGAGCGCGCACGTGTTGATCGACGACGGCGATACCAGACTCCTCTACACTGGTGACTTTCACACTGCCTCACAGCGCCTGGTGGCCGGAACGACCGCCCGCCCGGACGCGGACGTGGTCGTCACGGAAAGCACCTACGCGGACGTCACGCACGACCCCCGCACGGCCGTCGAAGAGCGGTTCGTCGACCTGCTCCGGACGACCGTCTGGGAGGGCGGGACCGTCGTCGTTCCCGCCTTCGCTATCGGCCGCACCCAGGAGGTCATGCTGATCTGCGAGGCTCACGACGTCGACTGCTACGTTGACGGGATGGGGACCCGTGTCACCGACCTGTTCCGCCGCCACCCCGACTTCGTGCGCGATTCGGACGCCCTCCGGCGGGCGGCCTCGCATGCGCGCGTGGTCGACGGCCGTGACGGCCAGCGCGAGCGCATCGCGGCCCAGAACACCGTCGTCGTCACCACCAGCGGCATGCTCTCGGGCGGGCCAGCAATGACCTACGTTCCCGCGATCGCCGACAACCCGGTCAACGCTGTCGCGCTCACCGGCTACCAGGTCGAGGGGACGCCCGGCCGAGACCTCCTCGAGACTGGCAGCGCCGAGTTCGACGGTCGCGTCCTGCCCGTCAGCGCCCGCGTCGAGCAGTTCGACTTCTCCGCGCACGCGGACGACGCTGGCCTGCGATCCGTCCTCGAGGCGTACCGGGACAGCGAGGTGCTCGTCGTCCACGGCGACGACTGTGCCGGCTTCGCGAGCGACCTCCGGGCCGACGGCTTCGACGCCGACGCACCCGCGGTCGGCGACGAACACACCGTCTGACACCGGTCGATCGCTGGGACACCATTATGCCCCTCGGCGCGGCACTGCCTGTATGCACCGGCTGCAGCGGCTCGGACTCGCCCTGGCCCTCCTCGGCATCGGTGCCTACGGCGTCGGCGTCGCCGTTCCCGTCGAGGGCAGGGCCTTCTCGCTGACTGTCCTGATGGTCGGCCTGACGCTGCTGCCGCTCGGAGGGTGGGAATGATCGACGCCGTCTGCTTCGGGCCCGATGGCGTCGAGCGGCCCGACGCCGACTCGGCCGCGGCGCTCCGGACTGCGCGCGACAGGTCCCGGACGACCTGGATCCGCGCGACCGAAGCGACCGACGCCGACCTCTCGCTGATCGCCGAGGCACTCGATCTCCACGACCTCACGATCGAGGACGTCCGCCACGACGCACGTCCGAAGACCGAGGAGTTCGACGACTACACCTTCGTGGTCCTCAAGGACGCCGAACTCCGGCGGGGCGAGCAGGCGTTCCGCGACGAGATCGACGCCGAGTCGGTCGGGCTCTACGTCGGCGAGGACTGGCTCGTGACGGTCGCGACCGGCACGGTCCCGGCCGTCGACCGGGTCTGGGACGCCGTCGCCCGGGAGGATCCCCGGCTGCTCGCCAGGGGCCCGGACTTCGCCGCCTACCGTGTCGTCGACGCCCTCGTCGGGGAGTACTTCGACATTCTGGAGCGCATCGAGCTGGGGATCGAGTCCATCGAGGAGCGCGTGGTCGCGTCCACGGAGATCGACGTCTTAGAGGAGATCAACACCGTCCGGCGCGACCTGCTGGCCTTCCGGAAGATCGCCTGGCCCTCCCGCGAGGCGCTGAACTCGCTCGCGCGCGGCGAACCCGAGTACGTCACCGAACCGACGGAGAAGTACTTCCGCGACGTCTCCGACGACCTCTTCCAGGTGGTCGACCTGATCGAGACCTACCGCGACCTGACGACGGGGACGCGGGACATCTACCTCAACACACTCTCGCAGTCGACCAACGAGGTGATGAAGGCGCTGACCGTCGTCGCGACCATCTTCATCCCGCTGACCTTCGTCGTCGGGGTCTACGGCATGAACTTCGCCGGTGACGCGCCACTGTCCATGCCGGAACTCGAGTGGACCTACGGCTATCCCGCCGTGATGCTGGGGATGGCCCTCACGGTCGGGATCCTGGTACTATACTTCCGGCGCCAGGACTGGATCTGAGGCGCCTCCCGGGCCGGTCGCCGCGAACGGGGGATTATTGAGGGCAGTCTGCGACGTACGGCCACGAACAGATGGTCACCGAGCAGTTCGTCGACCTCGTCGGGACCGATCCGGTCGTTCAGGGTCTGGTCGGTGGCGTCGTCATCGCCATACTCAATCTCTTCGGGGCGTCACTCGTCCTCGTCTGGCGCAATCCGAGCGAGCGGGCGCTCGACGCTGCACTCGGGTTCGCCGCGGGGATCATGCTGGCTGCCGCCTTCACCAGCCTGATTCTGCCGGGCATCGAGGCGACGCCGGGCGGGAGCCCCCTGCCGGTCCTGACCGGGCTGGCCATCGGCGTGCTGTTTCTGGACCGCGCCGACGTCCTCGTTCCCCACGCCCACTACCTGCTCTCGGGTCGCAAGCGGGCAGACGCCGCAAACCCCGGCGAGGACCTCCCCGTCTCGGACGAACGGCTCGCCGCGCTGGTCCTGTTCGTCCTCGCGATCACGCTGCACAACATGCCCGAGGGCCTCTCGGTGGGCGTCGCCTTCGGGTCGGGCAACGTCGAGAACGCGCTCGCGCTGATGCTCGCCATCGGCATCCAGAACATTCCGGAAGGGCTGGCGGTCTCCGTCGCGGCGATCAACGCCGGGCTCGACCGTCGGCTCTACGCTGCCTTCGCGGGCGTCCGGGCGGGCCTGGTCGAGATTCCCCTCGCCGTCTTCGGCGCCGTCGCGGTCGGCGTCGCCGCCGGGATCCTGCCCTACGCGATGGGCTTTGCCGCGGGCGCGATGCTGTTCGTGATCAGCGACGAAATCGTCCCGGAGACCCACACCCGGGGGAACGAGCGCGTGGCGACGCTGGGCACGATGGCCGGCGTCGTCGTGATGCTGTTCCTCGACGTCTCCCTGGCGGCCTGAGCGCCCGACGGCAGTCGACGTCTGTCCGAACTGCCCTGGGGCGCCCGGCTCAGGCCGGGGCTCCCTCCGGGAGTTCGATCGTGACGGATTCGTCGAACTCCCCGAAGGTCATCGTCGTGTCGATGGCACTCGACTCACCCTGGGTCGTCAGGTTCATCGCCATGTCGATCTGGCGGACGTGGTAGGTCTCCGTGTCGACGTACTGGGTGACAGTGACGTTCCCAAACTCGACGTTGTCGACGACGCCGGTGGGCCCGGTTTGCTGGGCCATCAGGGTCTGGAGGTCGGCCGGATCGGGCCGCAGGGACACGACCCAGACGGGATTCCCGTCGACGGTGTCGGTCCCGGTGACTTCGAGGGAGGCGTTCTGGAGGATCTCCTGCTGGAGGGCGAGCTGGTTGTTCTGCCCCCAGAGGTTCTGGCTACTCACGTCCTGGGTCTGCCACTGGTCGTCGACCTGGATGTAGGCGGTGTTGCCGATGACGTACTGGGTAACCTGGACGCTCTGGCCGGCGTTCACGTCGAGTGTCATGCGCATCCGCTCGTTCGGGATGTCCATGGTCCCGTCTGCGACCATCGACACCTCCTGGTCGGCCGTGGAGACGGTCATGTCCATGGTGAACGACGCCGTCTCGACGCTCTGCATCTGCCGGGTGACGTTCTCCTGGATCGATCCCGCCGAGGGCGCCTCGGAGACGTCCAGTTGGCTGCCGGTGCTGGAACACCCCGCGACCGCGACGAGGAGGGCGAGGAGGGCCGTGACCACGAGTGTGCGGGTACGTGTCCCCATACGTCACACGCGGTTTGAGCGAGAAATAAAGGTTGGCGTTCGCTCTCTACCGCCACCGTCACACCAAAACAGGAATTTGTTGCCGGGTAGTGCAGGCGACACGGCTCCCGTGGGCCAGCGCTGTCGCGTGAGTCCACGGGAGGGTCCCCATCGACCGTCCCTGTGGGAGGTCGGTGTCGGATCTGTTGCCTGCGGAACGGCGAACGACCAGGTGAGACAGCGTGCACCCGTCCCGACGCCACACCCGCAGTGCACCGCACGAGAGAGGGCGGAGGACCGCCCGGGCGTCGGAGATACGAGCAGTCGTTGCCGGTAGGCGGGAGTGCGGGTAGCGTTTACAGGAGAGCGCGGCCTTATGGGGTGAACGCCCGTAGACGCTGGTGATGACCGACTCGTACCCGACGCGCGTCTGGCGGCGACGCGGCGTCGGCGAGGAGGAACGACGATGACGCAAGGCGCAACGGACGCACGGACGACGGAGGAGCAGGGCGACGACCACCTCGACGAGATCGAGGACGGGGCAGGCTGTACCGAGATCTGGGAGCACCTCTCCGAGCGGCGCGACGACGACTGACCGTGCCCGGACGGGACGCTTTTGGTCGCGCCATCCGTACCCACCAGTCATGACCGAGGACGGGGACGAGCTGCAGGCACCCACCGACCGGGAGTCGCCGGTCGGCAGACCGGTGATCCGCGGCGATCCGTCCCTCACCGGCGAGCGGGCCCGCGAGGCTCTGGCGTTCGACCCCGACGATCCGGAGAGCCTTGCGCTCGCGGCCGACACGGTGGCCGCCTTCGCCGACAACACGGCGGGGGCCGACGACAACGTGTTCATGCTCCGCGGCGCGGCCGCGTGCGCGGCGCTCGTGCGCGGGGAGGGCTCGTACAAGGACGCCGCCGAGCGGGCCGGGGACGGCGTCACCGTCTCGTTCATCCGCAAGTGGTCCCGTGTCCATGACCTCCCCCGGTCGATCCGCCGCCACGTCGCCAAGGGTGAGATCGCCCCCACCGCGGCCAAGCACGTCGCCCGCGTCTCCGGCGAGGCCCGCCTCCACCTCGCGTGGGCCGTCCTCGACCACGACATGACCGTCCGCCAGGTCCGTTCCGTCGCCAGCGCCGTCAACGACGGGGCCGACGTCGAGTCGGCCCTCGCCCAGCAGGGCATCACTCTCGGAGAACTGGCGTTGCGCCTGCCGCCGGCGATCTACTGCGAGCTCCGGCGTCGGGCCTCGCTCGAGGACGCAGAACCGGGCGTGCTGGTCGCCGAGGCCCTCGAGACCGCTTTCGAGGACGGGTGACCGTAAGGACTTATAGGCCGACTCTCGGACTGTTGCCCGAGGGCCGGTAGCTCAGTTAGGGAGAGCGTCTGGCTTTTAACGCAGTCGACCGCGCGGTCGGTGTGGAAGAGACCAGATGGTCGGGGGTTCAAATCCCTCCCGGCCCGTGCAGCGAGACCGCGAGCGCCGCGAGCGGTCGAGCGAACCGGCAGGACGGATTTGAACCCTGCCAGAGGCAGCCCGCGCAGCGAAGCGAGCAGGAACCTCTGGCTCAGGTTCAAATCCCTCCCGGCCCGCTACACCTCTTTTTTACGCCTCGGGTGGCTCACTCCGTGAGCCACCGCTCGGCGCAAAAAACTAGGTGAAAAAAGCCGGTCACTCGGTCGCTTCGCTCCCTCGTGACCGGTGAAACGCCTCGCTACGCTCGGCGTATGCTAGCTCGTTTGGGTATTGCGACGTGCCGAAACGACACCTCTTACTACGGCTCGTAGAATTCGTCGACCTCGTTCATCGGGAACGCGGGGACGGCCCGTCAGCGTTGCGGAGCCGTCCGTGGCTCCGCGATCGGAACGACGAGAGAGGGGCGGCCGGGGCCGTTCGCAGCCGACTCAGGCGACTTCGATGGACCCGTCCGCCGAGACGGTCACTTCGGCGTCCGCGACGTCGAAGGTAGCGGCGTCGGCCTCGCCCTCGAGCACCGCTCGGAGTTCGTCACGGTCGACGACGTCTTCCAGGTCGTCGAGGTCGTCGCTCGCCAGGTCCGTCGCGTCCACGACCGCCTCGAGAATCGCCTCGCTGGCGGGTGTCGGGTTGACCCACTCCCCGTCCTCACCCTCGCGCATGATGTAGATCTCGCCGTCCTCTGAACTCATACGAATCGAAGGTTCTGCAGTCGCCCCTATAATTCCGGGCCAGGAATTTCACAATCTGAAGCAGCCGTGCCGGAAATTTGGCCGACGACCGACATTCAGTGGTGACGGACCGGTGACGGCGACCGGTCGGGGGCCGCGGACCGCGAGGGCCGTCGCTGGACGGATCGATCGTGGGGCGGGACCGCGCCGCCCCGGCCGGATGGAGGATGACGTCGCCGGTTAGGAATCTGTCAGAGGCACGGTCCGGTTTGCTCTCCCCCCAACCCGGCACCGTACACGTCTCCCCGGACCACTAAAGAAGTAACGCATGAAAGTTCATGGCAAATTGCCGGTGGCGGGTGGACGTGGACCTCGCGGCTCGCCTGGCGACGGCGCGTCCCGTTAGTCGCAGTGCGGACCAATCAATCCAGGTTCTCGCGCTGATAACTCCCCTCGTAGGTCTCCTCGTGGGCGGCTTCGGCGAGGACGAGCTGGGCGATCCGGGCACCGCGCTCGAGTTCGACCGGCTCGTAGACCTCGAGGAGCCCCTCGCCGCGACCCTCGTAGCCGGCGTCCCAGACGGCCGTGTCGAGCATGCACGAGTTGCGCAGAAGCGAGGAGCGAGGGTAGAGAAAACCGACGTGGCCCTCGGGAATGCGGATCCGGTCGCCGTACTGGACGACGTATCCACCGGGATCGAGCCGATAGACCTCGTCGGTGGGCTCGCGCTCCTCGCGGTCGCCGATAGTTTTGCCCTCCCGGCCGATTCGGCCGGGTTCGACCTGTTCGAAGACGGCGGCGAGGGTGAGGTCGACGCCGTTGGGCTGGATCTGGTCGTCCCGGGGAGCGTCGACGTGGTCGGCGACGAACCGTCCGCTCTTGAACATGGCCGTCCCTGGGAGCACCCGCGCCTTAGCGATACCGGACGGGACCGGGTCGGGATGGGGGTCACGTGGCGAGATTCCCGGTTTCGCAAGCGACGCGCGATTACACATGATTTATGTCTACGGATGGCCCATCTCGGAACGCTATGGGACAGACGCTTACAGAGAAAATTCTCGACGACCACCTCGTCGAGGGCGAACTCGAGCCCGGTGAAGAGATCGGGATCGAGATCGACCAGGTCCTGACGCAGGACACGACGGGGACGCTCGTCTGGCTCCAGTTCGAGGCCCTCGGCCTCGACGAGGTCCAGACGGAACTCGCCGCACAGTACTGTGACCACCAGACCTACCAGTTCGACTTCAAGAACACGGACGACCACCGCTTCCTCCGCTCTGCGGCCGGCACGTTTGGTGCCTACTTCTCCCGTCCCGGCAACGGGATCTGCCACAACGTCCACCGCGAAAACTTCGCCGCGCCGGGCAAGACGATGCTCGGCTCGGACTCCCACACCCCGACGCCCGGCGGACTCGGGGAACTCGCCATTGGCTCGGGCGGCCTCGACGTCGCCGTCGCGATGGGCGGCGGCGCCTACTACATCGACATGCCCGAAGTCACGAACGTGCGCCTCGAGGGCGAACTGCCCGAGTGGGCCACCGCGAAGGACGTCATCCTCGAGATGCTCCGTCGCCTCTCCGTGAAGGGCGGCGTCGGCAAGATCTTCGAGTACACGGGCCCGGGCGTGGAGACGCTGTCGGCGCCCGAGCGGATGACCATCACGAACATGGGGACGGAACTCGGCGCGACGTCGAGCATCTTCCCCACGGACGAGCGCACGAAGGAGTACCTGGAGCGGGTCGGCCGCGCCGAGGACTTCGAGGAGGTCACGCCCGACGAGGACGCCGAGTACCACGATCAGATCACGATCGACCTCTCGGAGCTCGAACCCCTGATCGCGCAGCCGTCGATGCCCGACAACGTCGTCCCGGTCAGCGAGGCCGCGGGCCAGGACGTCGAGCAGGTCATCATCGGCTCCTGTACCAACGGCGGCTACGAGGACATCCTCCCGGCTGCGAAGATGCTCGAGGGCCGCTCGATCCAGCCCGACACCGAGATGATCGTCGCGCCCGGGTCGAAGAAGGCAAGCGAGATGCTCGCGCGCCAGGGCTGGACGGCCGAGATGATGGCCGCGGGCGTCAACTACTCGGAGTCGACCTGTGGTGCCTGCATCGGCATCGGCCACGTGCCCGGGAGCGACTCGGTCTCGCTCCGGACGTTCAACCGCAACTTCGAGGGCCGCTCGGGCATCGAGGACGACAACGTCTACCTCTGCTCGCCCGAGGTCGCCACCGCGGCGGCCATCGCCGGCGAGATCGTCGATCCGCGCGACCTCGCCGACGAACTCGGCGACCTCGAGGATCCCGGCTTCGAGCTGCCCGACGAGTACGCGGGCGCCGAGAACGACATCATCACGCCCGACGACCCGGTCGACGACGACCTCGTCAAGGGCCCGAACATCGGCGACGTGCCGCTGAAGGACCCCCTCGACCCCGACATCGAGGGTGAGGCCCTCCTCAAGATGGAGGACAACATCACGACCGACCACATCATCCCTGCCACGCAGGACATCCTGATGTACCGGTCGAACATCCCGAAGCTCTCCGAGTTCACCCTCTCGCGCGTCGACGACAGCTTCGCGCAGCGTGCACTCGACGCCGACGGCGGCTTCCTCGTCGCCGGCGAGAACTACGGCCAGGGCTCCTCGCGCGAGCACGCGGCCCTGTGCCCGATGTACCTCGGCATCGAGGGCGTCCTCGCCCAGAGCTTCGCCCGCATCCACAAGGCGAACCTCTTCAACTTCGGCATCGTGCCGCTGGAGATCGACGCCGCCGACTACGAGAACATCGAGCAGGGCGACGACATCGAGATCGTCGACGACGTCGCCGAGGCGGTCCGCAGCGGTCAGGAGGAGTTCACGGTCCGCGTGAACGACGACTGGGAGCTGACGGCCACCCTCGACGCCTCCGAGCGCGAGCGCCAGATCCTCGCGGACGGCGGCAAGCTGACCCACGTCAAGCAGCAACACGAGGACGGCGGCGCGGCACCCGCCGACGACTGATCGGCCACGACCTTCCACGTTTTTTGCAGTCGATCGCGGTGAGCGGTGCGCCCGGCGGCGCGTCGGCCGGGTGACCCTCGTGCCGAGTGGCGTCTCAGAAGAGCGAGTCCGCCGTCGCCGCCCCGACGACGCTGAAGATGGCCCCGATCGAGATGGCCTTCGCAGTCGTCGCCCTCGACGCCTCGAAGGTCGTGGGCGCGTCGAAGACGAACGCCAGCACCGCGACCGAGAGGTACGAGATACCCAGCAGCGAGACGAACCGGAGGGGCAGCCCGCCGATCGACTCCTCCCGGTCGGGGTCGCGGCCGTCGTCGGCGCGATAGAGGGTGCCGTAGCCGATCACGACCACCATGACAACGGTGATGGCCCACTGGACCCAGGTCATCCCCGCTGCGAGATTCCAGACTTCCTCCGTGACCACGAACGGGGCGGATAGGACGATGGCTCCGACGCTCTGCTGTGCCAGGTCGTCGACCCCGAAGACCCGCCGCCGCGACACCCGCGAGAGCTGGCTCACCGCCTTGCGGATGGCTCGCCGCTCGTCCCCCGAGTCGGCGGTCTCTTCGAGTTCCTCCAGGTCCTCGACCAGTTCCTCGACGTCGGGTTCGTCGCGGTCCGACCCCCCGGCGATTCCCGATCGCTTCTCGGTCACTACTGGCACGATGGCGGTACACACAATAACACCTGTCGGTGGGTGGCGGACTTCCTCCAGGTGCGCCCGCGCGTGCTCGCTCGGGGCGGAGGACAAGCGGTATTGGGACCGGTCCCCACCCGTCGGCCATGGATCCACGCGTCCGCGAGCACGCAGAGACGCTCGTCGACTGGAGCGCCCGGATCGACCCCGGGGACGATGTCGTCCTCTTGGTCGGCGAGGGAGCGCACGACCTGGCAGTGGCCGTCGCCGAGGCCCTCGGCGAGCGCGAGGCGAACTTGCTGGCGACCTACGACTCGGGGGAAGTGTCCCGGGCCTACCTTAGTTCCTATGAGGGCACGTTCGAGGACGACCCGGCGTTCGAACTGGCTCTCTACGAGCGGGCCGACAGCGTGCTCTCGCTCGGCGGGAGCCGCAACGTCAGCGCGACCGCGGACGTGCCCGGCGACCGCCGGCAGTCCTACTCCCGGTCCCGCCAACGGATTCGGGAGGCGAGGCTGGCCACGGACTGGGTGAAGACCGTCCACCCGACGCGGGCGCTGGCCCAGCGGGCGGGGATGGCCTACGAGGCCTACCAGGACTTCGTCTACGGAGCCGTGCTGCGCGACTGGGAAGCCCTGGCCGCGGAGATGAGCCAACTGCAGGAGATTCTGGATGCGGGCAGCGAGGTCCGCCTCCGGAAGGACGCCGACGGGACCGACCTCACGATGTCCATCGCGGGGCGGACCGCGATCAACAGTGCGGCCTCCGTCGCGTACGACTCCCACAACCTCCCGAGCGGCGAGGTCTTCACCGCCCCCGAGGCCACCGAGGGCGTCGTCCACTTCGACGTGCCGATGACGGTCCAGGGCCGGACCGTACGAGACGTCCGCCTCGAGTTCGAGGACGGCGCGGTCATCGACTGGGCGGCCGGTGCCGGCGAGGACGCCATCACCGAGGTGATCGAGACCGACGACGGCGCGCGCCGACTGGGCGAACTCGGGATCGGGATGAACCGCGGCATCGACCGACCCACGGACTCGATCCTCTTCGACGAGAAGATGGCCGGGACCGTCCACCTCGCGCTGGGGCGGGCCTACAGCGACTGCTTTCCGGATGGCGAGTCTGGCAACGAGAGTGCCGTCCACGTCGACCTGCTCACGGACATGCGAGAGTCGGGCACCGAACTGCTGGTCGACGGCGAGGTCGTCCAGCGCGACGGCGTTTTCCGGTGGGAGGACGGGTAGCGCCGCGCGTCGCCGGCCCCTCGTCACAGCACCAGGCGGACGACCCAGAGTGCGACCATGCCGGCGGCCATCGTCGCCAGGATGTTCCCGGTTCGCCAAGCGACGGCCGTCGCGAGTCCGCCCGCCAGGAGTTTGTCGACCGCGAGGGCGCCGTCGGCCTGGACGGTGACGAACGACGGGAGCACGAGGGCCGCGAGCACGGCGGCGGGGACGTACCGGAGCGCCCGTTCGAGACCGTCCGGAATGTCGTCGAGCCAGCCGAACAGGCCGATGAACGAGAACCGGATCGCGAAGGTGACGATGCCGAGCACGACGATCACGCCGAAAATCGCGGCCGGGCCGTAGCTAGTCGCCATACTCACCCTCCCCGAACCGTTCTGCGGCGAGGCCACCGACGATGCCCGCGACGGCCCCCACGAGCAGGCCGAGATTCAGCGGGAGGCCGGCGCCGAGAACGGCGACGACGCCCCCGACAACCGCGGCGACCACGCCCGGGGCGTCCTCGACGGCCGGGACGAGCACGGCGAGAAAGACCAGCGGGACGGCGAACTCCAGGCCCCAGGCCTCCGGGATGCCGGTGCCCAGGAGGTACCCGGCCACGGTCGCCAGTTGCCATGCGACCCAGAGCGTCGCCGCGACCCCGAGGTAGTAGGCCCGGCGGTCGACACCCTCGTCCGATCGGTAGGCGACGACCGAGAGCGCAAAGGCCTGGTCGGTCAGCAGGTAGGCCATCACCCCCTGCCAGGCTCGCCTGATCGACTGGAGGTACGGCGCGAGCGAGGCCGAGTACATCAACATGCGGAGGTTGATGACCGTCGCCGTCACGACGACGATCAGCAGCGGCGCGTCCGTCTCCAGGAGTTCGATCGCCGCGAGCTGGGACGCGCCGGCGAAGACGACGACCGACATCGAGACCGCTTCGCCGAGGTGCAACCCGGCGTTCACCGCGGCAATCCCGACGACCATTCCGAAGGGCACGATCCCCGGCAGGAGCGGCGCGACGTCCCTGACGCCGCGGCGGAGGCCAGACGACTCCATCGTTCTGGCCTGGCGGTCGGCCGGTAAAAACCCCTTAGGTCCCGGTTGGTCGGTCGAGCACGGTATTGATTGGTCGTGGACACCGCCGGTGACGAGGCCCGACGACGCAGGCGGTGATCGTGCTCGGTCGGCGTTACCCCTCGCCCACCATGGCGTCCTCGTTTGCCCACTCCCGCTCCCGAAGTTCGTACTTCTGGACCTTCCCCGTCGCGGTGGTCGGCAGGTCGTCGACGAACTCGACGCGATGAACGGTCTTGTAGTTCGCCAGCCGCTCCCGGGTGTGGGCCGCGAGGTCCTCGGCCGTCACGCCGGGGGCGTCGACGTCCCCGTTTGCAGGCACGACGAACGCCTTGGGCGTCTCGCCCCAGTCGTCGCTGGGGGACGGGACGACAGCGACGCGACCGACTGCCGGGTGGTCGTAGAGCGCGTCCTCGAGTTCGACGCTGGAGATGTTCTCCCCGCCGGAGACGATAATGTCCTTCTTCCGGTCGCGGATGGCGATCAGACCGTCCTCGCTGACCGTCGCCAGGTCGCCCGAGTGGTAGTACCCGGGCAGGCGGTCGTTGAACGCCCGCTCCGTCTCCTCGGGCAGGTTCCGGTAGCCGTCCATCACCTGGTTCCCCCGGATGACAATCTCGCCGAGCGTCTCGTCGTCGCGGGGGACGTCCTCGCCGTCCTCGTCCACGACGCGGACGTCCGTTCCGAGGTAGCCGATGCCCTGCCGCTTCTTGACGGCGTGGGCGTCTGCGTCGTCGGCGCCGTACAGCCGCTCGAAGTCCGACGTGAGCGTCAGCGGGCCCGTCTCCGTCGCGCCATAGACGTGCTGGAGGTGCCAGCCGATCTCCTCCTCGACCGTCCGGATCGTCGCCTCCGGCGGGGCCGACCCGCCGGTCGCGATGCGGACGTCGTTCGCCCCGACCGTCTCCGGTCCGTGCTCTTCGTAGTAGTCGATCAGCATGTCGAGGACGGTCGGCGCGGCGCAGAGGTAGGAGACGTCCTCGGCCACGACCGTCTCGAAGACGTCGGCCACGTCGACGCCGCGCGTGCAGATCTGCCGCGCGCCCAGGCCCGTGACGGCGAAGACGTGTCCCCAGCCGTTGGCGTGAAACATCGGCAGCGTCCAGAGGTAGACGTCGTCGTCCGAGATAGAGTGGTGGATGGCGATGAGGTAAGCGTGGATGGTCTCCGTCCGGTGGGTCCGCATCACGCCCTTCGGGTCCCCGGTCGTCCCCGACGTGTAGTTGATCGTGATGATCTCGTCCTCGGCCATCTCCGGCCGATCGTAGTCGGGCCCCGCGTCGGCGAGGACCGCGTCGATTGACTCCCAGTGGCCATCCACCCGACCCGGGTCGTTCGTGAAGAAGTGCTCCGTGGGAACGTCGTCCCTGACCGCCTCGATTCGCTCGGCGTACTCGTGGTCGGCGAAGATGGCGTCGACGCCGGCGTCGTTGAGGATGTACTCGTGGTCCGCGGGTTCGAGCCGGTAGTTCAGCGGCGTGTGGACGGCGCCGATCTGCATCGTCCCGTGGGCCGCCACGAGGTGGTGGTGGGTGTTCGGGTCGAGCACCGCGACGCGGTCACCCTTCCCGACGCCGCGGTCCTGCAGCGCCGCGGAGAACCGGTCCGCCATCGTGGCCAGTTCGCCGTAGGTCAGCCACTCGCCGCCGGTCGTCAGGACGCCCTCGTGGTCGCCGAAGTCTCTCCGTGCCCGGTCGACGAACTGCGTCACCAGCAGTGGGTCGTGCATGGTACGAGAGACGCGAACCAGCCCCATCGTCGTACGCGTTGGATGTCCAACCGAGGCACTCACCCGGGTGGCCTCCGTGGTACTGCACGATGCACCAGAGCTACGAACCCCACGCGCTGGCGGACCTCAGCGTGGGTCAGCGCTTCGAAACCGGCGGGCGGACTATCACCGAGGCCGACGTCGTCAACTTCGCGGGCGTCAGCGGCGACTTCACCGCCCTTCACACCGACGTCGAGGCTGCCGGCGAGAGCGAGTTCGGTGAACGGATCGTTCACGGCCCACTCACTTTTGCCGTGGCGACGGGACTGTTCCTCCGGACGGGGATCCTCGCGGGGACCGTCCAGGCCTTCCTCGGCGTCGACGAACTGCGCTTTCCCCGCCCACTCCTGATGGACGAGACGGTGTCGCTCGTCGCCGAGGTGACGGAGGCTCGGCCCATGGAATCCCGGCCCGACTCCGGGTTGGCCGTCTTCGACCTCACCGTGTCCGACTCCGCCGGGGAGACAGTGCTCACTACCGACGCCCGGTTCATGATCGCCCGTGAGGATTCAAGGGAGCAGCGTGCGCAGGACGACCACGGTGCCCCTCCGGGCCAGGAACCATGATCTCACTCACACTCGACCTCAGCCAGGGCGACTGTCCGTACACCGCGACCGCGGGCGAGTTCGACGTCTCGCTGACGGGGCTGTACTCGGACTTCGTCGAGACGAAGGAGAAACTGAAGACGCGGATGCTCGTCCACGGATCGGACGGCACCACCGTCGACGACGCCCTCGACGCCTTCCAGGCGACGGAGGGCGTCAACCTCTGTAAACTCATTTCCAAGTGGGATGACAGGGCGGTCGTCAAGAACTGTACCGACCCCACCGAGGCGATGCGGGTCGTCCGCGAGTACGACGGCTACCTCACCGCGCCCTTCGAGGTCCAGGACGGCCGCAAGGCGTGGTACCTGGGGTTCGACACGGCCGAGCTGGCCGACGCCGCCCTCGCGGACCTCGACCGGCTGCACGACGTTAGCGTCGAGTCCCGCGAGGTCGTCACGCGGGACGGCTACGTCGACGTGGTCGAGAACGTCGGGACGGCGAAGGAACTGCTCGACGCCTACCGGCAGTTGACCGACGTCGAGCGCCGCAGCCTGGCACGCGCCGCGGACGCCGGGTACTACGAACGGCCCCGCGGCGCCACGCGCGTCGACCTCGCCGACCAGTTCGGAGTCTCGGATACGGCCGTCTCGAACACCCTCCGGCGCGCCCACCGCAAGCTGGCCGACCCCGTCGAGGACGTCGACGAACCGATGGAGTAGCCCGTCTCCGTCGGCAGTCGGCCAAAGCTTCAGGAGTGAGGGCCGTGACTGGTTCCCATGGCCTATCACCAGGTCGACACCGCGGAACTGGACCAGTGGGACGACCGACCGGTCGACGTGCGCTCGATCAGCGTGGCAGCGGATCTGGACTACGAGGACGCCCCGCTGGGGATGCGCGTCTACGAGGCGGCGCCCGGTGAGCAGTTGCCGCTCGGCTACCACTACCACGACGAACAGGTCGAGGTCTTTTACGTCCTCGAGGGGACGCTTTCCGTCCGGACGCCGGAGGGGGAGTACGCGGTCGGCGCCGACGAGGCCTTCGTCGCCGAGCCGGGCAGTCCCCACCTGGCGCACAACCCCGAGGACGCGGACGCGTCGGTCCGGACGCTCGCCATCGGCGCGCCCACCGTCGACGACGCCCACCCCTACGACCCCGAGGAGGCCGAGACGTAGTCGGGGAGCGTCGATAGCGACTGCCGGCACCGTCTGCAGGCCGCAGGTTCACCCGTGTCCGGCCCGAAAGGACTGCATGGTCGACGAAGACTTCGGCGAGGCGACCATCGTCTACGAGGATCCGGACGAGGGCACCGTCAGGCGTACCGTCGAGAACGAACACGTAGCGTACTTCCAGGACCACTGGATCGTCAAGACCGGGGAGGACGACGAGGGTCGGGACACCATCATGCGGATCCCGGCCACGCGGGTCTACCACGTCGAGCGGACCGTCCAGGAGTTCGAGGCGGAGATCAGCACGCTGGCAGACCAGGTCCGCTCGCTCACGGCCGACATCCGCCAGAAACTCCCGGTCGGCAGCGAGGACCTGGAAAGCCGAGGACGGCGTGATCGTGGACGGGACCGCGGCGGCCCTGTCGAGATCGACGTCGAGCGCGGCCGCGAGTCGGCCGAGGAGAGGAAGCCCGGGTCGGAGTCTGGCGGGTCGTAGCGACCGGTTCCGGGCGCCTTCGGCCACGGGCGCAAACAGGTGGGCTTTTCTGTCCCGACCGGCTTCGAGTGGACAATGGCAGAGTTCACCGTCGCGGTCTCGGACCCGGACACGGGCGAGACCCACCAGATCGACGTCACAGACCAGGACGCAAACCGGTTCGTCGGCCGCGAGATCGGCGACGAGGTCGAGGGCGGCGCCGTCGGCCTCGACGGCTTCACCCTGGAGATCACCGGCGGCTCCGACGACGCCGGCCGCCCGATGCGCGGCGACGTCCGCGGCGCCGAACTGTCCGAACTTCTCCTCGAGGGCGGCACCGGCTACGAGCCCACCCGGGACGGCGAGCGCAAGCGCGTGACCGTCCGCGGCCGCGAGGTCGGCGACGCGACCCGCCAGATCAACGCACAGATCGTCGCGGGCGACGGTGACGTCGCGGACCTCCTCGCCGACGAGGAGTGACCGAACGCGTCCCCTCCGACCACGACGCCGTCGCCGACCACCGGGTCCACCTCGACTCGGTCGGCTCGACCAGCCGTCCACGGTTGCCCCTTCCTGCGGCGCTCGACGTCGAGGAGGCCGACGTCGTCCGCCTTTCGCTCGCCGGGACCGACACCCACGCCCAGGTCGGCCGGACGCTCGGTGGCGACCTGGCGATCACCGGCGCCTTCGACAACGCCCGGCTGGCGCGGACGGCAAACCAGGGCACGGATCGCTTTCACGAGTGGGTCACGGAGCAGGACCTCGGCCCCGGCGATCCCGTCGTCCTCGACGTAGTCACCGCGGGCTACGCCTTCGGCCTCCGGCCACCCGGCGAACGGGTGGTCTACGAGGCACTCGAGCCCCCGTCGGATTCGCTCGCTGACATCGCACGCAACCTGGACGGGTGAGGGCGTCAGCGGGCCGATCGTGGCCGACTGGTGCGCCCGCAGCCGATTTTTCGATATGATACTGGCGCGAAACCCTCAATATTCGTCCCTCGGTACGTACCCCCAGACGCGTCGATGTCGGAATCAGTCATCGCTGACTTCGTCGGCAAGTTCAACGCGGAGACGTCCGCGCACGGTGAGCCGACGCCGGGCCGGATCGTTCTCAGCCAGAAACGGCTGGTCCTGGCCGCGGACGGCGACCACCGGCTGACGATCCCCCTCTCCGACATCTTCGACGTGGCCGTCGGCCACGTGCCGCCGGACCTCGGGGACTTCTTCGACTCGACGGTCACGATCGCCTTCGAGCGGTCCGGCGACCGCTACGTCGCCGCGGTCGAGGCCGGCGACGACAAGATCGAGAAGTTCTCGACGGTCCTGTTCAAAGCCATCTGTAACGGGACGGAGATGACCGTTAAACACCCGGCCCGTCGCGGCGGCCGGGTGACCGACGAACCGTTCTTCCGGGCGGGCCTCTCGCTGCGGCCCCGCGCCGTCTGCTTCCGGAGCGACAGCCGGACCGTCGAGATCGACCTGTCGCGCGTCACCAAGTTCGACCGGCAGACCCGGGAGATCGGCGAGCGGCGCCGGCCGGTCCTCGAGGTTCGCCACATGGTCGACGGCGAGGCGCTGACGACGCTGGCCGCGACGACCTCGGCCCGGAAGCTGTCGATCATCGGGCGCTACCTCCGGATCGAGTACTCGGACCTCGTCGGCGAACTCTCGGACATCGACCTCACGACGGACAAGACGGAACTCCTGGTCGCGCTGTACTCGGGCGCGGGCGTCCAGGGCGTTTCGCTCGCCGACGTCCTCGACATGGAGGCGTCCCAGGTCACGATGTTGTTGAACACTCTGGAGGAGGAGGGCCTCGTCGTCGACGGCGCCGACGGGACCGACCTCACCCCGAAGGGCCAGGTCGTCGTCTCGAACCACCTCGAGGACGTCAACACGTAGTCGGTCGCGGCGGCCGTCC
>Ga0207756_100281_pt1 | contig 22199 bp, 19 predicted proteins | sample A23M1SouthBayCA_FD_187748 | JGI IMG/M metagenome (GOLD analysis project Ga0207756, IMG submission 187748) | Aerobic enrichment media microbial communities from Eden Landing Ponds, California, USA - A23 M1 (3) (SPAdes) | ecosystem: Environmental > Aquatic > Marine > Unclassified | place...
CGAGCCGGTATAGGGATCCGGGCTCGCCCTCCCGGAGCCGCGGCTCGGCGTAGTAGCAGGCGTCGTCCGTCACGAGCGGCGCACTCGTCGCGCGGCCGTCGCCCGCGAACCGCCAGGTGAGGTCACCGTCGGCCGCGTCGAGGGCGTGGAGCGCGCGGTCGTACGAACCGGCCAGGACGTGGGCAGGGGTCGCTCGCAGCGAACCGATGACCCAGCCGCCGGTGTCGTACCGCCAGCGCTCTGCCCCGGTGGTCGCGTCGAGCGCGTAGACGTGCCCGTCGTGCGAGCCGACGTATGCGGTGCCGCCGGGGTCCACGGCCGGGCCAGACATGACGTCCGCGCCGGTCTCGACGGCCCAGCGCTCCGATCCGTCGGCGAGATCCACGCCGTAGACGTGGCCGTCCCAGGAGCCGAAGACGGCCAGGCCGTCGTGGACGGCGACGGGCCCCTTGATGGCGCCGCCGGTCTCGAAGGCCCAGGCGCGCTCCAGTCCGGGAAAGGTCCAGGCATAGCAGTAGCCGTCGTTCGATCCGACGAGGAGGCGGCCGGCCGTCCGGTCGATGGCGATCGTCGAGTGTGGGTGGTGGGTGGGACGGGAATCCATCCAGCGGAGGTCTCCGGTGGCGGCGTCGACGGCGGCGACGCTCCCGGAGGGCTCGTAGTACTCGACGGCCACGTAGACGACGCCGTTGTAGTAGACCGGACTGGAGCCGATGGCGTCGCCCAGGGGCCGGTGCCAGCTGCGCTCGCCCGAGGCCAGGTCGAAGGCATAGAGGACGCCGTCGTAGGCGCCGACGTAGACGGTCCCGTTGGCGATGGCCGGGGTGCCGTGGACGCCGCGCCGGGCCACCCCCGCCGTCGCACGCCAGCGGACCGTGCCGTCCGGGGCGACCCGCCGGACGGTCCCGGTATCGGCGGCGATGATCACGTCACCGTCGGGTGTGGGGACAGGACTGGCCTTCGCGGCCGTGTGGTCGCCGCGGTTGACCGGCAGCGACCAGTCGAGGGTGACGGCACTCGGGATGGCCGTCTCGACGTAGCCACGGTTCCGGAGCCCGCCCTGGAGCTGTGCGCTCGCGTGTTCCTGGAGGTCTGTCTCGGCGAGCGGGTCGAAGGCGTGGGTGGCGCGTGGTGCCGTCGCCAGACAGCCGCCGAGGGCCGTCGCGGCCCCGGCACCGAGCGCGCCGAGGAACCGTCGCCTGCGTGGCATGCCGGTGGCTTCCGCCGGGGTCGCTGTAGTTCCTCCGTTCCCTCGGCAGGCCGCCGCGCGGGCGAGGTGGCGACGCCAGCGCAAATGGCCGACACCATTATTGCACGTGATACTCGAAGGTCTCCAAATGGATGTCGTCGGCGTGGCTCTTGCGATAGCCTTCGGCGTCGCGGCACTGTTCGCACTGGGCCTCGCCGTCGTCGTCCGGCGGTACCGGGACAAACAGGGGAGCACCTACGTCCTCGCCCACCTCGTGTTCGTCGCGTGGTGGTCCGGTGGCGCCCTGGCGACGATGCTCGCCGACCCGCTCTGGCTGAAGGGGACGTTCAACGCCCTCACGTTCGTCGGCGGGACGCTCGCCGCGCCGACCTTCGCGCTGTACGTGCTCGTCTACACCGGGCACGAGGAGTGGCTCGACCGGGCGACCGTCGTCCTTCTCGTCCCGTCGGTCCTCTTCGTCCTGGCCTTCTGGACCGACCCGATCCACGGGCTGGCCTTCGGGGGGCAGTACGTCCACGAGGGGACGGGCCGTCTGATGAACGTGCCCGGCCCGCTGTTCGTGGCGTGGGTCGTCTTCGTCTACGCGATCCAGCTGTTCGTCCTCTCGCTGCTCACGTGGCACCTGCTCACGGCCCAGCGGTTCTACCGCCGGCAGCTCGGCGCGTTGCTCCTGGCGGACCTCGCACCCGTCGTCGCGACGGTGGCCTACGCGGTCGGCCTCGTCCCGATCGAGATCGGGCCCCTCGGGTACGTCGTCACCGGGCTCGTCCTCACCTGGGCCATCGCGCGTGGCGGGCTGATCGAGATCGCGCCCGTCGCCAGGGACGTTGTCGTCGAGACGGTCGACGCGGGCGTCCTCGTCGTCGACACGGCCGGGCGGATCGTCGACGTCAATCCGCAGGCCGAGATGGTCCTCGAGGGCTCACAGGAGGAGGCCATCGGGCAGCCACTCCTGTCGATCTTCGCGGGCGACGAGGCGGCCACGGCCTCGGTCTCGGCGGCACTCGACGGCGACGGGCCGAACGAGCTCACCATCAGCGCCGCGGGTCGTGACGTCCGGGTCGACGTCGCGTCCATCGAGGGACTGGGTGGCGACGTCGTCGGACAAGTCCTCCTGGTCACGGACGTCACCGACGAGCGCCGCCGGCAGCGCGAACTCGAGCGACAGAACGACCAGCTCGAGGAGTTCGCCAGCATCGTCTCCCACGACCTCCGCAACCCCCTGACGGTGGCGAAGGGCCGGGCGGAACTCATCGCCGACGACGCCGGCGAGGACGACGAGCACGTCGCGCCGCTGACCCGCGCGCTCGAGCGCATGGACGCCATCGTCGACGACGTGCTCACGCTGGCCCGGGAGGGTCAGGCGGTCGTCGAGACCGAGACCGTGAACGTCGACGAGACGGCCCGGTCGGCCTGGGCCAACGTCGACACGCCCGAGGCAACACTCGAGACGACGACCGACATGACCGTGGAGGCAGACCGGAGTCGGCTGATCCGCGTCTTCGAGAACCTCTTTCGCAATGCCGTGGAACACGGCGGATCAGACGTCGCCGTCCGGGTCGTCCCCATCGAGGGACAGGGCGACAACGGGCCGACCGGATTCGCGATCGAGGACGACGGGCGGGGGATCCCGCCCGACGAACGCGAGGCGGTCTTCGAGAGTGGGTACAGCGAGTCCGCGGACGGAACGGGGTTCGGGCTGTCGATCGTCCAACGGGTCGTCGAGGCCCACGGCTGGACCGTCGAGGCCGCCGAGAGCGACACGGGCGGCGCCCGTTTCGAGATCAGGGGCGTCGGCTCGGAGCGGCACCCGGTCGAGGCCGTGCGCACGGAGGCCTGAGTGTTCAACCGACCAGACCACCGATGGCCCCGCCGATCGCGCTGTCGACCGCTGCGAGCAGCGCGACCGCGATGGCGACGGCGAGCGCGCCTGCACCGACGAGCCCCCCGAGGACCCCTTCCATCGGCCCGAGGGCGACGCCGACGACGGTGAACAGCACGAACAGCGCGATCCCGACCAGGATCCCGCCGAAGGCCCCCGCCAGGAGGCCGTGCCAAAGACCGCGCGCCAGGCCGCCGCCAGCGAGGTAGCCGGCGACGAAGCCACCGACGAGCCCCGCGATCAGCTGGCCGATGCCCGGTACCACGGCTCCCAGGAGCCCCAGGACGACGATCACCGCGAAGCCGGACAGGACCGCGCGCCAGTCGGTCACGGCTACAGGAGCAGCGAGACCACGGCCAGCACCAGGAAGACGAACACCAGGATCCTGGCGACGGACATCGTCAGGCCGGCGACGCCGCGCATCCCGACGACCGCCGCGACCACGGCGAGTACGAAAAACACCACGGCGAGCCACAGGAACCCACCGCCCGCGATCTGGAGTGGGGCAGTCGTGACGCCCGTCATGGCCGGTCACCCACACCGCTGTCGTGCGCGTGGTCGTCGGTCGCCTGCTGGCGCTGCGTGCGGTTCATGGTCCCAGCGAGGATCCGGATGCCCTTTGTAAGCGAGGGATTAGCCACCGCGCGAGCGGACAACGTATCGCTTACTGCGACAGGTCGAGTTCCGGCAGGGACCGTAGGCACCTCACGCGACCCCGTAGATGACGCTGATGCCGATGACCGTGACGACCGCGAGCAGGAGCTGGAGCGGGCCGCCCGCGCGCACGAAGTCGGTGAACCGGTAGCCGCCGGGCCCGTAGACCATGAGGTTGGTCTGGTAGCCCACCGGCGTCATGAAGGCCGTCGACGCGGCGAAGGTCACGGCCAGCGCGAAGGCGAAGGGACTGAGGCCGGTCGCGAGGGCCACGTCGACCGCGACGGGAATCAACAACACGACGCTCGCGTTGTTGCTGATGACGTTCGTGAGCAGGGCTGTCAGCAGGTAGAAGACCCCGAGGAGCACCAGGGGGTGGGCCCCGCCGGCCGTGGCGACCACGTGGCCTGCGAGGAACGCGGCGGCACCGGTGTTGGTCATCGCGACGCCGAGGGGGATCAGTCCCGCCAGGAGGACGACGACGTTCCAGTCGACGGCGTCGTAGAGTTCGCCGGGGTGCAGACAGCCCGTCGCGACCATCGCGACGACGCCGACGAGCGCCGAGAGGACGATCGGCGTAATCCCCAGGCCGGCCAGCGCGACGACGCCGGCCACGATGCCGAGCGCCACGGGCAACTTTTCGCGGCGGTAGGCCGGGAGGTCGAACCGGCCGGCGACGACGAAGTTCCGGTCGGCGGTGAACCGTCGGATGGTGTCCTCGCTGGCCTGGACGAGCAGGGTGTCGCCGCCCCGGAGCCCCCGTTCGTCCATCCGGGCGTGGATGACGCGCTCGCCCCGCCGGATGGCGAGGACGGTCGCGTCGTAGCGCTGGCGGAAGGCCAGGTCCTCCAGCGTCTCGCCGATCAGCGAGGCGTCGGGGGCGACGACCACCTCGACGAGTTCCTGGGGTTCCGGTTCGTCGAGGGTCGCGTCCTCGGCGGTCAGCGTCTCCTCGGGGACCGGCTCGTCGGCCTCGGGTGCCAGCCGGAGGCCCTCGGCTTCGATGAGCGTCACGAGGTCGGTCCGGTCGGTCCGGAGGACGAGGACGTCGTCCTCGCGGACCTCCTTGCGTGAGAGGGGTTCGGTGAACGCCTCGCTCCCGCGGATGAGCTGGACGATGTCGACGTCGACGTCCAGGCTTTCGAGTGCCTTGTCGACGGTCGTGCCGACGAAGGCCGACCCCGGCTCGACGGTCACTTCGGTCAGGTACTCGGCCATCTCGAACTCGTCGGTGAGGGTCTCCCGGCCCTGGATCCGCGCCGGGATGAGCCTGTGGCCGACGAGCAGGAGGTACGCCGAGCCGACGACGAGGACGACGACGCCCAGCGCGGTGAACTCGAAGATGGAGAAGGGGGAAAACTCCGGGCCCATGCTGTCGTAGACGTCGCTCGCCAGGAGATTCGTGGAGGTCCCGATCAGCGTCAGGGTCCCGCCCATCATGGCCGCGAAGGAGATCGGCATGAGCAGCTTCGAGGGCGAGATGCCGGTCCGGTCGGACAGCTCCCGGACCATCGGGATCATCACCGCCACGACCGGCGTGTTGTTGATGAAGCCGGCCGTCCCGCCGGAGAGGCCGAGGACGGCCACGAGCTGCTTGAACGGGCTGTCGCCCCAGCGGTCGGCGATGGCCTTGCCGAGGACGCTGATGACGCCGGTCCGGCGGACGCCCTCGCTCAGGACGAACATCGCGAGGACGGTGATCGTGGCCTGGCTGGCAAAGCCCGAGAGGCCCTCCGCGACCGTGAGGCCGATGCGGTCGCCCATGGCGATCAGGGCGGCCATGACGGCGATTGCCGTCACGTCGATCGGGATGGGTTCCCAGACGAACAGGACGAGCGCCGCGCCGACGACCGCGAAGACGAGGAGCATCTCCGTCGTCAGCGGGGGCGGTTCGACGGCGGCCTGGAGGAGCGCGGTCGGTAGCGACAGGTCGGGCGACGCGGCCGGCGCGGCCCCGAGGATCGTGGCTGGCGGCACGCCGGCGGGCATACCACCTCCTGCGAGCGGGGGCCACAAAAGCGCCCCCGTTGCGACGGGGCGGCCGGCCCCCGCGAGACCGGAGCGACACGGCTAAACGGTCGCCGCGGCAAGCGCCGGCATGGATCTGACGCGTCGCCCGCGACGGCTGCGGTCCGACGGCGTCCGGTCGCTGGTCAGCGAGACCACGCTGCAGCCGACAGACCTGATCGCCCCCGTCTTCGTCGACGCGACGACCGACGAGCGCGTCCCCATCGAGTCGATGCCGGGCCACGAGCGCGTCCCCGTCGACGAAGCCGTCGCCCGAGTCCGGGAGGTCCTGGCGACTGGCGTCGAGGCCGTGATGGTCTTCGGCGTGCCCGCGTCCAAGGACGAGCGCGGGACGCGCGCCTGGGCCAGCGACGGGGTGGTCCAGGACGCAGTCCGGCGGATCACCGCCGAGACCGACGCGTACGTGCTCACCGACGTCTGCCTCTGTGAGTATACCAGCCACGGCCACTGCGGCGTTCTCGAACCGGACGCCGAGGCCGACCCCGACCTCACCGTCCAGAACGACGAGACGCTCGACCTCCTGGCGAAGGTCGCCGTCTCGCACGCAGAGGCGGGGGCGGACATGGTGGCACCCTCCGGGATGATGGACGGGATGGTCGGGGCGATCCGCGAGGGCCTCGACGGCGCGGGATTCGAGGACGTCCCGATCATGAGCTACGCGGCCAAGTACGAGTCGGCCTTCTACGGGCCATTCCGGGACGCCGCCGACGGCGCCCCCGCCTTCGGGGACCGCCGCCACTACCAGATGGACCCCGCGAACGCCCGCGAGGCGAGGCGCGAGGTGGCCCTCGACGTCGAGCAGGGCGTCGACGTGCTGATGGTCAAACCGGCCTTGCCCTACCTGGACGTCGTCAGCGCCGTCCGCCGGGAGTTCGACCACCCTGTCGCCGCCTACAACGTCAGTGGGGAGTACGCCATGCTGCAGGCCGCCGCGGAGAAGGGGTGGCTCGACCTCGAGGCGGTCGCCCACGAGTCGCTGCTCTCGATCAAGCGCGCGGGCGCCGACCTGATCCTGACGTACTTCGCCGAGGACGTCGCGGGGCGGCTCTAGGCCCGACCGCCCGCCGAACTGTGCGAACGTAAACCCACCGACAGCGTGCGGTTTCGAGCGGACGCGGCGACAGAGGCCCCGAGTCCGCGGTTCGTGGCCTCTCGGGGTCGCGCAGGGCGCGCCTGGCCCGTAGGGGCTGCGCTGATCGGTTGACGTCCGCCCAGTTTAAGTATGACGAACGTCCGGTAACTGGACGAAATACGACCTTATATCGATAATATACTCCCATATTTTGTCCCTTCGTCCACTCTATCCGATAGAATTCTCGGTTTCGTAAAGCCAATCCTTATGTGGTGTGGTTTCACTACGTCATCCCGTGAGGCAGAACACGAATCGGTATCGATCGAGTCGTTCGGTGGACGAACAGTAAGCTAAGGGCCGCAACAAGACAAAACACACAGACAACACATGAGCACGGTAGCACTACAAGTCGATCCGGCGGTACTCGCGGAGGGCGTCAACCTCCTGTGGGTCCTGGTGGTAACGTTCCTGATCTTCTTCATGCACGCGGGCTTCGCCATGCTCGAGGCGGGCCAGGTGCGCTCGAAGAACGTGGCGAACCAGCTGACGAAGAACCTGCTGACCTGGTCGATCGGGGTCGTGGTGTTCTTCCTGATCGGCGCCGGCATCTCGTCGATGGTCGGCTCCCTGACCGGCGGTGGTGGCGGGTACAGCCTGTTCGGCACGCTGTCTGCCGGCTCCGGCGGCTGGGTGAGCTGGCTGTTCGGCGCGGTGTTCGCGATGACCGCGGCGACCATCGTCTCCGGGGCCGTCGCCGGCCGGGCGAAACTCCGGGCGTACGTCACGTACACGATCCTGCTCGCGGCGGTCATCTACCCCGTCGTCACGGGCCTGACCTGGGGCGGCGGCTTCCTCGCCGACGTCATGGGCGTCGGGTTCAAGGACTTCGCCGGCGGGATGATCGTCCACGGCATGGGCGGCATCGCCGGCCTCACGGCCGCGTACATGCTCGGCCCGCGCATCGGCCGGTACAACGACGACGGCACCTCGAACGTCATCCCCGGTCACTCGCTGACCTTCGCGGTGCTGGGCACCCTCGTGCTGGCCTTCGGCTGGTACGGGTTCAACGTCGGCACGGCCGCGTCGGTCTTCGCCGTCGAGGACGGCGCGCTCGTCCTCGGTGCCTTCGACTACGTCGGCCGCGTCGCCATGACGACGACCCTCGCGATGGGCATGGGCGCCATCGGTGCGAGCGCGGTCTCCCTGCTCAAGACGGGCAAGGTGGACACGCTCTACACCGCCAACGGCCTGCTCGCGGGCCTGGTCGGCATCACGGCGATCCCCGACACGACGGCCTGGTGGGGCGCCCTCGCGGTCGGCCTCCTGGCCGGCGCACAGCTCCCGATCGTCTTCGAGTTCGTCGAGAAGCGCCTAAAGATCGACGACGTCTGTGCGGTCTTCCCGGTCCACGGGAGTGCCGGCGTCCTGGGCGCCCTCGCGTACCCGTTCGTCGCCGCCGAACTCAGCGTCCCGCTCGGCACGGCCTTCGCTGCCCAGGTGGTCGGCGTCGCGCTGATCGCCGGCTGGACGATCCTCGCGACCGCCGTGGTCTTCGGCCTGCTGCGGGTCGTCGGCCAGGACCGCGTCACGCCCGAACACGAGCGCGAAGGGCTCGACATCAGCGAACACGGCGTCGAGTCCTACCCCGAGTTCGAGGACGGCGAGGAGGGCTTCGGCGAGGGCGCGCCCGTCCAGACTGATGGGGGTCGCGTGAGCGACGCGAACGCGGCCTCGTCGGACCTCCGGTCCGACGGCGGCGTCCCGCTCGAGGCGCGCCGCGCCTCCTCGGACGACGATGACGACGAGGGGCGCCTGATGACCGACGGTGGGGTACCTGTGGAGGACTCGGCGGCCCGGACCGACGGCGGCGTGGACGGGGACCGCGAGATCGAGATGGTCACCGCGATCATCCGGCCTGACAAACTGGGCGACGTCAAGCAGGGCCTCGCGGAGATCGGCGCGCCCTCGCTGACGGTGACGAACGTCTCCGGCCGCGGGTCACAGCCAGCCAAGACGGGCCAGTGGCGCGGTGAGGAGTACGTCGTCGACCTCCACCAGAAGGTCAAGATCGAGTGCGTCGTCGCCGACGTCTCCGCCGAGGACGTGATCGACGCCATCGCCGAGGCCGCCCAGACGGGCGAGCCCGGCGACGGCAAGATCTTCGTCACCCCGGTCAAGTCTGCGCTGCAGATCCGGACCGGAAAGGAGGGCCCCGACGCGGTCTGAAAGCGCGGCCGTCGACCTGACGCGGACTTGCCACGGACTGCGGCTTTCTTTTTTGGAGCGGTCGTCGACGGTGAGCGGTAGCGCCGGGTGTGCGGACGGATCCACGCACGCGAGGCGGCAGCGACGCGTTACCTTCTTTCGGGACCCCCGCCAAGACCTGGGCATGACCCACGACCAGTCCCGGTCGCTGTACGATCGGGCCCTTTCGGTCATGCCCGGCGGCGTCAACTCCTCCGTCCGGGCGATCCACCCGTTCCCCTTCTTCGTCGAGCGCGGGGACGGCGCCCACGTGATCGACGCCGACGGGAACCGCTACCTCGACTTCGTCAACGGCTACGGCCCGCTCCTGCTTGGCCACGACCTGCCCGAGTCGGTGACCGCCGAGATCCAGCGCAGTGCCAGCGAAGGGCCGATGTACGGCGCGCCGACCGAGGTCGAAGTCGAACTCGCGGAGTTCCTCGCCCGGCACGTCCCGAGCGTCGACATGGTCCGGTTCGTCAACTCCGGGACCGAGGCGACCGTCTCCGCGGTCCGCCTCGCGCGGGGCTACACCGGCCGCGACAAGATCGTCGTGATGCAGGGCGGCTACCACGGCGCCCAGGAGTCGACGCTCGTCGAGGGCGAGGGAGACCACACAAGCCCGTCCAGTCCGGGGATCCCCCAGGCCTTCGCCGACGAGACGATCGCCGTGCCGTTCAACGACCAGGCGGCCGTCGACGCCGTCTTCGCGGAGCACGGCCACGACATCGCCGCGGTCTTGACCGAACCCATCCTCGGGAACCACGGCATCGTCGAGCCACGGGACGGCTACCACGAGCACCTCCGCGACGTCACCGCGGAACACGACTCGCTGCTGATCTTCGACGAGGTCATCACCGGCTTTCGCGTCGGCGGCCTTCAGTGCGCCCAGGGCAAGTTCGGGGTCACGCCCGACCTCACGACCTTCGGCAAAGTCGTGGGCGGAGGCTTCCCGGTCGGCGCAATCGGCGGCACGGCCGAGATCGTCGAGGAGTTCACGCCCGCCGGCGACGTCTTCCAGTCGGGCACCTTCTCGGGCCACCCCGTCACGATGGCCGCCGGCCTCGCCACGCTGGAGTACGCCGCCGAGCACGACGTCTGGGACCACGTGAACGCCCTCGGCGAACAGTTGCGCGACGGCCTCGAGGACGTCGTCGCGGACCGCGCGCCCGCCTACTCAGTCGTGGGCACGGACTCCATGTTCAAGGTCATCTTTACGCGAGAGGGAGCCGGGCCGCCACGGAACGGCGCCGACGTGAAGCGCGCCGAGACCGAGCGCTGGGAGCGGCTGTTCTGGCCGGCGATGAAGGAACGGGGGATCTTCCTGACCCCAAACCAGTTCGAGAGTCAATTCGTCTCCGCGGCCCACACCGAAGATCACGTCGCGGAACTGCTCGACGCCTACCGCGAGGCGCTGTGAGCCGACGATGATCGCGACGACGAGTGCACCAGGCGCACGCGAGGCGGTCACGGCCGCTCCCCCGCAATCGCGGGACAGCACACACCCCGCCGGCCCCCGGAGGTCACCATGAGCCAGGAGGACATCTCGTTGGACGAAAAGCGCATCTACGGCGAGAAGCGCGACACGACCGTCGCGTACGTGGCGACCGGCCTCGGCCTCGCCCGGGTCGAAATCTCCGGCGACCAGGTCGGGCGCGTCGGCCTGGTCCACCAGGGAGCCGTGCAAGACGTGGCCGGCGGCGACGGCCAACTGCTCGTGGCGACCGACGAGGACGTCCTCGTCGGGACCGAAGAGGGCTTCGCGGGAACAAGCTTCGGTCCGGCCGTGGCCGTCGGCGTGGGCGGCGACCGGCTCCTCGCCGCGGACGAAGACGGACGCGTTGCACACCTCGCGGGCGACCAGTGGGAGGTCCTCGGAACGGTCGACGAGCCGCGGCGCTTCGACGGGCCGTACCTGGCCGCTGGCAATGGTGTCGTCCGGGCTGACGAGGACGGGCTCGCGGCCCGTGGACTGTCCGGCGTCCGGGACGTGGCCGCCGCCGCTCCCTACGCGGCGACGGCCGATGGGCTCTACCGGTGGGTGGACGGCGAGTGGACGGTCGCTCGGGAGGGGCGGGCGAGCGTGGTCACCGCCGAGGACGGTCGGGCGCACGCGGTGACCGGGGAAGGTCTCGTCGCACGCGAGGGCGGGCGCTGGACCGCCTGCGACCTGCCCGTCGCCGAGCAGGTGGCCGACGTGGCCTACGGCGAGTCGCCGACCGTCGTCACCGCCGCGGGGACGGTGCTCGTCGACGCGCCCAGCGACGCCACGCCGGACGGGACCGGCGGGTGGCGGCATCGGTCGCTGGGGATGCCGGACGTGACCGCGATCGCCATCCCCTGACGGCACACCGAAACACCGTTTACCCAGGCGGGCGACCCGCCGGACATGATCGTCCCCGGGTCGCGCTCCCAGGAGCTCGCGGCCGCGCTGGCCGCGGCGACGGGCGCCGACCTCGCCACCGTTGAGTTCGAGCGCTTTCCCGACGGCGAGCAGATGGCCCGCGTCCGCGGCGTGTCCGACGAGGTCGTGATCGTCGCGTCGACGGTCTCCGACGCGGCCCACGTGGAACTCCTCCAGCTCCAGGACGCCGTCCGCGAGGCCGGGGCAACCGACGTCACGACCGTAATCCCGTACATGGGCTACGGCCGCCAGGAACGCGCCTTCGAGGCCGGCGAGCCGGTCTCTGCCCGGGCCGTCGCCCGCGCAATCTCGACGGGGACCGACCGCGTGGTGACGGTCAACCCCCACGTCGAGGTCGTCTGTGAGTTCTTCGACGTCCCGGCCGAGAGCGTCGACGCCGCGCCGCGGCTGGCCGAACCACTCGGGGACGACCTGACAGACCCGCTCTTCCTCTCGCCGGACGAGGGGGCGGTCGACCTTGCGACCGCCGTGCGGGACGCGTACGGTCGCGGCGCCGTCGACTTCTTCGAGAAGACGCGCCTCTCGGGGAACGACGTCGAAATCGAACCCAGCGACGCCGACGTGACCGACCGGGACGTCGTCGTAATCGACGACATCGTGGCGACCGGCTCGACGATGAGCGAGGCCATCGCCGTCCTCAGCGAGCGCGATGCGGCGAGCGTCCGCGTCGCCTGCGTCCACCCCCTGCTCGCGACGAGTGCGCGCACGAAGCTCGCACGGGCGGGCGTCCAAGCGATCTACGGGACGGACACCATCGAGCGGGCGGTGTCGGCCGTCAGCGTCGCCCCCGTGATCGCAGACGCGCTGTAACCCGGGGGCTAGAAGCTGTTGTCTGTGCGCCTGTTCGGCGAGTATCCACGACGCCAGACGCACGTGGTGCCGGTGTGCGACGGCTACCGTTCGACGGGAACGGTCAGGTCACACTCCAGCCACGCGTCCGTGGTTCCCTCCTCGATGAGGACGGGCCGTTCGAGCCCGCTCTCGTACATCGAGACCGCCGGTGCCACCCGCGTCGGCCGGTCCGATTCCCCCACGGCCACTGCCTTCCCCCTGTCACCCATAGGCAGCCAGACGTGGAACCACATCAAAAATGGCACGGTTTCCGTCGTCGGAAGCGCCACGAGTCGCCTCACGCCCTGCGGGTCAGGTGATCGCGAACCGCCCGCTGGCAGTCCTCGCAGGTCGCTGCCAGTTGGGCCACGGTCGAGAGCACGGGATAGTCGGCCGGAAAGTCCGCGTACAGGTAGTCGACGATCGCCCGGAGAGAGACGCCGACGTCGGCGTCGTCGCTGGTGACGCCGGCGAGAAACGCCTGGCGATCCGCCAGGCGGGCGTCACAGCGCTCCCGAAACGTCGCCAGCACCTCGTGGCGCTCCTGCAGGTCGGCGAAGTCACAGGCAGCGAGTGGCCGTTCGTCCGTCTCGACGAGCCAGCCCGTGATCTAGTCGACCACGTCCGCCGCCGTCGCCAGGTCGCTGGCCTCGCGCTCCAGGGCCCGGATCGTAACGCGCGTCTCGCGCTGCCGTGCGTCGGCTTCGGCCTCGATCGTCCGGACGAGCGTCGGCGTGAGCGCCGTCGTGGTGTTCGGCGCGATCGCCGCCGCGATGGACGCGGATAGTTCGGTGCGGACGGTTTCCAGGAGGGGCTCGGGGTCGTCGACGTCGGCCACGCTGTGGGGCCGAACGGTGTCCGCGAAGGCGCGCCTGATTGCACGGCAACCGTCGGACGAGGACGTACCGGTGAGCGTGCGGGTCGTGCCAGCGCCCGTGGGGGTGGCCGTCGGCGTGGGCGTGCCCTGGACCGGGACGTCGTCGACGCGGGCGAGGAACCGGTCGTAGGCGTCGCGCTTTGCCGCCATCGCGTCGCGCTCGGCGTCGGCGCGGGTGCGGGCGTCGTCGACGAACGTCTCAACGGTCATCGCCTTCGGACCGAGGCGTCGTTTCCCATATTCTTTAGGTGTGCCTAAACCGTGAAAGGTCTGTCGGTGCTTCGGCCGTCCTAACCGCCGTCCTGTGGCCGGGAGTGGCGTCGTGACTCGCCGGAATCGAGGACCTCAACACCCTTGGGTTGATACGCACAGCCAGTGTACGGCGTCCCCCTCCGCGACCGGCTCGCGGTCCCTAGCTACCCGACCCGGATGTTGCTGGTGGTCTCGCTGGGCTGGGCGACCATCCAGTGTGGCCGGTTCGTGCTCCCGCCGCTCGTGCCAGCCATCCAGTCGTCGCTGGGCCTGTCCTCGGCGGGCATCGGCCTCGCGTTCACGGCTTTCGGACTCGTGTACGCCGTCATCCAGTTCCCCAGCGGGACTTACTCAGACGCGCTGGGCCGGTCGACGCTGATCGTCCCCGGCTTTGTCGCCCTGGTCGCCAGTTTCGTCGTTCTCGGCCTGGCGACGACGACCTGGCTGTTCGTCGCGGGCATCCTCCTGCTCGGCGTCTGCAAGGGCTTGTATACGCCACCCTCGAGAGCGCTTCTCGGAGACCTGTTCACGGCACGGCGCGGGCGGGCACTGGGCATCTACTCGGCGGGAACGGACCTCGGGGGCGTACTCGCCTCGGCGGGAGGCGTCGTCGTCCTCTCGACGGCAGCGCTGTCCTGGCGAGCGGCCTTCGCGCCCCTCGTGGCCGTCGCCGCGATCGTCACCGTCCTGTTCGTCCTCTGGAACCGCGAGCCCATCCAGCGCCGGCGGGTGGCGCTCGAACCCGGCGCGACCCTGGGCCGACTCCTCGCGACCCCTGCCCAGCGGAACCTGATCGTCGCCTACTCGCTGTTTTTCTTCGTCGTCGGCGGCATCATCACCTTCCTGCCGGAACTCCTGATCGAGCAGGGCATCGCCGAGCCGCTGGCCGCCGGGTTCTACTCGCTGCTGTTCGTCGTCGGACTGGTCACCAAGCCGGCCGCGGGGGAGATCAGTGACCGGTTCCCCCGCCTGGGGGTCAGCATCGGGACGCTCGTCCTCAGCGCGGTCGGCGTCGTCCTCCTGCTCGTGCTGGGGTCACTCCCGTCCGTGGCGATCGGCACCATCGTAACCGCCGTCGGCTACAAGACGCAGTTCCCCATTACGGACGCAGTCATCATGGAGGCCGCACCCAAGGAGAACCGCGGCGGGGACCTCGGTGCCGCGCGTGCGCTCTTTCTCGGCGCGAACGCTTTGGGCCCCGGCTTCGTCGGAATCGTGGCCGACCAGGCCAGTTACGGGGTTGCCTTCTGGGCGCTGGCTGGCGGCCTCCTCCTGAGTGCGGCCATCCTGGCGCTGCAGTACCGCCGGCAGTAGCACGCGTCGTGTCGGTTCGAAGGTATAATTTTTTTCCGCCGGCCTGCACACCGGTCCCCGATGACAAACTGGTCCCCTCCCACGTTCGCACGGCCGTGGCTCGCTATCACGCTCGCCGCGTACGCTCTCGTCCTCGGCTACTCGCTCGTAATCGCCCAGCAGATACTGCTCGGGGTCATCGTCGGCTTCTGGATACTCGCAGTCTACTTGCTTTGGCGGGTGCTCGTCGCCTTCGAGGCAATCGCCGACGCCGCACAGCGCATCGCCGACGCCAAAGAATCAAACTAGTCGGAGGCCTCGGGCGCCTCGACGGGTGCGATGGCGATGTCCATCTCGACGCCCTCGACGTCCCAGGTCTTGCGGTGGCCGTCCTCGACCGTCCCGAAGTCCGCCGCACGGACCTCGTCGGCGATCAGGGCCTCGTGTGCTCTGACCAGGTCGGAAACGCGCTCGTCGCGCACGTCGAGGTCCACCGTTATTTCGGCCTCCAGGTCGAGGTCCATCTCCTTGCGCATCTCCTGGACGCGCCGGACGACCTCGCGGGCGTAGCCCTCGCTCTCGATGTCCTCGGTCAGGCTGGTGTCGACGTAGACGACGCCCGCGGCGTCGAGGACCTGGAATTCGGTCCCGGAGACCCCCTCGGGCGTCTCGGTGACGAACTCGACCATCTCCTCGCTCAGGTCGACGGTGAGACCGGTCGCGTCGGCGACGGCCGCTTCCAACGCGGGGATGGTCGCCTCGTCGACCCGCGCGTCGTTCAGCGCGTTCATGATGCGCCCGGCGTCGTCGCCGAACTCCGGTCCGAGGACGCTCATGTCCGCCGCTGCCGAGTACTGGAGTTCGCCCCAGCCCTGGTCGGTCCCGACGACGGTGACCTCGCGGGCGTTGAGGCGGTCGGCGATCAGGTCGGCGTGGGCCTCGACGAGGTCCGCGACGCGCTCGTCGGGCACGTCCACGACGACCTCCGGGACGGGCCAGCGGAGTTTCCGTTCTGCTTGCTGGCGGGCGTTCGAGCCCGCCTCCTCGACGGCGCGGACGACCGCGACGCCGTCCTCCAGCGCTGGTTCGCGCAGCGACTCGGTCGGCTCCGGCCAGTCGCACATGTGGACCGTGTCGAAGCCCGCGTCGCCGGTGAGCGTCCCGTAGATCTCGTCGGCCACGAGCGGTGCGTACGGGGCGAACAGCGTCACGACCTCCGAGAGGAGGCGGTAGAAGGTGGCGTAGGCCGCTTCCTTCGAGGGGCTGTCCTCTTCCTCCCACATCCGCTCGCGGACGACCTGGATGTAGAAGCGGGAGACGTCCTCGACGACGAACTCGAGCAGCGCGTCGAGCGCCCGGTCCATCCGGTAGTCCTCCCAATGTTCGGCCATCTCTGCCTCGACGGCCTGGAGCCGCGAGAGGACCCAGCGGTCGACGGTCTCGAGGTCGGCGTCGACCACGGTCGTCTCGTCGGGTGCGAAGCCGTCCATCCGCATGTACGGCAGCGGGAACCGGAAGACGTTCCAGAGGATGTTGAGTTCCCGCTGTTTCGTCTCGATCTCGTCCCACGAGAACCGCATGTCGTCGCCGTGGGGGTTCTGCGAGAGGAGGAACAGGCGCATTGGGTCCGCGCCGTGCTCGTCGATGGCCTCCTGGGGCGTGACGACGTTGCCGATGGACTTCGACATCTTTCGGCCGTCCTCCGCGAGCGCCCAGCCGTGCATGAGCACCTGCTGGTAGGGCACCTCGCCCAGCGCCGCCGTGCCCATGCCGAGCTGGGACCAGAACCAGCCCCGCGTCTGGTCGTGGGCCTCGAGGATGAGGTCGGCGGGCCACAGGTCCTCGAAGGCCTCCTGTTCCTGGGGGTAGTCGAGGGTGCCCCACGTCGCGACCGAGGAGTCTAGCCAGACGTCGAAGACGTCGGGCACGCGCGTGTAGGTCGTCCCGTCCTCGGTGATCGTCAGGTCGTCGACCGTGGGCTTGTGGAGGTCGATGGTCTCGGGGTCGATGTCCTGGTCGACCCGCTCGACCAGTTCCTCGCGCGTGCCGACGACGATGGCGTCGTCCACGTCGAGGCCCTCACTCTCGGTGTCCTCGGGAGTCCAGATGGGAATCGGGATGCCCCAGTAGCGCTGCCGGGAGACGTTCCAGTCCGGCGAGTCCTCGACGAAGTTCCGGAAGCGCTCGTCGCGGGCCTCCTGGGGGTACCAGTCGCTGTCGTCGATGTTGTCCAGCAGTTCGTCTTTGATGTCGGTCACCGTGATGAACCACTGGTCGGTGACGATGCGGACGATGTCGGTGTCACACCGCCAGCACTGGCCCTCGTTGATGGTGTGGCCCTCCTCGCTGGCCAGCAGGAGTCCCTTCGAATCGAGGTCCGCGATGACGTGGTCGTCGGCCTCGCGGACGGCGTAGCCCTCGTACTTCCCGGCCTCCTCGGTGAAGGTGCCGTCGCTGCCGACGGGCGAGAAGATGTCCAGGCCGAGTTCCATCCCGCGCTCGAAGTCCTCCTCCCCGTGGCCCGGTGCGGAGTGGACGAGGCCCGTCCTGTCGGCCTCGACGTAGCCCGCGGTGTAGACCTCGCCCGCGCCCTCGAAGTCCGGATATTCGGGCACTTCGTCCTGCAGGGGGTGCTCGTACTCCCAGCCGACGAGGTCGGTGCCCTCGAGTTCTTCGACGACCTCCCAGTCGTCGTAGCCCGCCCACTCGACGACGTCTTCGGCGGTCGGTTCGGCGACGTAGATCAGTTCCTCCTCGCCGTCGCGCTCGCCCCTGATGCCGACGTAGGAGAGGTCGCCGTCGACGGCCACAAAGGTGTTGGACACGATGGTCCAGGGCGTCGTCGTCCAGATGACGAGGTTGCCCTCCCGGCCGCTGCTCGCGGCGTCGCCGCTCGCTCGTTCCGAGGCCTCGCTTCCCTCGGCCTCGCGCAGTGGCATCTTGACGTAGATCGAGGGGGCCGAGACCTCGTGGCGCTCGACCTCGTTGTTGGCGATGGCCGTCTCGCAGCGCGGGCACTGATTGATGGCGCGCTTGCCCTGCTCGACGAGGCCGCGTTCGTGTGCGCGCTGGAAGCCCCACCAGGCGGCCTCCATGTACTCGGGATTGACCGTCTTGTAGGGGTCGTCCCAGTCCATCCAGACGCCGATGGACTTGAAGTCGTCCTGGAGGCCCTCGAGCTGTTCGTCGGCGAAGTCCTTGCAGGCCTCGATGAAGGCGTCCTCGCCGTACTCGACGATGTCCTTCTTCGAGTCGAAGCCCAGGCGCTCCTCGACTTTCGTCTCGATGGGCAGGCCGTGCATGTCGTAGCCCGGCCGGTCGGTCACGTCGTAGCCGTTCATCCGGTACCAGCGGATGATGGCGTCCTTGATCGTCTTGTTCCAGGCCGTCCCCATGTGGGCCGCCCCGGAGGTGTAGGGCGGGCCGTCGACGAAGAAGAAGGTCTCCCCGTCGGCGCGGTGATCGACGGTCTGCTCGTAGGCGTCGACCGCGTCCCAGTAGTCGAAGACGCGGTCCTCGACGGCGTGGGGGTCGTACTGCTCGTCGACCGCCCCGAACCGTCGAGTGGCGTCTTCGTCGCTCCCGGAGTCGCTCATATACCGTTCATTCCCGGCCGGGGCTAAATGGGAATCGGTTGTCGTGGAACGATAGCGGGTGTTCGAATTGTGAGAGGAGAGCTGAGTACACCCAAGCCAAGAACAGCATGAAATCCCCGACTGTCTCGGCTCACGGGTCGCAGCGCTCCCCGTTCGCCACCGAGGCAGTCGCTCCTTTCAGTCCCACCCATGCTGATTGGCCAACCGTCGAAACTGGCCTGCCCACACAACAACGTGGGTGGGACTGAAAGGGGCCGTTTGCTACGCGAACCCCGACGACGCAAGCACTGAGCGACTGAACGAAGTGAAGGAGTGAAGCGCGCAGCGAGGCGCGGGAGCGTAGCAAACGGGGGCTTTCGTGCTATTCCCAGCGTCGGGAGACGAACCAGAGAACCGAGGATCCCACAGGGGCTTTACCCGCAGAGTTCCTACACAGACACAATGACCGAATCCACACAGGCGACGTTCGGCGGCGGGTGTTTCTGGTGCGTCGAGGCGGCCTTCGAGCGCGTCCGGGGCGTCGAGTCGGTCGTCTCGGGCTACGCGGGCGGCAGCGCCGAGGACCCGAGCTACGAGGCCGTCTGTCGAGGGACCACCGGCCACGCCGAAGTGGTCCAGGTCTCCTACGACCCAGCGGAAATCACCTACCGAGACCTCCTCGAAGTCTTCTTCACGATCCACGACCCGACGACCGAGAACCGGCAGGGACCCGACGTGGGGAGCCAGTACCGCTCGATCGTGCTCTACCACGACGAGAGCCAGCGCGAAACCGTCGAAGACTACGTCGACGAACTGGAGGCGAGTGGCGAGTACGACGGCATCGTCACCGAGGTCGAACCCCTCGACACGTTCTGGACGGCGGAGGACAAACACCAAGACTACTTCGCGAAACACCCGAACCAGCCCTACTGCCAGATGCAGATTCCGCCGAAGCTGGAGAAACTGGAGTCGAAACACCGCGACAAGCTGGCGGCCGAGGCCGAGAACTGAGGGATCTCGGCTCGCGTGGGTGGGCCATCTCAGGACGGGGCACGCGAGCGCAGGAGGCGGTCGACGACGATGGATATCGTCGTGGCGAGGACGGCGCCAGCGAGCCCGATGGCCCCGAAGGTCAGCGAGAGCGCCCACAACGGGCTGTCTCCCTGGCCGGTGCCGAGCAGGGCCGCAACCACGCCGAGGACGATGAAGGCCACGCCAGGGACCGCGCCGACGGCGATGCTCCCGGGGATGCTGCCACCCGCGCGGAGCGTGACGACGGCCACGAGCGGCGGCACGTACACGAACAGGCCGGGGAAGAGGACCGGTTCCCAGACTAGGGGGTAGACGGTCAGTCCCTCGCCGGTCAGCACGCCGAGTCCGAGACCCAGGACGTACGTGCCCAGCACGATGGCGAGGTAGGCCAGAAAGGCCACCGCGTCACGTCTGCGGAAGCGGCCCGCGATGGCCCCTCCGGATATGACCTGGCCCATAGCGTCGACCAGCGGCCCCAGGCCCCTATCAGTTCCGCCCCGGGTGGAATCGACCGTGGTTTGACTGCGGGACCGCACGTCGGGAAACCTTCTTGCCCGACGCACCAGACCCCACGACCATGAGCGACGACTGTCTGTTCTGCCAGATCGTGGACGGTCAGCTCCCGAGCCGGACGGTCTACGAGGACGAGACGACGCTAGCCTTCCTCGACGTCAACCCCCTCGCGCCGGGCCACACGCTTGTGGTCCCGAAGAACCACTGTCACCGGGTTCAGGACTGCGACGCGGCCCTCGCCGGCGACCTCTTCGCCACGGTTGCGGAAATCGCACCGGCAATCGAAGCTGCCGTGGACGCGCCCGCCACGACCATCGCGGTCAACAACGGCGAAGCGGCGGGCCAGGAGGTCCCACACGCGCACGTCCACGTCGTCCCGCGCTGGGACGACGACGGCGCGGGAGCGGTCCACGGCCTGTTCACCGAGCGCCCCGACCTGGACGAGGACGACCTCGACGAGATTGAAGCCGACGTCCGAAACCGGCTCTGACCCACCGGCCGGACGTGTCGGCCACACTGGACTAGCTACCTTTACAAGGGAAGCCGCGCCAGCGAGTCGCATGACCCAGAACGCGACGCTCGCCCTGGTGGGGGCGGTCGGGGGTGCGGGGACGACGCGGACGGCCGTCGAGTGCGGGGCCGTCCTCGCGCGAGCGGGCAGGAACGTGACGATCCTCGACGCGGCCTTCGCGACGCAGGGCCTCGCCGACTACGTCGAGGGGCGGATCGACGCCGACCTGACCGCCGTGCTCGCCGACGACGTGGACCTCGAGGCAGCGACCTACGCGATCACGACCGAGACACCGGGACGGCTTCGCGCGATTCCCGCCCACGGGCCGTTCGATCGACTCGCCCGCGCCAAGACCGCCGGTGCGGCCGAGCGTTTCGAGCGACAGATCGCCGCGGCAGGCCTCTCGGCGGACGTCGTCATCGTCGACACGCCGCCCATCGCGGCCAACCAGGCCGTCGCCGCCGTCAACGCCTGCAATCGGATCGCACTCGTCGCGCCGGACACTGTCCGCGGGGCCGACGGCGTCGCGCGGCTGCGTGGCCGCCTGCAGGACCTCGACGTGAGTCTCGACGCGGTCCTGGCGGCGTGCGTGGGCGAGGACGACGGCGAGGTGCTCCAGGAGGCCACGGGTGCCATCCCGGAGAGTGACGTCACCAGCGCCGGTCGCTGTCCGGCGGCGGCAACGGGTGACGACCGGTTCGCACAGGGTGTCGTCGACGCGGTGGAGTCGATTCTGGGTCTCGACCTGGGCATCGAGTTCGCGGATCCGGGCCGGTTCGAGCGGCTCCTCCCGGGCGACCCCTGATCAGCGCAGGCGGTCGGGGGCCTCGGCGGCGTCCGCCAGAGAGGCGTCCGTCTCGTCGGTGAGACGGCCGGCGTCGAGCGCCCCCTGGACGGCGTCGCGGGCCGCCGGGAGCGGATCGTGGGTCTCGACGTAGGCCGCCAGCGCGAACTCCGCGGGCGAGGCCCGCGAAAGCGCCAGCGCCTCGGTGCGGGACACCTCGCCGGCGATCCAGTCGCGGACGATGTCACGGCCCGTGGGTCCGAGCGGCGAGACGGATTCGCCGAGCAGGTGGAGCGTCTTCGCCGCCGTCACCCTGGGCACCTCGCCCGCGGCCGCGGCCTGCCCGATACTCCCGCCAGCCGCGTACCGCTCGACCACGGCGGCGGCAGCGGCCGGGTCACAGGGGAGGGCGTCCGCGTGCGCTGCGAGTCTGTCCGCGAGTGACCCGTCCGTCCCGTCGACGGTCGCGACGCCGCGCTCGCGTTGCTCGGTGGTCACTTCCACCCCCGCCGCGATCTCCGAGAGTCCCATCTGGTCGGGGCTGGTGCGGGGTCGTTCATAAAGCTTGACGTGTCGGACGAGCAGTGGCTCGGTGGATCGGCCGGACGCGCGGCGAGAACCGACCGGTCACCGGTCGGTTGTTTCGGAAGAATCGGCCGACGCCCCGCCGATCCGGGCGTCATTTAAACCGTGATCCGGCCGAAGTTCGTGATAGCATGGCAGCAACGACAGTGCGGTCCTGTCCGGAGTGTGACGGACGCCTGCGGGCGGGGGACTGCGAGACGATCTGTGCAGAGTGTGGCCTGGTCGTGGACGAACACGCGATCGATCCGGGGCCAGAGTGGCGCTCGTTCGCGGACGACGACACGAATCCCGAGCGAACGGGGGCACCCCTGACGCGCTCGCGCCACGACAGGGGGCTGTCCACGGAGATCGGGCGGTCGACGCGCGTGACGGGCCGAAAGCGTCGCCAGCTCGCCCGCATGCGCACGCAACACAAGCGCGCCCAGATCGGG
>Ga0207756_100282_pt1 | contig 21931 bp, 14 predicted proteins | sample A23M1SouthBayCA_FD_187748 | JGI IMG/M metagenome (GOLD analysis project Ga0207756, IMG submission 187748) | Aerobic enrichment media microbial communities from Eden Landing Ponds, California, USA - A23 M1 (3) (SPAdes) | ecosystem: Environmental > Aquatic > Marine > Unclassified | place...
CCGAGGTCGACAGCTTCCTCGGGCCGGTCATGCCCGGCGCTCACCGGACGGTCGGACACAACCTCGTCGTTCCCGCGATCGGCGCGCTCTGTCTGTACTACGACACCCGCGTTCGGAACCGATCGCTGGTCCGCGACCGGCTCTCCGACCGATGGGTCGCGGTCGCGTGGGTGGCGATCTTCGTCCACGTCTCCGCGCACGTCGCACTCGACTGGACCCACCTCGACGGGGTGAACCTCTTCTGGCCGCTTCGGGACCAGTTCCTCGCGCTCGACGGCGAGATCCTGCTCTCGACCGCCGACGGCTTCGTGCAGACCTTCGTCGACGTGCGGATCGACCCGGAGACGGGCGCGCGGAGCGTCGACGCCGGAGCGACGGGGTCGACCGAGACTGTCCACGTCAACAACCCGGTCGAGCCGCGGGACCCGGACGTCGTCACCGAGGAGCCGGTGGATCGACGGTTCCCGGTCGCGAACGGCGGCTGGCGCCTCTACCTGATCGGGCTAGGGCTCTTCGCGGTCGTCGCGAGGCGGGTGCAGGAGTCGGGGCCGGGGTCGGAGTGACCTCTTCGAACGCGAGCGTTGAGCGACGAGAACCGCGGCTGGCGTTTACGCGAACACGGCGGGGGACCGTCGGTCCCCGGAGCGCGGCGAGCGCGAAGCGCTCTCAGCGACTCGGCTCCGCGTTCCCGTCGGGGACCGGCGTCGGGAGCGCCCGGTGCGTCCGCGGCGGGACGAGGTAACTCCCCCACCGACGGACGCGGAGGTACTGGAGAATACCGTTGCTCTGCCGCGGACCAAGTCCGTACTGGCCGAACTCCTCGCCGAGCATCGCCTCGCGTGCGCGCCTGAACTCGCCGATGCCGCGCTGCAGCGAGACGAAGTGGACGCCGGCGATGTCGCCGTCGGTCGTGTTGACGTCTCGCCGAAGCAGCAGCGGTTCGCCGTCCTCGCGCGCCCGGGCCACTTTCTGAGCGTGCCCCACGGCACCGTACTCGCGAGCGTGATCATGGATTTCGTCTACGACCCCCGCGACGCCGGTCGCGGTGCCGAGTTTCTCGCCGTACTCGCCGACCGCCTCGCGTTCGGCGTGCGCGGGGCTGAACATCCGTGCGACGCGGTGGGAGTGGTCGTTGTCCTCGAACCAGACCTCAAGGTCGAGTGCGATGGTCTCGAAGTGCTGGGTCGCCCCGCCGGCGAACGGGCCCTCCCGAATCGTCACCCGGTCCTCGGTCGCCTGATTCTCACGAAACCCCGAGCGAAAGCCCATGAAGAACGGTGCCTCCTCGGGGACGGGCTCCCCGTCGGGGATGCCGTCGAGGCCCTCCTGCCGGTCGGCGGGCATCCCGGGGCCGACGAACCCCGTCCGGCGGGTCGATCGATCGAACACCGAGTCGAGCGTCGCCGACAGCGACCGTCCGTTGAGCCGGTCACGCTCACCGAACAGCGCCTCTTCGACAGCGAGTATCGCGGCACCGTCGTCGCTCGCGAGATGAAGCAGCGCGTCGTCCGTGTCGACCGTCACCTGGCTCTCGACGGTGAGGGCGACGATCGGATCGGGAGCCGGCAGATCGACCGCGTCGGCGAGGGACGCCTCGAACCTGTCGAAGTACGCCGGCGTGTAGCCCAGCGTGAACAGGACCCCGTCGGCGCTGCGCTCGACCGCCCGTTCGACGTCGGCGAGCGCCGCGGCCACCGTCTCGCGCGCCGCGTCGTCCGGGTCGCTCGACAGCGCCAGCCCGAGGAAGACGTGGTGTTCGGGCGGCCGGACGTTACCGTCGTCATCGGTCGGCAACGACCCGTTCCACGCGTGCTGTCGGTCGGGAAGCGACGCGGGATTCGTCGCTCCCTCGGGAGCGTCCAGCGACGACTCCTCGCCGAGACAGGCCGACAGCGCGGCGCTCCCGCCGGTCGCCACCGCTGCGCGGACGAATGCCCGCCGCGAGAGCGGCGTCTCCCCGTCGTCGCGAGTCGCGCGACCGTTCGGTGGACACATCTGGATTCGGTCTCAGTACCCCGACAGCGACAGCTGCGCGGTCGTGGTGAAGTTCGTCGTCCCCGCGGGGTGAGGCATCTGGTTGGTCGCGCCGATCATCAGCAGCCAGACGATGACGCGCTCGCCTTGGATGGAGTCGCCGTCGACGTACTGCGCCGGGTGGTAGAGCTCCGACGGCGTCTCCTCGTCTTCGAGCCGCTGTGCGGTGGCGTCGCCGGGACCGATCTCGCTCTCGTCGCGCTGAACCACGACGAGTTCCATGTCGCCGTCGAGGGGAACGTCGACCGTCTCCGAGCCGTCCGGGTTGCCGAACCGGGCGATCATCCCTCGTTCGCCCTCGACGTAGAACTCCTCTTCGGGCGTCGTCCACTCGTCGCCGTCGAACAGTTCGACTTCGACGCCGTCCTCCGTGCCGGGCGTGATATCGATCGCCTGCGTCGAGGTGTAATGTTGAACCACCGGTTCCTCGTAGTTTCCGTCCTCCCCGTACGTGTCGTCGTTCGCCTGCACCTTGTTAACGAACTGGTTGACGAACCCCGGACCGGTCCGACGGAACACCGGAGAGAACACGCCGTCGTCGTAGAACTCGTAGGCGATGTCGTAGTTGTACGGCCCGAACCGAACTCCCGAGTGGAAGTCGACGCTCTCCAGGCCGACCGCGCCGGTGTGGTAGTGGCTCTTGAGCTGGAACCCGCTCGGGGTGTCGCCGGTCGCCGGGAAGTCGAGTTTGCCGATCAGTCCCGGACCGCCGAAATCAGTACCGTGGACGTCCCAGAACATGAGGTCGCCGTTGAACACGGGTTCGTCGTCCGGGAAGTACCACTCGCGGGTGTTCCGTCCCTCGCGCGGAGGTAGGTAGTAGCCCGTGATGGTGATCGGCGTGTTCATCGCCTCGAAGACGGGGCTGTCCTCGTACGACCCCGAGATAGTCGCCCCCTGATACTCGGCGGGCGTCCACTCGATGGACCAGCTGTCCTGCTCGAACGACTCCTCGGGGGGTTCGATCCGGTGGTACCCCCCGTTGGCGGTGTAGTAGGGCCGCTGTGCCATCGGGACGTTCGGAACGGCGTCCAGAACCGACGCCTCGGTGGGTTCGATCGCCGCCGCTATCTCGTGCAGCGGGTACTCGACGGCGTCGTCGAGGACGACGACGTTGACGATCTCGGGTTCGTCCCCGGACCCGTCGATGAACGCGCTGATGATCCGCAGTTCGTCGCCGTCCTGTACGTACATCACGGCCGTCGCGCCGTTGCCGTGCTGCAGGTCGGCCTGACCGAGACCGGTGAACCCGCCGCCCGCGCTCTTCCACGACGGATACCAGCTCATCTCCGTCACGTCGCCGAACGCGTCCTGCACGGCGTCGGTCTCGTGGATCATCTGTCCGATCTCAATTTCGTCGGGACTCTGCGTCTTCGTCCAACTGACGTCCTCCGGATCGGTGATCTCCAGCGCGACGATCTCGTCGCGGTGACGGTCGATCAGCCCGTACACGGTCTGTCGATTCTCCGCCGTGATCTCGAACTCCGCTTCCTCGCCGTCCGGGAAGCCGCTCTCCTCGATGCTCAGATTCGTGGGGCCCTGGAGGCTAACCGTCTCCAAGTGGTTCGACAGCACCTCGTACACCTCGAAGCCGCCGATCCAGTCGCTGACGATCTCGTTGACATCCGGGTCGGACAGTAGCGTCTCGATGGCGCGCTGCTTTCGGTGTGCGTGTATCCGCTCGTAGTTTGCGTTGTCGAACTGGCGGGCGCCGACGTAGTCCGCGGTCTCCATCCTGACCTCCGGTATCTGGGCCGGCGACGGGTCGCTCGTCTCCGTGGCCGTCGCGGTGGCCGTTTCCCCATCGGTCGCTTCGCTCGCCTCCTGTTCCAAGCTCCCACAGCCGGCGAGCCCGGCGATGCCGCCGCTGAAGGCGGCCAACTTCAGGTAGTCGCGTCGTGGTATGTCTTCGTCTGACATGGCAATGCAGAGACTAATAGGAGGTTACATAAGATTTGGCTTATGAATAATTTAAAGACATATATGGCATCATCTGTAGTATATTTCTGTATATTAGTACACAGAATATGGTATATATGTAGAATATTAGTGTATTTGTCTTTTCTACGGGTAGTTCTGGATGTCGTTCCGAGATGCGGTCAACCTCGGTCGACTAGTAGGTCGACGGCACGGAAGCGTTCGGTACCGCGACGGTCGCGGCGCAGGCGGTGCCTCGCCGTCATTCGTGAGGTCCAGCCGGATCACGGTTGGCACTCTCTCTTGTCGAGAGCCGGACGCTGCTCGCGTTCACTCTCATCGATCGGAAGTCCACAGAACTCACAGCAGACCGGGTCGAGGGCCGTTTCCTCGGACGCGGTCATCGGTTCTCACCCCTTAGAGAACCGCACGACTGCGGCGACCCGCCTTCGGACCCCGCAACTAATCGTTTCTTCGAGGGGAGGGGTCCGGATCGGTATTTTGACGTTAACGCGCAGTAGAGTGTTTCTACTCCGAGTTTAAGAACAACCGGTATAACGGAGGAATCGGAATGGACTCGCGGGGATTTGAACCCCGGGCCTTCCCCGTGCCAGGGGGATGATCTACCACTGATCTACGAGCCCTCGTACGCATCCATTCGTTCCCCGCTGGATATATTAAGGCCTTCGACTCGCCGACACCGGCGACACCGACTCCCACACGCGCTCAGATCCGGGCGGAATCGACGTACACGTCGAGGTCTACGTCGCGCGTCGAGTCCTCTAAGTCGCGCACGGCGCGCTCGACGACGCGCTCGGCCTCGCCTCTGATCAGGGGGATCGCCTTCTTCAACACCCAGTCGAACGAGACGAGCGTCGGGAGATCGAGCGCGTCCGAGCTGGCCGATCCCGGGTCGAACTCGACTTCGAGCGCGACCTCGCACGGGTTCGGGTTGTCGGTCGGGTCGGCGGCGTCCGTGCCGTCGTCGCTGTCGTCGGCAGTCGAGTCGGAATCACCCGCCGTCGCCGGCGTCACCCGCCAACACCCGCTGGCGTCGATATCCTTCGTGACCTCCCAGTCGATCCGTTCGGGCGGCTCGACGCCCGTCACGCGCGAGTGGGCCGTGTAGGTGATCTTCCACCACGCGAACGTCAGCGCGTAGCGGGTGCCCGGCCCCCCCTCGCCCTCCAGCGTCCGCACCTCTCGGAGGTACTCCGAGTAGTCGGCGTACCGCGGGAAGTCGAGCAGGAACGCGTACACGTCCTCGGGGTCGGCGTACACCTCCGTGCTCACGACGAGTTCGTCCACGCAGGGAGGTTCGGGCGACGCTTATTAAACGGTCCGGCGGACAGACCATCGTCGGCGGACCGAGGCGATCAGCGAGCCGACAGCGACCGAGCGCTTCAGTCGTCGCTCGACGCCTGCTCTGTCGCGTCGGACGCGGATCCGGGAGCGGCAGCGGCGGGCTCCGGCGGCTCCTCGCGCACGTCGGCCCCCTTCCCCTCGGCGATGACCTCCGCGTAGGCGTCGGGGAAGACCCGTACGAAGTCGTCGAGCGCGGTCGTCCAGTCGTCGAGCAGCTCGGCCGCGCGGTCGCTGTCGGTGTAGGCGCGATGGTTTTCGACGAGCCGGCGGAGCATGCGCTCGTCGGACTCTTCGAGGGTCTCCGAGACCGACACCATCCCGCGATTCACGCGGTCGTCGAGTCGGTCGTTGGGGTCGTACACGTACGCGACGCCGCCGGACATCCCGGCCGCGAAGTTCCGGCCGGTGTCGCCGAGCACGGCGACGACGCCGCCGGTCATGTACTCGCAGCCGTGGTCGCCGACGCCCTCGACGACCGCCTTCACGCCGGAGTTGCGGACGCCGAACCGCTCGCCGGCGACGCCGTTGACGTAGACCTCGCCCGACGTCGCGCCGTACAGCCCGACGTTGCCGGCGACGACGTTCTCGGCGGGATCGTAGCCGGCCTCGTCGGGGGTGTTGATCACGATCCGGCCGCCGGAGAGCCCCTTGCCGACGTAGTCGTTGGCGGCGCCGGACAGCTCCATGGTGATCCCGGACGCGAGGAACGCGCCGAAGCTCTGGCCCGCGTAGCCGTCGAACCGGCAGGTGACGGTGTCGTCCGGGAGCCCCTCGCCGCCGTGCTCGGAGACGACGCGGTTCGAGAGGGTCGCGCCGACCGCGCGGTCGACGTTCTCCACGTCGCGGGTGAGCGCGACGGGCGCGCCGTCCTCGATGGCCGGGCTCGCCTCCTCGATGAGGTCCCAGTCGAGGAGCTCGTCGATGCCGGAGTGTTCTTGCTCGCGGGTCTTCGTCCGGGCCTCGCCCGCGGGCTCGGCGATGACCGCCGACAGGTCGAGGTGTTGCGCCTTCTCGTGGTCAGTCTCGCGCTGGGAGAGGAGATCGGGACGGCCGATGAACTCCTCGACCTCGGTGTAGCCGAGCTCGGCCATGATCTCGCGGAGCTCCTGCGCGATGAACGTCATGTAGTTGATGACGTGGTCCGGCTGGCCGGGGAAGCGCTGGCGGAGGTCCTCGCGCTGGGTGGCGACGCCGACCGGACAGGTGTTCTCGTGGCACTGCCGGGCCATCACGCAGCCGGCGGTGACGAGCGAGGCGGTACCGAACACGTACTCCTCGGCGCCGAGCGCGGCGGCGACGGCCACGTCGCGGCCGGTCTTCATCCCCCCGTCGGCCGTCACGCGGATGCGGTCCCGCAGGCCGGTCGCGCGGAGCATCTGGTTCGCCTCGGCGAGCCCGAGCTCCCACGGGAGCCCCGCGTTCTTGATCGACGTCTTCGGCGACGCGCCGGTCCCGCCGTCGTGGCCGGAGACGTGGACCACGTCGGCGTTCGCCTTCGCGACGCCGGCCGCGATGGTGCCGATGCCGGCCTCGGACACCAGCTTCACGTTGACGTCGGCGTCCGGACTGGCGGCCTTCAGGTCGAAGATCAGCTGCTTGAGGTCCTCGATCGAGTAGATATCGTGTTGCGGCGGCGGCGAGATGAGCCCGACGCCGGGGGTGGAACACCGGACGTGCGCGATCATCTCGTTGACCTTCTTGCCGGGGAGGTGGCCGCCCTCGCCGGGCTTCGACCCCTGCGCCATCTTGATCTGCAGCTCGTCGGCGCTCGCGAGGTACTCGGAGGTGACGCCGAACCGCCCGGAGGCGACCTGCTTAACCGAACACTCCTTCTCGGTGCCGAACCGCTCCGGGGGCTCGCCGCCCTCGCCCGTGTTCGACTTCGCGCCGAGCCGGTTCATCGCGATCGCGTTGTTCTCGTGGGCCTCCGGCGAGATGCTCCCGAGGCTCATGGCGGCGGTCGAGAAGCGCTCGACGATCGACTCGACCGGTTCGACCTCATCGATCGGAACCGGGTCGCGGTCGGACTCGAACGAGAGGAGCCCCCGGAGCGTCTGAAGCTCCTCGGACTGGTCGTTGACGAGCTCCGCGAACTCCTGATACTGCTCGTAGTCGCCGCCGCGGACCGCCTGCTGGAGCGTGCCGACCGTCTGGGGGTTCCAGCCGTGCTTCACGCCCGACGACCGGTGTTCGTACTCGCCGATCGTCTCCAGTTCGGGGTCCGCGCCGAACGCCACCGCGTGGCGGGTCCGGAGGTCGTCTTCGATCTCCGCGATACCGATCCCCTCGGTGCGGATCTCGGTGCCCTCGAAGTACTCGGCGACGAAGTCGGAGTCGAGCCCGACGGCCTCGAAGATCTGCGCGCCCTGGTATGACTCCATCGTCGAGATGCCCATCTTCGCCATCGTCTTGAGGAGGCCGTCCTCCAGCGCGTGCCGGTAGGCGGCCAGCGCCTCCTCCTCGTCGGCGCCGTCGGGGCCGGCGACCACGTCGGCGATGGAGGCGTACGCGAGGTACGGGTCGATCGCGTCGGCGCCGTACCCGACGAGCGTCGCGACGTGGTGGACCTCGTGCGGCTCGCCGGACTCGACGACGAGCCCCGCGCGGTTGCGCAGCCCGTTGCGGACCAGGTGGTGGTGGACCGCGCCGGTCGCGAGCAGACTCGGCACCGCGAGCCGGTCCGGGCCGACCGCCCGGTCGGAGAGGATCACGGCGTCGGCGCCGTCCCGGATGGCGGTCGCGGCGTCCTCGCGGATCCGGTTCACGGCGTCGACCAGCGACCCGTCGCGGTCGTACGTCACGTCGACGGTCACGGAGGTGAACGGCGGCGTGCCAGGCTCGTCGTCCCCGGCGTCCGGCGTGCGTTCGCCCGGCCCGGGGAGGTCGCGCAGCGCGGCCGTCTCCGCGTCGGTGAGGATCGGGGCGTCGGAGACGATCTGCTCGGCGTGGTCGGGCGTCTCGTCAAGCAGGTTCCGCTGGTTCCCGATCCGGGTCTCCAGCGAGGTGACGAGCTCCTCGCGGATGTAGTCGATCGGCGGGTTCGACACCTGCGCGAACAGCTGCTTGAAGTAGGTGAACAGCGGCCGGTCGATGTCCGCGAGCACCGAGAGAGGGGTGTCGTCTCCCATCGAACCGACCGGGTCCTTCCCGTCTTTCGCCATCGGCTCGACGAGGTGGTTCAGCGAGTCGGTCGTGTAGCCGAACGCGGCCTGGTGGGCGCGCACGGTCGGCTCCGTGTCGCCGTCACCCGAGGCCGCGTCGGCGTCGTCGCCCGAACCGATTCCAGCGGCGACCCCCTCCTCCCCCACGATCTCGTCGAGGTCGACCTGTCGCTCGGACACCCACTCGCCGTACTTCTCGTCGGTGAGGTCCTCGAACACCTCGTCGTCGGGGACGATCCGGCCCTGATCGGGGTCGGCGACGAAGATCTCCCCGGGTTGGAGTCGGCCGCGACGGGTCACCTCTTCCGGCTCGGTCGGGAGCGCGCCGACCTCGCTACCGACGACCAGTCGGTTGTCGTCGGTCACCTCGTACCGGCAGGGCCGGAGCCCGTTACGGTCGAGGACGCCCGCGACGCGGTCGCCGTCGAAGCCGATGACGAGGGCGGGGCCGTCCCACGGCTCGACGAGCGAGGCGTGGTAGTCGTAGAAGTCCGCCCGGGCCTGATCCATCAGCTCGTCGTCGCGGAACGCTTCCGGGATCAGCATCCGGAGGGTGTGCGGGAGGTCGCGACCGGCCTGTAAGAGGAGCTCGACCGCGTTGTCGACGCTCGCGGTGTCCGACTGGTTCGGGTCGTCGATCACCGGCTTGATCGTGTCGAGCTCCGCGCCGAACGCCGGGTGGTCCAGGTCGTTCTCGCGGGCGCGCATCCAGTTGACGTTCCCGCGGATCGTGTTGAACTCCCCGTTGTGGACGATGTTGCGGTAGGGGTGCGCGAGATGCCACGCGCCCAGCGTGTTCGTCGAGAACCGCGCGTGGACTAAGGCGACGTGGCTCGCGAAGCGCTCGTCGGTCAGGTCCGAGTAGTAGCCGGCGAGCTGCGACCCCTTCAGCAGGCCCTTGTACACGACGCGCTGGCGGTCGAGCGAGCAGACGTAGAACCGGCCGGCGCCGTCGACCTCCGACACCGCGTTCTCGATCTCGCGCCGCGCGGCGTACAGCGCGCGGTCGAAGCCGAGGACCTCCGGGTCGGCGTCGTCGGGGTCCGTCTCTTCGCTGGTGAACCGCTCGGCGAGGCCGGCGCCCTCGACCGGCGCGGCGAACAGCTGAGCCACCTCCGGCTCCGAGTCGAGCGCGGTCTCCCCGAGGTCCGCGTTGTCCGTCGGAACCGAGCGCCACTCCAGGACCTCCAGTCCGTACACGGAGAACACCTCCGCGATGACGTCGTGGATTTCGGCCTGCACGCTCGGTTCGGTCGGCATGAACACGGAGCCGACCGCGTACTCCTCGGGCAGGTCGGCGTCGACGACCTCGCGGAAGAACTCGTCGGGGCGCGCGACCATGATGCCGGCGCCGTCGCCGGTGTCCTCCTCAGCGCCCGTCGTCCCGCGGTGTTCGAGGTTTTCGAGCAGTTCGATGGCGTCGGTGACCGTCTCGTGGGCCGGATCGCCGTCGAGGTCGACGATCCCGCCGATCCCGCAGTTCGAACGCTCGTCCGTTACCGTTGCAAGCCCCCCACTGTGGCCCGAGAGATCCCGCTCCGATACCCCCCGGGTGTTACTACGTGGCTCGGTCATGGCACACACTCTAGATCCATCACTTAAAGGTATGACCCTGATAGGAGTAGGATCCATAGTACACACATTAGGGAATATAAGGTAATTATTCATCAGGGGGGTGTACCAACACCGATATCATTGTTCGATCAAAAGTATACGGAAGTGAGTAAATAAATAGATTTCTAGAGAAGATATTCGAGACGTAAGTTGATCAATACAGCACGTTACTTAGCGAACGTCAAATCGGGTGTTTAGGAGCATGCGAGGTGGGGTCACCCGTGGGTAAGAGGAGTTTCCGAAGCGGCGGGAGCGATAGGCGAGGATAGCAGAGCGCGCTCCCGCTCATCGAAGCCGCTGTCACTTACTCAGCGGGGTGAACGTCCCGTTGATGTCCCACTCGTGGATACAGTAGACGTCGCCGGGCTCTCCGTCGATCTGCCACCCGTCGGCGTCGTCGTCCCACCGCTCCTCGCGGCCGCACAGCTCGCACTCGCGCTCCCGTGGCGGGGTGATGGTGACACTCATACGCTCACGAAAGGCGCGGTCCAGCAAAAGGATACCGCCGTAGTGTCGCGATCCCGCGATCGAACGCAGCTCAGCGGACCCAGCGCCCCCGGGTCGCGGCCAGAAGCGTCACCGTGAGCGCCGCTAGCGACTGCAGCGGCCCGAATCCGGGGATATCTTCGGCGGTCGTCCGGATTGGCGCGTTCTCGTAGGTCGGCGTCGCCCGCTCCGAGCCCGCGGCGCCAGGTTCGGAGCTGCCGGTCTCGCCGCTCGCCCCATCCGGACCGCCCCCGCTGTTCTCGGTGTCAGCCGTCCCGGTGTCAGCCGTCCCGGTGTCGACCTCCCCACTGTCGTCCGACCCGGTGCCGCCCCCGGGCGTTTCGGAGGATTCAGACGGCTCGATCCCTCCGACCGCTGCCGGAACCGACACGGCGATCGGCCTGTTCAAATGCGGAGTCCGCCGCTCGGCGTTCGGGGGAGTCCCGAACCCGGCCCCGCGGGCGGGGCCGATCCGATCACCGTTCCCGCCGCCTCCCGGCGCGCTCCCCCCGTTCGTCTCCTCCGGGCGATCGCCGCCGCTGGGATCGCCCGGAGTGGTGCCGTCCGCTCCGCCGCCGCCGACGCCGCCACCGCTGCCGCCACCGCCGCCACCGCCGCCACTGCCGCTGCCGCCGCCGCCACCGCTGCCGCCACCGCTGACGCCGCCGTCGTTTCCGGTCCCGTCCCCGCTCCCGGCAACGGGACCTCCGGAGGCGCTCCGCTCCCGGGCGTCTCCCGTCGACCCGTCTCGATCTGCGCCGGCGAACGTCACCGTCGAGGTAACGCGGTGGCCGTCCGGCGGGTCCGACGCGACCTCGCGGAGGCGGTCGTCGGTGACGCGGAACTCGGCCGTGAACTCCTCGCCGGGCTCCGGCTCTCCGTCGGTCGGGAACGCGTCGGTCCCGTCGGCGACCACGTAGAGTCCGGTCCCGTCGACGTGGACGGTCGAGTCGCGCGGCGTCTCGCCGAGCGCATCGTCCCCTGTCAGTCCGCCCTCGCCCCCGGTCGATCGGACGCCGAATTCGAGCCCGTCGAAGCTATCGAGGCCGTCACCCGTCTCGGGCGTAGCGTTCCGCGCTGCTGGTAGCCCGGTCAACCCGGACGCGTTCACCGCGTAGACCACCGTGTCGTTCCCGTCGACTCCGTCCGACCGCGAGAGCGTCCCGCTCTCGATGGTGTCCCGCACCGCCGCGGCACTCCCGAGATCGGACCGTTTCGTCTCCGTTCCCGCGTAGGTAGTGAGCTCGTTCGTCGAGCGTCGCGTGAGCGTCATCGTCGCGTTGTCGCTCGTCGTGGCGATACCCTGTTCCGAACGGACCGCGATCTCGTAGGCGCCCGGTGAGAGCGTTCCGGTCCCTCCCGGCGTAGTGACTGACTCGATCGACGATCCTGGCCCCGCGACAGTGACACTCTCGTTCAGGGACCCATTCGCCGCCGCGTACGTGTTGAGGTCGACCGTCGTCTGACCTTTCTCCGGCGTTGCGAGCCTGATAGTTGCGGCTGTGGTGTTAGTACTCAAATTATTAATTCCAATAGTAGATGTATTGTATGTAGAGGTAAATTTAATAGGCAGAGTCTGGCCCGAGGATATAGCTCTAGTAGATACTGTTATATTTGACATAAGGTCTTTTTCTTTCAGAACAGTCACAGATTTGTTACTTGTTTCGCCTGTATTGATATCTATGAGGTTTATTTTGTATTCTCCCTTCTCAGATACATTTGATATTTTATAAGTAGTGCTTTGATTGTTGATTGCGAGTCTATTTCGGTTCATCTCTGCGTTTCCCTGAATAACAGCAGCAATATGTTGAGCGGTTCGGGAAGTTCTAAATTCACCAATTATACCATCTTTAACTGCTGTAGTAGGTACAACTGGGGATAAAGATGTATTAACCAGAGTGACTTGTGTTCCATTGACTCTTGTTTCTGATTTAATCTCGTATTCCTCTCCTGGTACTTTTGTATTATTTATAATACTAAGATTACCATACTCATAGATAGGATCCTGTTGTACATTTTGATCTTCTGAAGACAGTGCTATTGAAGCAGATCTATTCGAATTCAACCCGATATATGCACCCTGTGCTGCGGTAATATTCGTCTCATTTTCAATAGTATGAGCAATTCGACGCGGAGAGTATTTTGTTTTGGAATAACTACTGTCGTGTTGCTTTGATTTGAGATTGTTAACAAAAACTTCTTTTATATACGGGAATTCAGATCTGGATCTAGATTCTGTTCCATTTAATAAGATATCAATACGGTTCTCCTTAATCCTGTACTGTTCAGCATCTTCTCCAATTTCAATTGTTAATTGAGATTGATCAAAAAATTCTATGGATATATTTCCTCTTTTTGAACTTATATCTGTATTAAATAAAAACGACAGGGTTGAATTCGAGTTACCATATTCTGAAGAGTTATGAGAATAATGTATTGGCTTTTGAGCCACCTCTATTTGGACTGGAAGTTGAACAGATTGATTCTCAGCTGCGTAAATAATATCTGTATTTGGTTCTGCTCTTCCCGGGTGAACAGTTGCTGCGAGTTCTGTTACACCGCTCACATTCTCACTAGCAATACTGATCTGCGTTTTATTACCTTGGGAAGCACCAATCTTTTGAGCTAGTTTCCCTTGTTCTGATCTCTCCCAGATTATCACGTGGTTTGTACTATTTATTAATCTCAGATTTTTAAGAGAAATGTTCCCTGTTTTTTGATTGTATGTCTCATTGTGAAAAACAACCTCCGCATGAGACTGTATTCTAAACTGAACATATTTTTTAGAAAGCCCTTGTTCTACTCTGTATTCAACGTCTGTCTCAGAAGATAATGTGTTATCATATATACTCATGTTGCTTGTGGTTATGTTTGAGATACTTACATTGAACTTAGATCCATCCAATATAGCGTTATCAACCACAATCGTCGCATTCTTCTTATTCGGATATTTTATATAAACTTCTGAATCGGCCACGTCTTTTCGATCGGTTACTGTATATGATGAATTTGATTCATCAAGCTTAGCACCCTTGTTCACTATATTTCCAACTCGAATTTTAACATTCTTATCGCTGTTCCGTGTCTTAATTCCAGTAATATTTTGGCATTCACTATTGGTTATGTTGATATCATCTACCTCTCCTACACTCCAGACTGCCCCATTTACAGGCATCACTCCAACTCCAACAACGGAGAAAACACCGAACGAGAGAGCAAGGGCACAGATCACCGCACACTGAATCGTTATTCTCCGGGCCATTGTTGTGTTCCCGCCTGCTAGAGCAGCGGCTATCGGGCTCTGAGACTGCAGATCGCAACGGCACGAGCCCACACCGCGGTCTCGCAACGCGAGGTGATCGCATTCGGTTCGATCACTTATAAATGAATTACGGAGTGCAAAGCTTCTGTCCGCGGAAACGTCCCCGTCGAAGGCGGCGCAGTCACGGGATTTCGATCGGCGCTCTCAGGCTGGAGCACGGACTGCTCGTGGCAACAACTTGGTTCGAAACTGGGCGCGAACGGGAGGCTAGTGTTCGACCTGCTCCATCAGGGAGAGCAGCGAGTCGGAGGCGTCGACGGCGGTGGGATGGACGCCGACGAGCGCGATCACGTCCTCTTCGTGTTGCACCGTCCCGACGTACAGGAACACCGGAACTTCTTCGACTTGTCCGCTCTGTCCGTTGCCAGCGCTGACCTCCGCGTCGACAGTCGTTTCGAGCTTCGAAATCTCCACCTCTTTGCCGAGGATGGTACGAGTCTCCGTTCCTCGCTCCTCGATGTCGCTCGTCTCGATGCTGGTTCCGTCGCCGCCGATACCGCGCTGATCGACCTGCTCCAGCAGCCGTTGGATCAACTCCGCGTCGTTCGCACGGACAAGGGGATTGACCGACTGTCCGCCCACCGACGCGTTCGGCGTGCTCGCCACGAACAGCGCCGATCTGTTGTCGGGGTTCTCGTACCCGGTGGCCCACGTCGTCGCGGACACCTGCGCGTTCACGCCGGCCACGTCGAACTTCTGCTTGAGGACGAACGACTCCGGCTCCTCGCCCTCGTAGCCCGCTTCTGACGCGGCTGAGGACGGGACGCTGGCCGGTTCCGCGTCGAATTCGTAGCTGCCGTTCTCTCCGCCGGCGCCGGTACACCCGGCGATCGCGACGGATGACGATGCGGCAATCGCCGCAAGCAGTCCGCGTCTGTGCATACTGGGCAGTACGCCCGCTGTGACGGTTAAGCGTATCGCCGCGGATAGATCGCTCTGATAATTTCGCGCCTTCGGAGTCGTTCTCCCGGTCTGAAGCGGTTCTGGAACCCGCTCGATCGCGAGGGCGTCGGCGGGGTGGTCCCGGCGGAGTCGAAGGCACAAAGTTCACGGTGTGTCGCGCGCGAGGTGAGCCAAATGGAACGCCGAGGACAAACCGGACTGGTGGAAGCGCTCCTCCTTGACGTCGTCCGCCTCCACGAGACGTGGATGGAGGTCGTCTTCCCCAGACAGCTCGATCCGAGCGCGGTGCTGGGCAAGTGGCAACCGGAGACCACCGTTCAGACGGTCGGGTACTATCTCTGGGCGATTCTCGGAGCACCGCTCGTTGCAGTGGCGTACCCCCTCCTGCTGGTCGGATTCGCCACCCGGTATTACGCGGCGAAGCTCGACTCCGCGGTTACGCGATTCGGCGTTCTCGGCGCGGTGATCGTCGCCACGGTCGTCTGGGGCTCGTTGACCCTCCTCGCACACTTCCAGCTACCGACCGAGGTAATGCTCGGTATCGGCGGCGCAAGCGTCGTCGCCGTCGTCGCAGCCGGACTCGCGGCCGGGTTCTCGAAGGTCGGCGGCCGGTTCGTCAGCGTCGCCCTCGCGTACCCGTTCGCGATGACGGCGATCTTCCTGCCGCCGGTCGTCGCCGCGCTGCTCACCCCTTCGATCTCGAGCGTGGTCCTCGACCCGAGCTACGAGCTCGCGCGGTGGATCCTCGACACGTTCCTCGCTGTCGGCGGGATCAACGAGATGCTCCGTGGGGCCTTCGATCTGGAGACGTTCGGCCAACAGTGGGGCGTCACCGGCCTCGGATACGTGCTGATGTGGGTCGGTATCTCCGTCCCCCTCGGCTGGTTCCTCGGGCTGCTCGTCGCGCTGGCGAACCTGATCCGGCCGAAGCCGGACAACTGAGTCGAGGCGCCGACTGGCGTTTCCCTGCCCGCGTCCGGTCTGCTACTCCTCCCGGTCGAACCGCTCGCTCGCGGTCTCGAACGCGGATTCCGACCGCTCTTTGCTGCGTCGACTCTCCCGCGCCGCGATCGCCTCGGGATCGGGGCTGGCGTCGTCGTCGATCCGGGCGAACGACTTGTGGACCTTCGTGTGACACCACCGACACAGCGCGACGGTGATCTCGTGGGGGCCGGCATCGTCGGAACCGGGGGAATCGGATGCGGAAGAAGCGGCCTCCCCGTACGACAGGTGGTGTTTCTCCACCAGCGGTCGGGAGTCGTTGTGGGCCAGACGAACCTCCGCGAGCCCGCACCGACGGCACTCCCTCCCGTCCGTCGTCGACCGGTAGTGCGGACAGGCGCGCCACGCGTCGTCTGCGCCGACGTGACAGGCGTACCCGTCCCGGCGTCGCTCGGCGGCGAACGCGGAGTCGTCGCTCGCCCGCGTCAGCGCGAACCGGCACCGACCGTCGTCGGTGAGGTGGTCGCAGACGCCGGCGACCGCGTACGGGTCGTCGACGCCGACCGGGGTCCCGTCCGGCGTGCGTTCCACGTCGACGCCACCTCAGATGAGGCTCGCGCCGTCGAGGTCGGTGCGGCCGTGGTCGACGTCGAGCAGGCGCAAGAGGGTCGGGGCGACGTCGAGTAGGTCCGCGTCCTCGACCTTCGCGTCCGGGTGATCGACGAACAGGGCGGCGTCCTCGAAGGTGTGCATCCCGGTCCGAGGGCCGTCCGGGTCGAACACCGCGTCGTGGGACCGGAACCCGGACTTGAGGTCGAACCCCTCGTGGGGGATCACCACGAGGTCGGGAGCGATGGCGTCGTGATCGCCGCGGAACACCGTCTCGCGCTCGACGACCCGCTTCGCGACCGGGTTCCCGTTCGGTCCCTCCCACGCTTCGAGCTCGGCTCGGAGCTCCTCGCGGGCCGCCTCGTACTCCGACTCGGGGACGGCCCCGTCGGGCTCGCGGCCCTCGACGTTGAGGTAGAAGCGACCGGGAACCAGCGAGTACGCGCGGGCGTCGCCGGCGATATCGGACAGTGAGCCGTGGTCGTCGCGGTCGTACGAGAGCCATCCCTCGCGCTCGAGCCACTCGTTGCAGTACACGTCGTACCGGAGCCGGGTGAACCCGTGTGTGGAGCCGACGACGAGCCGCACGTCGTTCGGAAGCGCCGTCCGGATTGCCCCGATGTGGTCGTCGAGCGCCGCGTAGAACTCCAGTACGTCCTCGCGGTACGGGCCGCCGTCCTCGTAGTCGCCCCACAGGAAGTGGTTGATACGGTCCGGGGTGGAGAACACCCCGACGAACAGGTCCCAGTCGTCCATCTCGACGTAGCGGGTGAACGCCTCCGCGCGAGCGTCGAGCGTCTCGCGGGCCTGTTCGATGAACGCCGTCTTGTCCTCTCGGTGACCGAGCTTCGCGTTGACAGACAGCCTGTAGTCGCTCTCGGTGAGGTACTCCCGGAGCTCGTCCGGGTGCGACGCCTTGTCGACGTCGGGCGAGAGATAGCCGGAGACCATGCGCTGGACCGTCCGTTGGGGCGGGAACGTGACGGGAACGTTCATCACGGTCGCGTCGAGACCGGCGTCGGTCGCCCGGTCCCACACCCGCGTCGCCTGCACGTCGCGCCCCATCGGGACGTAGGTGTCGTACGATCCGACCTCGCGGTCTTGGAAGCCGTACACTCCGGTCTCTCCGGGGTTCACGCCGCTCGTGAGCACCGGCCAGCACGCGCTTGATTCCGGTGGCACGGCACTGTCGATCGGTCCCCCGTCGCCCTCGTCGGCGATCGCCGACAGCGTCGGAAACGTATCCGGGTTGTCGGCGACGAGGCGGTGAGGGAGCCCGTCGATCCCGATGAACGCCACGCGGGGCGTGTCGTTCCCTCGCAGCCGGTCGAAGAGGCCCATAGGGGTACATCCGCCGTGGAGGGCAAAAGGGTTCACATCGCTTCCCGGTCGTTTCCCCTCCGGCCGTCGACTGCTCGGCGCTCTCGGGAGCCTTTTGAGGGCTGGCCGTCACGGTGGCGCATGGAGACGCGACGCACTCTTCTCGTCGACGCGTTCGCGGACGAGCCGCTGGCCGGGAACGTCGCCGGCGTCGTGCCGGACGCCGCGGGGCTGAGCGACGACCAGATGGGACGGATCGCCGCGGAGATCGGCGCCTCCGAGACCGCGTTCCTGTTCGACCCCGGCGAGGGCGACGGCCCGGACGACGGGAACGGCGCGAACGCCCCCGATGGCGGCGCCGACGAACGGCTCCGGTACTTCACTCCCTCGACCGAGGTCGACCTGTGCGGCCACGCCACGATCGCGACCTACGGCGCCCTGTTCGCCGAGGGGGCGATCGACGCCGGCGACCGGACGCTCCGGACGAACGTCGGCGACCTCGAGATCGCGGTCGACGACGACGGGAGCGTCTGGATGCGGCAGAACCCGCCGACGGTCGACGTGATTGACCCCGACAACGAGGGGTCCGACCTCGACGCCGACCGCCTCGGCGACGCGCTCGGGATCGACCCGGCCGCCTTGCGCGACGTGGGCGCCGACCTCCCGGTCGCGGTGGCCTCCACGGGGCTTCCGTGGCTCGTCGTCCCAGTGAACTTCCTCGAACGACTCGGCGAGGCCGAGCCCGACATGGCGGCGATCGAGGCCCTCTCGGAGGCGCACGACGCCGCCGGCGTGTACGCGTTCACGTTCGACGCGATCGACGCCGACTCGACGCTTCACGGCAGAGCGTTCGCGCCCGCGATCGGCGTGCCCGAGGACCCCGTCACCGGGACGGCGAGCGGCGCGGTCGGGGCCTACCTCCGCGAGGTCGGCGCGTTCGACGGCGACTTCCCCGACGAACTGCGCTTCGAGCAGGGGCACTTCCTCGACCGGCCCGGGCGCGTTCGGGTCCGCGTCGACGGCGACGCGGTGCGCGTCGGCGGGCGGGCGGTCGTCTCGATGGAGGGCGACCTGCGTGCGCCGGCGGAGGACGACGACGAGATCATCGAGGCGTAGCGCCTCGGCGAGGTGGGGCCGACGCGGCTCACCTCTCGGAGACGGCGCTTCCGTGGACCGAACGCTTAGGGTTCCCCGAACCATACCACGGTTATGGAGTTCGACCTCCCGCGTGCGGCCGGCATCGTCGCGCTCATCGTCGTCCTCGGGACCGTCGGGGTCGCTTTCGGGACGCCGATGGCGCTCCAGACGACGCTGATGATGGTGCTCCCCTCGATGGCCGTTTTCGGCGCCATCGCGTTCGTCCTCGGGATGAAACACGGCGAGTTCCGAGCGACGCGCGCCTGAGACGCCCCGCCGACTGCGACGCCGCGCGCGCCTGCAACGGTCCCGAATCACGACGCTTTTTAAATATCGACGACAACCCGGAGCCGTGCTACTCGGGTCGCCGCTCACGGAACTCCTGCTGCTCGCCGGCGGCGCCGCCCTCCTGTACGCCGGCGCCGAACTGCTCGTCAAGGGCGCCAGCGACCTCGCGCTCGCGGTCGGCCTGAAGGCGTCGACGGTCGGGGTCACGGTCGTCGCGTTCGCGACCACGGCCCCCGAACTGTTCGTCTCCCTCCTCGGCGCGATCACGGTGTCGACCGACACCGGGCTGGGCGCGATCGTCGGTTCGAACATCGCCAACATCGGGCTCGTGCTCGGCGTCTCCGCGCTGATCCGCCCGCTCGACACCTCCCGGACCGTCTTCGAGCGCCACGTCCCGTTCATGGTGGTCGCCGCGCTGCTGCTCGTCGGCCTCGGGTGGGACGGACGGATCGGCGCCGTCGACGGCGTCCTCCTGCTCGCCGTACTCATCGCGTTCACCGTCGTCGTCATGCGGCGGGTCCAGCAGACTCAGTCCGGGATCTCGGCCGCCGAGCGCGCGGAGATGCCGGATGCCCGGCTCCGCGATGTTGCCTCCGTTGTCGGGGGTATCGTCGCGCTCATACTCGGCTCCCGCTGGCTGGTCGAGGGCGGGCAGTCGCTGCTCTCGGCGGCCGGCTTCTCCGACATCTTCATCGGGCTCACGGTGTTGGCGCTGGGGACCTCGCTGCCGGAGCTCGCCGCCAGCGTCGTCGCAGCGATCCGCGGCGAGGCCGAGTTCAGCGTGGGCAACGTGGTCGGATCGAACATCTACAACATCCTCGCGGTCATCGGCATCGTCGCGGTCATCACGCCGATCAGCGTGAGCCCCGGCGTGCGCGGCTTCGAGTTCCCCGCGCTGCTCGCGTTCACCGCCCTGCTGATCGGGCTGATGTACCACGGTGACCGTATCTCGCGGATCGACGGCGGCGTCCTCGTCGTCGGCTACCTCGTGTTCATCTACCTCCTGCTGCCGTGAACAAGGGGGTGGTGGTTTCAACCGAATTCCCGTCGCTCAGTCATACGCGATCGACGGGGCAGCCAGACGAACTCGTCACCGCGCTATCGACATCGTATCGACGGCTATTCGGTCGCCCGACCCCCACCGGCATCCGTGATAGCGATCGTCGTCAGCCGGGCCGACAGCGTCTCGGAACGCATCGGCGAGCACCTGCTCGACCTCGGCGACTGGGAGCGCCGCGACGACCCGAGCCGCCCCGACGCCGCCGGCGGCGGGACGTACTACCGGACCGACGGGTTCGAACTGCGGGAGTTCGACGACCTCCACATCGACCTGGAGGACCCCGCGGCCGCGTTCGGCGGCGGAGACCACGCGGCGGACGGAGACGGCGACGAATCCCCCGAGTTCCTCGCGTTCGTCTCCCGGCACTCCGGCGAGACGGGGGAACTACTGACCGCCCACGTCACCGGGAACTTCGGCCCCGCGCCGTACGGGGGCGAGCCTGGGACGCTGGCGCGGGCCGCGCCGGGCGCCGAGAAGCGCGTCGTCGAGGCGCTGGCGGAACACGCTCCCGAGGGGTACGACGTGGGGATCGAGTGCACCCACCACGGCCCGACCGCCATCTCGGTCCCGTCGCTGTTCATCGAACTCGGCTCCGACGAGCCGCAGTGGACCGACTCGGAGGCGGCCCGAGCGGTCGCGCGGGCGGTGCTCGACCTGCGGGGGACCGGCGCGGATCTGCTCGGCGGTGCAGGCGGGGCGACCGACGGGGGAGACGCGGGTCCCCGGCCCCGCCACGTCGTCGGCTTCGGCGGCGGCCACTACGCCCCGCGGTTCACCCGGATCGTCCGCGAGACCGAGTGGGCGGTGGGGCACGTCGGCTCCGACTGGTCGCTCGGAGACATGGGCGCGCCCGACGCGAACCGGGACGTGATCGAGCAGGCGTTCGCGCGGAGCCGCGCGGAGTTGGCCGTGATCGAGGGCGACAAGCCCGATCTGACGGCGACCGTCGAGGACCTCGGCTACCGCGTCGTGAGCGAGACGTGGGTGCGCGAGGTCGGCGATCGACCACTGCCGCTCATCGAGCGACTGGAGTCCGAGGTCGCGACGGTCGAGGAGGGGCTCCGACTCGGCGAGGTCGTCCCCGAGTCACGCGACGAGACACGCGTCCGGGCGCTCCCGGAAGGCCTGCTCTCGCGGGCGCAAGGCGTGGACGCGGACGCGGCCCGCGCGGCGGTCGAGGCGAACGCGGTCGCGTTCGACACCGAGCAGGCCGGGACGCGAGCGGCGGGACGGGCCGCCTTCGCCGCTGACGAGGGAGCGCCCGGATACGGCGACCTCGTCGCGGATCTGGCGGCCGTGTTGGAGCGCGGGTACGACGCGGTCGAAGTCGACGACGACGCCGTGATCGCTCGCGAGACCGCGTTCGATCCGGCGCTGGCCGCCGAGCGGGGGGTCCCGGAGGGGCCGGCGTTCGGGCGGCTCGCCGACGGGGAGTCGGTCGACGTCGACGGCGAGACGGTCGCGCCCGAAGACGTGTCGCGGGCGCGGACGGAGCGGTTCCCGATCGAGTGACGTTCCGGCGGTGGCGCACCGGCGGTGCGACGGTTACGCGCCGGCGGGGCGACCGTCGCCGGCGGGGCGACCGCCGACGGGGCGCGACCTGTCGTTTTTGATCGATGATACGCGGAGTTCGCCGGCTCTGGAGAGCGTCTTCGGCCGTCTGACTCGCGTCAGACGATCGGGCAAAAATAAATACGTCCGGGTCGCAACCACACCATATAATGGACTCTATTGTAGAGGACGCCATCGACGAAGCAGAGGAATCCCCGGCGG
>Ga0207756_100285_pt1 | contig 21717 bp, 14 predicted proteins | sample A23M1SouthBayCA_FD_187748 | JGI IMG/M metagenome (GOLD analysis project Ga0207756, IMG submission 187748) | Aerobic enrichment media microbial communities from Eden Landing Ponds, California, USA - A23 M1 (3) (SPAdes) | ecosystem: Environmental > Aquatic > Marine > Unclassified | place...
CCCGCCACAAGGTCCGAGAGGTCGACGGCCGACGGCGCGGTGTCGCTGCGAATCAGATCTTGGCTCTGGCCGAGCGTCTCGTTCATCTCCGTCAGGTCGGCGGCGACGGCCTCGACGTCGGCGGCCACGTCCTCGCGCGTCGCCCGGTCCGTCGCGTCCGGCAGGCGCCCGGCGGCGAAGACGAGCAGCTGTGCTTCGTGCCGGAGGTTGTGCCGCGCCAGCCGGTTGAGCACGGCGAGTTTCTCGCGCTGGCGGGCGACGTCTTCGGCCCGAATGCGCTGGACGTCGCGGACACCGATCAGGACGTGAGCGAAGGCACTCACCGAGAGCAGTGTCGCACCGGCGTACACGGGTAGGTCCACACCGGAGAGCGCGATGAGCGCGAGGACTAGTCCGAGGACGATCGTGCCGAGGATCGCCCAGCCGGCGATCCGGAGGGTGTGTCGCGGCGTGAACTCCGCCCACGCGAGCAGGACCCCCGCCGCGACGAGCACCAGTGCGAGGACCGTCCCGAGGCCGGCCAGGGCCAGTCCGGGAAGCGTCCCCCCGCCGGTCACGAGCCGTCCGATGGTCGGAACCGCCAGTGCGGCGCCGAGCATACTGACGACGGCGGCACTGCCCAGCCGCTCCACGTCGCCGAACGTCGAGATGTTTCGGGTCACCTGGGTAGGCCAGGGGTCGCCGGCCAAAAGGCGTTGTCGCGGTATCACCTCTCGAAACCGCCACTTCGGCACTCGTTCACCTCCGTACTCGGCCACAGGATTAGGTACGACGATACCGAACCCCGCAGCATGACCGCGAGTGGCTTCCTGACCGTCGCGCCAGTGATCGAAGACAGCATGGCGAGTGAGGTGGCCGCGGCCGTCGAGGCCCTGGAGGACTTCGACGTGGCCTACGAGACGACGGCGATGGGAACCATCGTCGAGGCTGACGACGCCGACGAACTGTTCGCCGCGGCGAGCGCCGCCCACGCCGCCGTGGACGCGGACCGCGTCTCGACCGTCCTGAAGGTGGACGACAAGCGGACCAGCACCGCGCCCGCCGCCGAGAAGGTCGACGCAGTCGAAGCCGAGTTGGGTCGCGAGGCGCGCGGCAGCCGGGAGTGAGGGTCCTCCGGGAGTGAGCGGCGACCGCCGGACCGGTGGTCAATGGTGGACCGGACCAGGTCCGGGACTCGGCCACCGCCGGAGTCCGAGAGTTTGTAAGGGATGGCCGCCGAAGCCCGTGGCATGGAGAGTCTCAACCGGATGGCGACGGAACTCGTCGACGAGGCCCTCGACTTCGCCGACGAGCTCTCGATCGACGTCCATCCGCTGGACGGCGACGCGGCCGTCCTCGACTTCGGGGTCGACCGGCCCGGTGGACTGGAGGCGGGGCTCCTGCTGACGGAGATCCAGACCGCGGGCCTGGCGACGGTCGGGACGGCGGTCGAGGAGACCGCTGGCGCCCCCCGGACCCACGTCGAACTGTCGACCGACCAGCCGGCCCTCGCGCTCCTCTGCGGACAGAAGGCCGGCTGGGAGCTGAGTACGCCCGACGGCTTCGAGGGCCTTGGGAGCGGCCCGGCGCGCGCCCTCGTCGCCGGCGAGGACGTCTTCGACCGCGTGGGCTACCGCGACGAGTTCGACTTTGCCGTCCTCGCCGTCGAGAGCGAGACGCTGCCCGGCGGGGCCGTCGCCGCCCAGGTCGCAGAGCGGGCGGGCGTCCCCGAGAGCGGCGTCTTCCTGCCGACCTACGCCACGGCGTCGATCACTGGGAGTGTCACCGGGGCCGCCCGTGCCGCCGAACTCGCCACGTACCGCCTCGCGGAACTGGGCTACGACCCTCTGGACGTCCTCTCGGTGACGGGGAGTGCGCCCGTCGCCCCCGTTGCCGCGAGCGAGGCGACAGCCATGGCCCGGGCCAACGACGCCGTTGCCTACGGGGGTCGCGTCCACGTGGTCGTCGACGAGCCCTTCGATCGCTTCGACGAGGTCGCCTCGACGGCCGCCGCGGAGTACGGCGAGCCGTTCGCGGCCGTCTTCGAATCGGTGGACTGGGACGTGGGTTCGCTCCCGGTCGAGGTCTTCGCGCCGGCACAGGTTACCATCGACGTGGTTGGTGGGGAGACCCACGTCGTCGGCGACGTCCACGACGACGTCCTCGCCGAGAGCTTCGGCGCGTAGGCCATGGTCCGCTACAAGGTCGTCCCGCCCGCGCGGGACCGCGAGGCGGTCGCCGCCGTCAGGGACGCCCTCCCGCTGGTCCCCGGTAGCGTCGAGGACTGCTGTTCCCGGATCCGCGACCAGACGGACGTCCCTTCGCGGGACGCGGCCCGCGAGTGGCTGACGTTCTGCCAGGCGCTCGGGCTCGCAGCAGAGACGGACCGCGGCTTCCACCGCGTGCGCGAGGATCCCGGCCGCGAGGCCTTCGCCGAGCGCCTGCTCGATGGTGTCTTCCCGGCGCGCGAACTCCGCGACGCCCTCGCGGCCGACGGACCGCTGACGCCCGCCGAAGCGTTTTCTGCCCTCCGTGAGGCAATCCCTCGGTGGGAGCGAAGCCGGTCGCCGGACTGGGAGGATGACTGGCGCGAGCGGATCGCCCACCTCCTCGAGTGGTTCGTCGCGTTCGACCTCGCCGAGCGGGCCGGAGAGGGCTACCGCCTCAGCGCTGATCGCGATCAGTAACGCTCGCCGCTCCTCGCAGAACGCAACGGCCGTCGGGCTCCGGTCATTCCGCGGGCGTGACGTCGGTGACGGTCCCGACGCCCTTGCTCTGCCCTTCGCGAAAGACGAACCGCTGGCCCTCCTCGAGGAGGTACGAGCGGAACTTGAAGCGAATCCGCGACTCGCCCGTGTCGCCCGGCAGGAGCTGGCCGTCCTCGGGATAGAAGGCGGCAGCCTCGCTGACGGTCTCGACGTGGACGACCGGTTCGTAGCCTTCGTCGATCCGGGTCGGGTGGTTGAGGACCATGACCTCGGCCTCGAACTCCCGGACCGGCGTCGGGTCGGCTTCGTGGGGGACGAGTACCATTCCCCGCTCGACGTCGGGCTCGCGGACGCCCTTGAGCGCGATGCCGACGATCCGGCCCGCCTGGGCCTCGTCGACGCGGTGGTAGTGCATCTCGATGGACCGGACCTCGACCGGGCGAAAGCTCCCGTCCTGCATCGGTCCGAGCAAGAGTTCGTCGCCGGCCTCGACGACCCCGGACTTGATCGTCCCCGAGGCGACCGCGCCGACGCCGGTGACGTTGTAGGTCCGGTCGACGTACATCCGGAACTGCTCGTCCGCGGTCGCGTTCTCCGTCTTCGGCAGGCGGTGGAATAGTTCGTCGAGGACGTCGAGGCCCTCTTCGGTCACGGCGCTCGTCGTGAGGACGGGGACGACCGTGTCGCTAATCTCCTCGATGGCGGCCTCGACGCCGTGGCGCTCGACGCGCAGCGGCGTCTTCTCGACCTCGCGCAGTGCCGCTTCGACCTCCCGTTCGACCTCGGCGACGCGCTCGTCGCTCACGAGGTCGACCTTGGTGATGGCGACCACGGTCGGTAGTTCGGTCGCGAGCAGGATGCCCAGGTGCTCCCTCGTCGTCCTCGTCGGCCCGTCGTCGGCCGCGACGGTCAGGAGGCCGTAGTCGAGTTTCTGGCCCACGAGGCCACGGATCGTGGTCCGAAGCCAGGGCTCGTGGCCGACGGTGTCGACGAAGGAGACGAGGCGGTCGGCCTCCTCGACGATCCGCGCACGGTCGCCCTTCCGGTGTGGGTTCGACATGCGGACCGGGCCGTCCTCGTCGAAGCCGTAGACGCCGTAGGAGAGGTCCGCGGAGAGCCCCCGTTCGATCTCGTGGGGCTGGACGTCGAGGTAACTCCGGGTGCCACCCTCGCCGTCGTCGGGCTGGCCGGTGACGAGCGAGCCGACGAGGGTGGACTTGCCGTGGTCGACGTGGCCAGCCGTGCCGACGACGATGTGCTCGTCGTCCCCCATGACCGCGCCCTCCCTGATCGTCGCGACGCCCACCAGCCCCTCGGACTGGCCCGTCTCGTCGTCCTCGCCGACGCCCCACGTCTCGACGTCGTCGATGTGGGCGCCGGCCTCCTCGGTCAGCAGCGAGAGCACGTCCATCGTCTCGGAGAACGCCTCGGGATCGATGCCCGCGATCCCACCGTCGTCGGTGACGCCGACGACGTAGGTCGCCTCGCCATCGCCCGAGAGGACGCGGTGGCGCAACTGGGCGGCGAGACTCTCCAGGCGGCCGTCGGCGAGGTGGAGGTCCTTGGTGAGCCGCTCTTTGAACTCGACGCTGCCGCCCTCGCGCTCGCCGCGCTCGATGGCGCGCCGGAGGACGGCCCGGTCGGGGCTCATACCGACGGATTGCGCGGGATCGAATAAAAGGCTTCGCCGGAATCGGGGCCCGCCTGGTTCGGCGGTCCCGGGAGAGACGCCCGCTCAGGTCCGAAGCCGGGCGGCGATCTCGTCTTCGAGGTCGTCGCGCAGTTCGTCGACGGCGACCTCCTCGAGGACGGGGACGAAGAAGCCCTCCACGAGCATGTTCCGGGCCAGGCGCGGCGGGACGCCCCGCTGGGTCATGTAGAACAGGTCCTCGGCGTCGACCTGCCCGACCGTCGCGGAGTGGCTGGCCTCGGTGTCGTGGTTGTTGATGATCAGCTTCGGCGAGGCGTCGGCCTCGCTGTCGTCGCTCAGCATCAGGGTGTTCTCGCGCTGGTAGGAGTTGGTGTCCCAGGCCTCGCGGCCGACGTCCTGGACGCCCTCGTAGACCGAGCGGGCGTGCTCGTCCAAGACGCCGCGGGTCACGAGGTCCGCCGTGGTGTGCTCGGCCTCGTGCCAGACGCGGCTGCCGAGGTCGAAGTGCTGGTCGCCGTGGCCGAAGAAGGCCCCGACGATCTTCGACTCGGCGCCGTCGCCGAGGAGGCGCGTCTCGACGGACGTCTTGGTCAGGCGCGAACCGATGTTCCCGTCGATCCAGTCGACGGTCCCGTACGTCGCGGCGTGGCCGCGCTTGACCTGGAAGTTGTAGGTCTCCTCGGTGAGGTTCTGGAGCGCGCCGTACTGGATGCGGGCGTTCTCCGCGGCGGACGCCTCGACGACGCCGCTGTAGTAGCGGCCCTCGTCCGCCGGCTTGGCGTCGTCGCCGACGCTCTGGCGCTCCAGAATCGTCACGCTCGCGGACTCCTCGGCAATCACGAGCGTGTAGTTGAACAGCGACCGGCTGTTCATCCGGGTCCGAATCTTGACGTCCTCGGCGGCGACGCCCTCGGGGACGTAGACGACCGTCCCGGCCGAGAACAGCGCCGTCGACAGCGCAGTGAGGTAGTTGCGCTGCGGATCGACGACGCTCCCGAAGTGTTCCTCGATCAGCTCACCGTGCTCGTCCAGTGCCGTCTGCCAGTCCATAACGTCGACGCCCTCGGCCTCGACGCGGTCTTTCTCCTGGGCGCGGTCGAGCGGGTCGACGAGCGCCTCGTAGTCGAGCGCGTCGAGGTTCGTCCAGTCGCGCCCGGGCGTCCTGATGACGTCGGGCATGTCGAGGGACTCGAGGGCCTCGAAGGCCTCGAGGCGCGTCTCCAGTAGCCAGTCTGGCTCGTCCAGGTCCGAACTGATCTGCTCGACCTGGTCTGCCGTTAGTGTCGCGTGTACCTGCGTACTCATGGTCACTCCGGGGATTACCCCAGGCTGCCCTCCATCTCGAGTTCGATCAGGCGGTTCAGTTCGACGGCGTACTCGATGGGCAGTTCCTCGGTGATCGGCTCGATGAAGCCGGCGACGATCATCTGCTTCGCGTCGTCGTCGTCCAGGCCACGGCTCTGGAGGTAGAAGACGTCCTCGTCGCCGATCTTGCCGACGGTCGCCTCGTGGGCGACGTCGACCTTGCTCTCCTGGATCTCCATGTACGGCATGGTGTCTGACGTCGACTCGTTGTCGAACATCAGCGCGTCACACTCGACGGCCGTCGAGGAGTCCTCGGCGCCGTCGGCGATGTGGACCAGGCCGCGGTAGTTCGTGCGGCCGCCGTCCTTGGAGATGGACTTGGACTCGATGGTGGACTTCGTGTCCGGCGCGTTGTGGTAGACCTTCGCACCGGTGTCGATGTTCTGGCCCTCGCCCGCGAAGGCGATGGTGATGTGGTTGTCCGTGGCGCCCGGGCCCTTGAGGATGGTCGCCGGGTACAGCATCGTGGCCTTCGAGCCCATGCTGCCGGAGACCCACTCCATCGTGCCGTCGGCCTCGACGATGGCGCGCTTGGTGTTGAGGTTGTAGGTGTTCTTCGACCAGTTCTGCACCGTCGAGTACTGGACGTGGGCGTTCTCACCGACGAAGACCTCGACGCCGCCGGAGTGGAGGTTGAACGCGGAGTACTTCGGGGCCGAACAGCCCTCGATGTAGTGAACCTCGGAGTTCTCCTCGGCGATGATGAGGGTGTGCTCGAACTGGCCCATCCCCTCGGAGTTCATCCGGAAGTACGCCTGGACGGGCATCTCGACGGTCGTGTCCTCGGGGACGTAGACGAACGAGCCGCCCGACCAGACGGCGCCGTGGAGCGCGGCGAACTTGTTGTCGCTCGGGGGGACGTTCTTCGTCATGAAGTGCTCGCGGACGAGCTCTTCGTGCTCCTGGACTGCCTTGTCCATATCACAGAAGATGACGCCCTTCTCCTCCCAGCGCTCCTGCATGTTCTGGTAGACGATCTCGGACTCGTACTGCGCGCCGACGCCCGAGAGCGCCTGCTTCTCGGCCTCGGGGATGCCGAGCTTGTCGAAGGTGTCCTGGATCTCGTCCGGGAGGTCCTCCCAGTTCTCGGCGCCGCCGCGGGTCTCGATGTCCGGGCGGATGTACGGGACGATCTCGTCGATGTCGACCTCCGAGAGGTCGGGCTGGCCGGGCCAGTCCGTCGGCATCGGCATCTCCTGCCAGTGCTCGAGCGCGCGCAGGCGGCGCTCGCGCATCCAGTCGGGCTCGTCCTTGTCGTCGGAGATGGCGTGGATGGTCTCCTCGGTCAGGCCCTTGCCGGTGTCGAAGGCGGACTTCTCCTCTTTCTTGAACGCGAACCGTTCCTCGGTGTCGGTCTCCTCGAGGTGGTCCTGGTCTGAACTCATGGATTAGGCTGCCTCGTAGACGTCCTCGCGGACCCAGTCGTAGCCCTCGTCCTCTAACTTCTCGGCCAGGTCGGCCTCGCCGCTCTTGGCGACCTTGCCGTCCAGCATCACGTGGACGAAGTCGGGCTCGACGTAGTCTAAGATCCGCTGGTAGTGGGTGATCTGCAGGATCCCGGCGCCCTGGTCGTCGCGCAGGGAGTTGATGCCGTTCGAGACGTCCTGCAGGCGGTCGATGTCCAGGCCAGAGTCGATCTCGTCGAGCACGGCGATCTCCGGCTCGAGAATGGCGGCCTGGAGGACCTCGTTCTGTTTCTTCTCGCCGCCGGAGAACCCGGCGTTGAGATAGCGGTTCGCGAACTCCTCGGCCATGTCCAGTTGCTCCATTTTCTCCTGGAGGAGCTCCTGGAACTCGGCGACGCCGACCTCGCCCTCGTCGGCGGGGCCCTCCATCGGGGAGGTCTCGTAACCCTCGTCCTCGTCGTCAGCGTCTGCGTCCGCGCTCTCCTCGTCCTCGAAGAGTTCCTCGCGCTCCTCGAGTTTGGCGTTGAGGGCGGTCCGCAGGAAGTTCACCATCGTGACGCCCTCGATCTCCGCGGGGTACTGGAAGCCCAGGAAGATGCCGAGCGCCGCTCGCTCGTTGGGCTCCATGTCCAGCAGGTCCCACTCGCGCAGGTCCGCGGGGATCTCCTCGTCGAACTCGTCGCCCTCCAGGGTGACGGTGATCGACCCCTCGGTCACCTCGTAGGCGGGGTGGCCGGCGATGACCTTCGCCAGCGTGGACTTCCCGCTCCCGTTCGGTCCCATGAGGGCGTGGATCTCGCCGCTCGCTACCTCCAGGTCGACCCCACGCAGGATCGTCTCGCCGTTCTCCTCGGCGACGTCCGCGTGCAGGTTGTCGATTTCGAGTACTGCCATTCTTAGGTCGTCCGAAACGAGGGCCAGCGGACGCATAATGGTTTCGCATTTACCGTCTGGACGTCACCGAACGGAGAACGATATTTGTTCAAACGAAAACTCTATTTCTTGCCCAAAAAACTCAGTGGTGGAGTCCGAGATGGGCGATTCGGACGGCGACAACCGTCAGTCGGTCGCGAATGCCGTCGCGCAGGGGTGTTCTCGCGGATCGGTACCGACGGGACGAGGAAAACCCGTGTCTCGAAGGGCCGACGGCGGCGCTTATTCGGCGTCGAGGAGTTCCTGGACGTGTGTCCGGGCGAGGAGTCGCCGGTCGCCGTAGGTCACCACGACGAACGCCTGCTCGTCGACGTCCTCGAGGACGCGCTCGTCGCCCTCGGTGATCGAGCCCGCCCCGTCCCAGCTGGCCGTCCGATCGTCCGGCCCGTGGAGGCGGATCGTCAGCCGGTCGGCGCTGACCGGCTGGCCGCCGTCGTGTCGGACTGTCAGTTCCTCGTTCTCGGCGTCGTAGGCGAAGGCGAACTTGGCGTCGGGCACCGTGACCGTCCCGTCGACCTCGTGGCGGTCGCCGTCCTCGCTCACCCAGTAGACGGTCACTTCGGTGTCGACCGGGACGTCCTCCAGTTCGATGATGTCGCCAACGCCGATCTGCTCGCCGTGGTCGGTCCACTGTCGGGAGGCGGGCTCACCGTCGACGACGACCTCGTACCGGTCCGCCGGGAGCGGATCGTTGTCGGGCACCGTGGCACCTGGCGGACGTCGTGCCGAGTCGGGGACCTCGCGTTCCGGGTACGTGATCGTCAGGGTCTCTGCCTGCCCGTCGTAGTCGAACCCGAACCGGCCGGGCGCGGTCAGCGGGTGGCCGCCGACGCGGATGGTCTCGCCGTCGCTCCGCTCGTATTCGATTTCCAGGTGGGTGTCGATGGGCAGGTCACTCACCGTCACGGCGTCGCCCTGGGTTAGCGTCCCGTCCCAGGGCCGGTGGTTGGTCTCGTCGTCACCGACGACGACCTGGAGCCGATCGCCAGCGATCGGAGGGCCCTCGCCGTAGGTGATCGTGGCGGTCCGGGCGTCCGGGTCGTAGTCGACCCGGAAGGGGAGGCGCCGCAGGGCCGACGTCCCGGTCGAACTGCCGAAGCTCCCGTCCGGTGACTCGTAGGACACCGACAGATCGTCCCCTGGCTCGATGGCGTCGGCGTCGACGGCGATCACGTCGCCTTCGCTGATCCGGTCCTGCCCACGCGCCCAGTCGCCCTCGTAGACCTCGCCGTCGATTTCGAGTTCGTAGCGGTCGACGGGGAGCGGTTCGCCCCGGTCGAACCGGAGGAGCACCTCGCCGGCGTCGGCGTCGTACCCGTGGAACCGTGGGACGCCGGCGGTTTCCGGGCGTTCCTCGGGCGGCGTGTAGGGCCGCGTGCCGCTGGCGATCGCGACCTGTGCCTCCTCGCGGACCTCGACCGTGGGATCGTCCATGCCCAGTTGCGAGGTGAGGAAGGTCTCCAGCGCGTCGACGTTTGCGGACTCCGGCGGCTGCTCGAACCAGCCGCCGATGGTGTAGGCGACCTCCTCGTCCGTTTGCCGGTAGTCGACCGCGAGCAGGTCGGGGAGGGCCGCCTCGTCGACGTCCTGTTCCGAGAACGGTTCCCGGATAATCTCGTCGTCGTCCACGACGACCGTCTGGCCGGCGAACTCGAGGGACGAGAGGAGCGGTTCGACGCCGGCTGTCCCCTCGACGAACGTCTCCTCGCCGGATTCGTGGCGGTCGAGCGTCGAGGCGACCCAGTCCGGCGATCCCAGCAGGACCGTCTCGCCGTCAGTCGCGAGGAGCCGATCGTCGGCCTCCTGGTTGCGACTGATCCGGAACCGCTCGAAGTCCCCGCGGCTCCCGTCCGGGGTGTACTTGTCAGTGTCGCCAGGCGCGTCGAAGCTGCCAGTGGCGACGAGCCCGGTCTGGCTTGCCGTGCCCGCCTGCGCGCCGACGTAGACGACCCATGACGGATCGCCGACCTCGGTCAGCGTCGGGTGGAGCCCCATCCGCTCGCTGTCGGGGTCGGACTCGTGCCGGGAGATGCGCAGGACGGTGCCGCCGTCGCCCTCGGGGCGGTAGACGTACGCGAGGGCGTCGTCGAGTTCCTGGGGAACGGCATCGTCCTCGGTGCCGTCACTGGTGTCGGTGCGTGATTCGTCTGCTGGCGCGGCCCGCCCGAGGCAGCCGGCGGTGCCCAGGGCGAGGGCGCCGGCGGTGCTCACGAGCAGGGACCGTCTGGAGGGCTGCTGCATATGCGTCACTCTGTGTTCAGGCGATTTTCATTTCAAGGTTGCCCTTCGTGTATTCGCCGATCGCTGGCCACCGACCGACGACACTGGACACGAGCGGACACGTGCGTTCACTGACGCACGTCAGCGGTCACATGTAGCTGCCGAGGCCGGTCTGTTCCTGGCCGGACTTGACCTCCTCCCAGGAGACGTCGAGCGCTTCGAGGATGCGGGCGATTGGGCCCTTGAGGGTCTTGTCGAGCATCTTCTCCCAGTCGACGTCGATGTCGTCCTCCGGAATCTGATCGGCGTACTCGAAACAGATCACGCCGTCACCGGATTCGACGTCACGTTTGAAGTTTTTATACAGGCGGTCCTCTCTGGACGTGCCCGTCGGATCTAACCCGAGTTCGTCTTGCGCATACCGCCAGAAGTCGGGGTGGACCCCGCTCTTTTCGATGTATATTCGCTTGGGCTTCGAGCCGCGCTGGAAGTTCGTTCCGAGCAGGAGGTTCGCGTACTTGGCACCCCTCACCTGTGCGGTGTCAGTGTCGTAGTTGTCCAGGCGCTTGCCGATGCCACCCGGGATGGCCACGTCGTCCAGGCTGACGTTCCCGGCCTGGTAGTCCTCGATGACGTCGTGGACGTAATCCTTGACGCTCTCGACGTCCTCGCCGGTCACGATGCGCTCGATGACCTCTTTTTGGACGCGCTTGGTGATCGGCGCAATGTCCGAGCGCTGATACTCGAATCCCGTGATGTCGATGTCGTCGACGTCCTTGCCCTCCTTCCAGACGATGTGGCCGGCGTAGCGCTTTTTCTTGCCTGCCTGGAAGAACCGCCGGTAGAGCTTCTCGAACTCGATTTCGAACCGGTGGAACTCCGCGTTCAGCTCCTCGAGGGCGAATTCGTCGTAGGACTCGTTGATGACGTCTTCCAGTTCGAACCCTTTCTGAATCGTTGCCGCGATGTGTTCGAGTTCCTCGTCGTCCATCTCGGGGTGCTTGGCTCGCATCTCGTCGGTGACGACCACGTCGCCGTCGACGTCGTCCGGACCGACTTCGCCAACCTCGAGCATGACCGAATCAGTGTCTCCGTACACTACCTCATACCCTTGTTTCTCCACGACTTCGTCCGTATATTCGATGACCTTGCGACCGGTCGCCGTGACCGCCGCTCCCATCTCCCTGTCGTAGAGCCTGAACCGGTCCCAGCCCAGAACGCCATAGAGCGACTGGCCGACGAACTGGAAGCGTCCATTCCGGCCGGCGAGCAGTGTGTGATTGTCGGCGACGGTCACGCAATAGACACCGTCCTCGGCCGAGGTCCGCGTGGCACTCCGGTGTATCCGGAGGGAGTTCTTCGCGTTCTCCGTCACGTAAATGCGGTACGTTCCGCTGTCCTCGCCGTAGCTCGACGTGTATCCGAGGTGCGTGCAGAGCCGGAGCACGTCGTCACGTAGCGTCTCACTCGCCGTACTGTACCGCCACGAGTTCGGTTGCCGGTCGCCATCACCTGCGATGAGGGTCTCGAGGAACCGCTCTTTCTGCCGCTGACTCGCGTCGAAGACGAACTCCGGGACCCGCTTCTCGAAACTGTCGGCACCACACGACTGTTCGAGGAACTTTCCAAGGAGCCTCGACGTGAACTGGTAGGACCGCTCGTCGACGTAGTAATCGAAACCCATCCGGTCTAGCAGTTCCCCGATTGCAGCGTGGTCGGACTCCCCACCGTCGGCGACGGCATCCTGCGCGATTTTGACGGTCGTCGCCGACCCCCGTAGCTTTTCCCCGAACTGCTTCGTCTCGGAGGTGTAGACGTTCCCCTCGGTGATGTACCACGCCACCAGTTCCAGAAAGTCGTCACCGTCGTAGGTCCGTGGAATCCACTTTCGGTTCGCCTCGCTGTGGACGTAGGTCTGTTCTGCGACCGCTTCGATGTACTCACGGTGTTCCTCGAACTCCGTGGCGTCGAATACGTAGCCCTCTTTCCCGACGTCGTTTTTCAGGACTTTGTCCGGATAGTAGCCAATCTCGGCTGCAAAGGTGTGGCCGTGGACCTCCGGCCGGACCCAGACTTCGTATCCCCCGTCGAGAAACCGAGTGAGGTCGACTGTATCGAGTTGCTCGCCATCGGGTCCGTCCCAGTCGTGAGGCAGCTCGTAGTTGGTCGCACGATCTAACGACCCGGCCTCGACGAACCGGTACTCGTTCTCGGTAATCCCGTTCGTCTCGTTCTTCCGCACGAGCATTCGGTGGTTCGGTGTCACCCGGAAGTCGATCTTGCTCGTCTGGATGTCGACCAACTCGTCACGGTAGTTCGGATACTCGTGCGTTTCGACGACTGGCTTGACCTCCAGTTCCATCGAATCCGGGTCGAGCGAGTAGACGTCGTCCCCGACGTCGAGGTCGCGAATATTCCGGACGCCGTCGGGCGTCAGGACTTCCGTGTCAGGCGTGAAGCAGTTCATAATGACCTTCACGGCAGACTGTTGCCGGTCGAATCGCTCGTACTCGGCCGAGTTCGGACTGAAGTCGTTCCGACGCTCCTTCTTTTCTTCGCGTTCGGTGAGCAACTCGTCGACCATCTCCCGGATGACGCCGTCCGGGTCCTTCCGAAAGTGCGTCCCGTTGGGGGCCCGATACGTCTCTCCCTCGTACGAATCCGGGTCGACCTTGGTTTCGGGACTGGCGTTCGTCGTCACCATGCACATCGGATAGAGCGACTTCAGGTCCAGCACGCTCACGTTCTCCCGCACCCCAGTGATCGGATCGAAGACTGCCCCGCCCTCGTAGTCCTCGCTGGCCTGCTGGCCCTTCGAGGGGAGGACGAACTGGTCGTGGAGCTTGTGGAGGACGTACATGTCGACGGCGTCGCCCGGCGTCGTCGCGTCCTCCAGTTTGCAGCCGACGAAGGTGCGAACCTCGTCCCAGAAGGTCACGATGTCCTGCTCGCGGTCGAGTTCGACGCAGAGTTCCACGTCCCGGAGGTTGTACTCCAGCAGGCGCTCGGGGTCGTCCTCCCAGAGGTCGCCGATGTCGCCGGGGTAGCGCTCCTTCCCGACGCCGAGTTCGCGCTCGCCGACGGCGTCGAGGCGGTAGGACTCGAGTTCGGTAAACTGCGTGCGCTGGTAGGCATAGAGCAGGTCGAAGACGACCCGTCCCTTGACGTTCGGGCCCTGCCAGTTGCTCCGCCAGACCTCGCCGACCCGCGAGAGGCGGTCCGGGTCGAGGTCGTAGTCGTGGTCGGGCCAGGCGTCGACGACTTCGAGGCGGTCGAGCAGGTACGGCGCGTCGAAGTCGTCGAAGTTCCAGCCCGTCAGGATGTCGGGGTCCGTCTCGTCGAGGTAGTCGAGGAACGCCGCGAGCATCGGTGGCTCGCTCTCGAAGACCCGGACGTCCACGTCCAGTTCTCCGTTGCCGTCGTCCCGGATCGGCTCGTAGTCGTCGAGTGCCGCCGGCGGGTCGACACCCTGGCCGGCGTCGGAGAGCCAGAGAACGTACTCGTCGCGGTAGGAGTCGTGGGAGGCGATGCAGACGATCTCTTCCTCGCCGTCCTCCGGGAACCCCTGGCGGTCGTCCACCTCGATGTCGAAGACGCTCACGCGCGGGTCGGCCTCGACCGCGGCGGGTTCGACCTCGGACTCGTGGACCCGGAGGCTGCCGTCGTCGGCCTCCCGGGCGGGGAGGTGGACGCCGCTAGTCAGGTCCTTGTCGATCAGGAAGCGATTCGGAAAAAGGATGTCGGCCTCGTAGTGGTCGAACTCGTCCCTGATTTGGCCGACGTCCCGGGGCGTTCGGCCGAAGATCTTCCAGAGGCGCTCGCCCCGGATCGACTCGTAGGGGTCGTCGTCCTCGTCGGTCTCCTGCCACCCCGTGATCCCGTCGTAGCTCCGCAGTTCGTCGGGTGAGACGCTGTCGACCGGCGCGTAAAAGTACGGCCGGAAGTCGTAGACGCGAGCGTGCTTCGCCTCGCCGGCCGCGGTGCGGCCGAAGACGTGGATGACGGGGTGCTCGTCGTCGCCGCTCCCCTCGACAGTGTAGTTGACCTGGGTGACGGCCACCTCGACCGACTCCTCGACGGGCGGGAACCGCTGTTCGGTGGTGTCGACGAACTCGGCGCTGCCACCGCCGTTTCCGGCGACTGCCGCTGCCTCCTCGCTGACCGGTCGCGCCTCGGCATCGTCGCCGTCCCCGAACGAGCCCAGATCGGCCTGACCCATGCTGGCGCCTCCTTTGCGGCGGTCGACTAAAACCCCAGTGGTCCGGGGGTCGCCACGACCGCCGGCAGGGGGGTCGGCCGTCGTCACACACCGGGTGGCGAATCACGAACAGCGATTTCAACGTGTGATACTTGGGACGAAGTGCTTTTTCGCTGCTACGCGATTCTCTCTGCCATGGCCAACGTAGATACGACCGTGGGGACTGGGCAGTCGCTCGTCGCTCGGTGGAGCGCAGTCCTCGCCGAGTTCGTCGAGTACACGCCGGACGGGACGACGATTCCCGAATCATCCTGGCGCCGTCGACACCGGAACATCACGTTGCTAGTGTACGCACACGTCCCGCTTCTCTTGCTCCTCGGCCTCTTCGAGGGGACGGAGTCGCTGATCACCGGTGCGACGGTTCCTTCGATTCCGCTCTGGTCGATTGTCCTCGAACTGGGGTTCGTCATCGCGATAACGACCCTCGCTCGTTCTGAGGTGCTCCAGCGGCGTGCTCGCACCGCGCTCGCTACTCTGGGACTCCTGTCGTGTTCCGTCGTCCTGGTACACTTCTCGGGCGGCTTCATCGAGGCACACTTTCACTTCTTCGTCGGTATGGCCGTGGTCGCCATCTACGAGGACTGGTCACCGTTCGCGATCGGGATCGGATACGTCGTGTTCACGCACGGCGTCTTCGGGATGATAAACCCGGGTCGCGTCTACAACCACGAGGCCGCGATCAACAACCCCTGGGTGTGGGGCCTCATCCACGGCGTATTCGTCCTCGCGCTCGCCGTGGCGCTCATGAGCCTCTGGTACTCCACCGAGCGATCGCGCGAGGAGGCACAGCGACAACTCGAGGAGGCCCGCGCGAAGACCGACGAGATCGAGACGCTCGAACAGAAGCAGGCCGAGATCGAGCGTGCCCGAGCCGAGGCCGAGGAGGCCAAGGCGGAGGCGGAGGAGGTGCGGGCCGAGGCCGAGGCCAGACAGCAAGAGGTGGAGGAACTGAACGAGCACCTCGAGGCGAAGGCGGACGCGTACAGCGCCGCCATGGAGCGGGCGGCTCGGGGCGACCTGACCGTCCGGCTCGACGCAGAGAGCCGGAGCGACGCGATGACACAGATCGCCGAGTCGTTCAACGAGGTGATGGGCGAGACGGAGTCTGCGATGCAGGAGATCCAGTCGTTCGCCCACGACGTCGAGGCCGCGAGCACGGAGGCCGCCGACGGATCGGACGAGGCAGCGCAGTCGAGCGAGGAGGTCACCGAGTCGGTCCGGGACATCGCAGACGGTGCGGGCCAGCAGCGGGAGATGCTCGAAACCGTCACCGACGAGATGACCCAGCTGTCGGCGACGGTCGAGGAGGTGGCCGCGTCCGCCGAGACCGTGGCCGAGACGGCCCGCGAGACGGCAGAGGTCGCCGAGGACGGCGAGTCGACCGCACAGCGAGCGATCGGCCAGGCCCGGGACGTCCAGGAGGCGATCGACTCGAGCGTCGACAACGTCGAGACGCTCGAAGGACAGATGGCGGAGATCGGCGAGATCGTCGAACTGATCGGCGACGTCGCCGAGCAGACGAACATGCTGGCGCTCAACGCCAACATCGAGGCTGCACGCGCCGGAAACGGGGCGAACGCCGGCGACGGGGATGGCTTCGCCGTGGTCGCGAACGAGGTCAAACAACTGGCCGAGGAGACCCAGGAGTCCGCGGGCGAGATCGAGCAACTCATCGGGGACACGCAGGCCCAGATGGCGACGACCGTGGAGGAGGCACGCGTGGCGGAGTCCTCCGTGGAAGAGGCCGTCGCGGCCGTCGGGGAGGTCCTCGACGCCTTCTCGACGGTGGCCGAGAACGCAGAGGAGACCAACAGCGGCATTCAGGAGATCCGCGACGCGACGGACGACCAGGCAGCGAGTACCGAGGAGGCGGTTTCGACGCTCGAGGAGGTGGCCGAGATCAGCCGGTCGACTGCCACAGAGAGCGACACCGCCGCCGAGGTCGCGACGGACCAGGCCGGGTCGATGTCGACCGTCACCGAGAACGTCAGCTCGCTCCGGGACCGGGCGCAGAAACTCCAGGCGGTGCTCTCCTCGTTCGAGGTGGGTAACTCGCAGTCCGCCCCGGACCGAACAGACCCAGCGTAGAACCACCGACGGCTGACGACGGTGGTCGATGCGCCACCCGCCTCCGGTCGACCGAATCCCCTTTCAGCACACCGACCGAAGCCGGCCCGTGTTCGAGGACGAGGACGAGGAACCGACGGCCGACGGCAAGCAGTTCGACGCCGTCGGCAAGTACGACGGACCCGAGGAGCCCGACGCGGGCGACCTCGGGCCGCCGGTGCCGGAGGCGCCTGACCTGACGGCCGCCGCGGCGGACGCGGACCCCCGCCTCCAGAACCTCTTCTGGGGACTCGTAGTGCTGTTCAACGTCGCCATCCTCGCCGTGGCCGTCGGGGTGATGCTGATCGCGTTCGGCGTCGACGCGACGCTCGGCTTCCAGGTCCTGCTCGGTGGCCTGATCCTCTCTGTCTATGGGGTCTACCGCTACCGCGACGCGCGAGACCAGGCGGCCGATATCGTCGGCGGCGACGAGGACAACGACTAACCGTGGCCACGCGCTACGGCCACCGATGCGAACCGTCGCGGACGCGGCCGGTGATCGGTTTCTGCTCGTCAAACGGTCCGCCGAGTCGTGGCTGGTCCGCGACCCCGAGACGGGCGAGACGAGCCACCGGCCCGCCGACGACCTGACAGTCGTCGACGGCGAGTCGCCCCTGGCGGTAGCCGCTCGTGGCGCTCCCGAGGCCGTCCGCGAGACCATCTCGCTTCCCGGCGACCGTGCCGTCGGCCTCCTGGTGGAAATACAGCGGCGCCAGCCCGTCGGCGTCCGGTCCTTGCTCGGCGCGTACGACCTCTGCGAGAGCGACCTCCACGGCCTCCTCGCGGAGTTCACCGCGGCGGGGCTCCTCCGAGAGTCGACGGTCGCCGGCGAGCGCGGATACGAGACGACCGAGCGGGCGGCGGCGCTGTTCGACGACGAGTGATCAGTCGTCCGCCTCCACGAGCAGCCCGGTGTCGGCGTCCTGGACCCGCTCGACCGTCGAGCGGTTCGACGTCGCGTCGGTGCGGACAGTCACGAGGTCGTCTGCGGCACCCACCAGTTCCTCGTCGTGGCTGACCACGAGGATCTGCTCGACGCCCATGTCGTACATCGCGCCGATCAGTTCGACGAGCTGGGAGACGTGCCCGGCGTCGAGGAAGGTCGTCGGCTCGTCGAGGATCAGCGGCGGCATCGGCGCCGTACCCTCGATCCCTTCCGCGAGGAGGCGGTAGATCCCACAGCGGAGGCTGAGGTTGAACAGCGCCCGCTCGCCACCGGAGAGCTGTTCCGGATCCAGCGATTCCCCGTCCTTCTGGTAGACCGTCAGCCGGTAGTCGCCGTCGAGTTCGATGTGCGAGTAGGCGTCGTTCTCGTAGACGAGGTCGAAGGTCTCGTTGACCAGCCGCTCTAAGGTCTCGACGTTCTGCCGGCGGAGTTCGGCCCGGAGGGTCCCGTAGAGTTCCTGGAGCTGTTCGGCCTCGTCGTACAGCGAGTCGAGGTTCGCGACCGTCGCTTCGAGGTCGTCCCGGCGCTCGCGGAGGTCCGCGAGCGCCTCGATCTCGTTCTCGACCGCGCCGATCTCGCTCGTCAGGTCGTCCCGGCGCTCAGACAGGTCCGCGAGGGCGTCGTCGACCTCCGCGATGTAGTCCTCGGCGCGCTCCTTCTCCTCGCGGGCGCTCTCGACCTGTGACTCGTCGACAGCGTCCCGGAGGTCCGCGGCCCGCTCGCGCAGGTCGGCGAGCCGCTCCCGGCGCTCGTCGTTGGTTGCTGCCTTCTCGGCCCGGCGCTCGCGACGCCTGTCGATCTCGTCGTCGATCTCGGCCAGGCGCTCGACGGCCTCGGCGAGGGACTCCAGGCGCTGGATCCGTTCGCCGAGGTCGGCCTGCTCGCGGTTGCGCTCGGCGATCGACTCCCGGACGTCCTCGGCGGCCGCAGCCGCCTCTGCTGCTGCGTCCCGGGCTTCGTCGGCCGACGCCTCCAGGTCGTCGGCTTCCGACCGCAGGCGCTCGAAGCGCTCTTCCCGCTCTGCGAGCCCGCGCTCGCGTTCCTCGACCAGTTGCGTGACGCTCTCCCGGCGCTCCTCGTGGCGCTGGATCTCGTCGGCGATCGACGCCAGTTCGTCGGCGCGCTCCGCTCGCTCCTGGCGCGCGTCGAGTTCCGCCTCGGCCGCCTCGAGATCGCGCTCTAGCTCCGCGAGGCGTGCCTCGTCCTCCTCGATGGTGTCGACGTGGGGCGACCCCGCCACGTCCTGGCCACACTCGGGACACTTGCCCGCGTCCCGGAGTTCCCTGGCCTCCTCGAGGGCCTCGCGCTCGGTCTCGATCGTCGAGCGCAGTTCGACGACGGCCTCGCGCTGCTCGGAACGGGCTTCGGTCGCCGCCTCCCGGTGGGCCTTGGCCTCCTCGACTGCGATCGGCGCTTCCTCGAAGGTCGCCCGACGGTCTGCGATCTCCTCCTCCAGATCAGCGAGTTCCTCGCGCTTTGCCTCGAGTGCCTCGCGGTCGTCAGCGACGGCCTCGGCGAGGTCCGCGGCCTCCTCGCGTTTTGCCTCGGCGCGCTCGTCCAGGTCGGCGGCGTCCTCGCGGTGGGACTCGGCCTCGCTCTCGCGTTCTTGCTTCTCGACGCTGAGTTCCGTGATGGCCTCACGAGTCTCCTCGCGTTCGTCGCCCAACTCGTCGCGGCGCGTCTCGATGGCCGCCGGGTCGGCGTCGTCGAGGTCGGTGTCGGCGAGCGCCTCGTCGCGTTCGGTACGGCGATCCTCGCGTTCGTCCTCTAGGTCCCGGATCTCCTCGGCGAGGGCCTCCCGCTCCCGTTCCGTCTCCTCGATGGCCTCGCGAAGTTCGGTGACGTCGGAGTCGAGTTCGCTCAGTTCCTCCCGTTTCTCCTGGTAGTCCTCCAGGACGCTCGCTGCCTCGTTGCGCGTCTCGACGGCGGCCTCCCGCTGGGCCTCGTAGTTTTCGATCTGTTCGGCAACCTCGTTCAGTTCCGTCTGGAGGTCGTTGCGCCGGGCGTGGAGGTCGGCGTCCTCCTTCTCGGCGATCTGGTCCTCGACGTCGGCCAGCGCGCCCTGCGTCTCGTCGCGCACCCGGCCGACGCCGACGCGCGCGTCGCTGGCACGCTCGCGGTAGTCCTCGAGGACGCCGAGCTGGAGGAGTTCGTCGAGCATGTCCTGGCGCTCGCTCGGCGTCGCGTTGATGAGCTTGTTGACCTCCCCCTGGCGGACGTACGCGCAGTTGACGAAGGCGTCCGCGTCCATTCGCAGGAGTTCGCTCACGCGGGCCCGGACCGCTCGTGCGCCCTCGACGGTTCCCTCTGGGCCCTCCAGGACCGCCTCGGCGGTCACGGCCCGTTCGTCGCGGACACGGATCCGGCGCCTGACGTGGTACTCACCACCGTCGTGAGTGAACCACAGTTCGACCGTCGACTCCTCCTCGCCGATGGTCACGACCTCGTCCAGCGTCCGTTCGAGCGCGCTCGTTCCGTAGAGCGCGAAGAAGCAGGCCTCGAGCAGCGAGGACTTCCCGCTGCCGTTCAGGCCGTGGATGACGGTCACGCCGGTGTGAAGTTGCAGGTCGACGTTGCCGAAGCACTTGAACTGCGCCAGGCGAAGGCGTTCGAACCTCACAGGTACTCCTCCATCGTGGACTGGTCCTCGGGGTCGTCGGCGCCGTCGCCCGCCGCCTGGTCGGCGCCGGCGGTATCACGGTCGAGATCTGCCGTATCGCCGTGGGCGTCGGCCGCACCGCCGTCGACGTCGGCCGCCCCTGCGGACTCGTCGTCGTCCGGGGATGCCGGGGCCTCTCCGGCCGCGTCCGTCGCTTCGGCGTCGTTGGCGGCCTCCGGTGTCGCGTCCCGGTCGGCCTGTCCGGGATCGGCGTCAGCGTCCGTGTCTGCCGGCGCACGCTGGAAGGCGTCGAGATCGCCGTCGTCCACCAGGTCGCGCACCCGCTCCTCGACGGCGTCGTCCACGTTCGAGTCGGCCAGCTTGCTCTCGCGGACCGCCTCGTCGATCTCGCGGGCGGCCCGGCTCAACCCCAGGTCGCGAACGCGCTCCCGGACGGCCTCGTCGGGGTCGGCGAAGCTGACGTCGACTTCGGCCTCGTCGGCGAACTCCCGGCGGTCGGTCACGCGGGCGACCAGCGCGCCCTGGTCGTGGGCGAACTCCTCGACGGTGGCCGGCGCGATCGGCTCGCCGTCACCGTCGACGCTGACGTGTACGACCGCGTCAGCGAGGTCGTGTTGTTCGACGCGCTCGCGGACGCGCTCGACGCCCTCGCCCGGGCCGAGGTCGACGTCGACGAAGACGAACTCCCGGGTCTCCAGGCCGCGACGGCGCACGTCGACCCCGTCGTCGAAGGTGACGACGTTGTACCCCCGGTCCGCGCGCTCGTCCGCGCTCGCGCGCTCGGTCGACCCGCAGTACGTGACCCAGGTCTCGTAGGGCTCCTCGACCCGCTTCGTCCCGGGATCGTGGTTGTCCCCGAGCAGCACGGCGTCGACGGCCACGTCGGCCGATTCGAGGAGTTCGCCGACGTCCCAGTCGCCCAGATCGAAGGGCTCGAAAAGGCCGTGGGTCACGAGCGCGGCGTGCTCGGTGTCGTGGGCCTCCAGGTCGAGGTCGAGATCGTCGCGATTGGCACGGGGGACGAAGTCCAGGCCGTAGAAGGCGGTGTCGCCGACCGTGACCGGCGCGTCGCCCAGGCGCGTCGCGAGCCCCAGGGACTCGTAGAGGTCGAGCCACTGCGCGTCGCGTTTCGCCTCGTGATTGCCCACGACGGCGAGAAAGGGAACGTCCGCGTCCGCGAGTGTCTCGAGGACGTCGAGGGCGCCCATGATGTCCGGCAGCGTCGGCCGCCGGTCGTGGAACAGGTCGCCGGCGTGAACGACGGCGTCGACGTCGTCGGCGACCGCGTCCGCGGCCACCTGTCGAAAGGCAGCGAGGAAGTCCTGGCGGCGCTCGGGCACGTGGTACTGCTGGTACCCGAGGTGGGTGTCGCCCGTGTGGATCACCCGCGTCATCTGGCCCGGGGTTGGTCGCCATCGCCTAAAGGGGTTGGCAGTCCCCGGTGGAAGTAGTCAGAGTCGGGACCCGGGGCGCCGACGCGGCGCTCACTCAGATGGTGAGCGTGTACACGCGCTTTCGGGCGTCT
>Ga0207756_100287_pt1 | contig 21547 bp, 18 predicted proteins | sample A23M1SouthBayCA_FD_187748 | JGI IMG/M metagenome (GOLD analysis project Ga0207756, IMG submission 187748) | Aerobic enrichment media microbial communities from Eden Landing Ponds, California, USA - A23 M1 (3) (SPAdes) | ecosystem: Environmental > Aquatic > Marine > Unclassified | place...
CTGCCACGGTCCCGTCGTCGAGCGCGACCTCCGCCGGTCGCGGTCGTGAGTTGTATTGGTTCGCCATCTCGTATCCGTACGCGCCCGCGATCCCGACGGCGAGGAGGTCCCCGCGAGCCGGGTCGGCGAGCGATCGGTCTGTACAGAGTGTATCGCCCGTCTCACAGATAGGTCCGGCGACCGTGACAGGGGTTGCCGACCGGTCGGCGGGGGCGGGAGCGTCGCTCCCGTCGCTCTCTCGTCCGCCACCGAGGTTCCGGATCGGGTGGTAGGCGTCGTACATCGCCGGGCGCAGCAGGTCGGTCATCCCGGCGTCGACGCCGACGACGCGCTCGTCCGGCGTCGGCTTCACCGTGTTGACGCGCGTCAGGAGAACGCCCGCGTCGGCGACGACGTACCGCCCGGGCTCGATCGCGAGGTCGACGCCCGCGGGGAGGGGCGCGACCGCCTCGCGCGTCGCTGCGGCGACCGCCGGCAGGTCGAGCGCCGGCGCGTCCTCCTCGTAGGGGACGCCGAAGCCCCCCCCGACGTCGACGTACTCGAGATCGATGGGGGAGCCGTCAGCGTCCTCCGGCTCCGCCAGCTCCCGCGCGAGCTCGCCCATCCGCGCCACCAGTTCGCGGTGGCTGTCGAGCTGGTCAGAGTCGATTCCGGACCCGGCGTGGGCGTGGATCCCGACCACGTCGAACCGCTCGGCCGCGTCCCGCGTCGCCTCCGCGGCCCGGTCGGAGGGGATCCCGAACTTCGCGGCGCCGCCGGTCCGGACCTTCTCGTGGTGGCCCGCGCCGACGCCGGGGTTCACTCGGACGCAGACCCTCCCGTCGTAGCCGCGCTCGGCGAGGCGGTCGAGGGTGTCGACCGCGCCGACGGTGACCGTGAGGTCCGGCTCCGCCTCGGCGACGCCGACGACGTAGTCGAGGTCGCGAGCGGGCGGGTTGACCGCGGTGTAGTGGAGGCGGTCGCCGCCGAAGCCGGCCGCGAGCGCGCGGTCGACCTCGCCCGCCGAGGCGCACTCGGCGTCGAGGCCCGCCTCGCGGACCGTCTCCAGCACGGCCCGGCCGGTGTGCGCCTTCACCGCGTACCGCACGTCGGCGTCCGGGAAGGCGTCGCGCAGGCGCTCGCAGTTCTCGCCCACGCGGTCGAGGTCCTGCACGTAGAGGGGCGTGTCGTGCTCGTCCGCGAGGCCGGCGAGGCGCTCGGCGCTCCAGTCGCTCACGCGCCGGGCGGGTGGGTTTTCCGGGCCGTCCGGTGCGTCCGCGTCGCCGTCGCTCATTCGCGGAGGGCGTCCTCGCGCCGCGTCGCCTCCAGCGTCTCCTCCTCGACGTGGGTCGCGACGACCGCGGGCTTGTACGCGCCGCCCTCGAACAGGTCGTGGTCGCCGACCGATGACTCCACCATCCGGGTGAACGCGCGGCGCTCGGCGGGGAGGTGGCCGTAGATCACGTCCTCCTCGACGAGGTCGTAGACGGGGATGCGGGGCGTGAGGAGCGTGTTCTCGCCGACGATCGAGTTCTCGCCGACGCGGAAGCCGGAGGTGACCCGACAGCCCGCGCCGAGCGAGACGCCGTCCTCGATAATGACGGGCGCGTCCTCGACCGGTTCGAGGACGCCGCCGATCAGCGTGTTGGCGCCGAGCTTGACGTTCTCGCCGAGCTGGGCGCAGGAGCCGACCGTGTCACACGAGTCGACGAGGGTTCCGTCGCCGACGTACGCGCCCATGTTGACGAACGAGGGGCTCATCATGATACAGTCGCTACCGAGGTAGGCCCCCCGGCGGATCGCCGTCCCGTCCGGCGTGTTCCGGGTGCCGCGCTCGCCGAGGTCGTCGGTGTCGCGCAGCGGGAGCACGTCGTGGTAGGTCACGCCGCCGTACTCGCGCGCCTCGGTCTCGCGCAGGCCGAAGTTGAGCAGGATGCCCCGCTTGACCCACTCGTTGGCCTCCCACGAGGTCACGTCGTCGCCGGTCTTCTCGGCGGCGCGGACCTCGCCGGCCTCCAGCGCGGCGAGGAACTCGTCGATCACGGCCGCGTCCTCGTCGGTCGCGTCGGCGGCGGTCAGCCCCTCCTGATAGCGGTTCCACAGATCGGATACGTCGGCTTCGAGCGTCATTGAATGGTGTATGGATGAGTGTCGGTATTTATTCGTCGATGTGTGTATGTCTGGAAGTTATTGTCCAGCGTCTCCGCCGTCCGCGTCCAGCACGTCGCCGAACCCGTACCAGCCGGGGTCGCGGTCGGCGAGCCAGTCGGCGGCGTCGAGCGCGCCCTCGGCGAACACGCCGCGGTCGCCGGCGCGGTGCGTGAGTTCGATCGACTCGCGGTTGCCGGCGAACAGCACCTCGTGCTCGCCGGTCACGTCGCCCGCGCGCCGGGCGTGGACGCCGATCTCGCCGGCCTCGCGCGGCGCGTCGCCCTCGCGGCCGTGGACGCGCTCGTCGAGGTCGTCGCGGACCGACTCCACGTCGCCGAGAATCGACTTCGCGGTGCCCGAGGGGGCGTCCCGCTTGGCGTTGTGGTGCGTCTCGGTCAGCTCCACGTCGTAGCCGGGGAGCGCGGCGGCGGCCTCCCGGACCGCGCGGCGGAGCGCGGCGACGCCGCGCGCGAAGTTCGACGCCTTGAGCACGGGAACCGCCTCGCTCGCGGCCCGGAGGCCGGCGAGCTGCGCGTCCGCGAAGCCGGTCGTCCCGGTGACCATCGGCACGCCGGCGTCGGCGCAGGCCTCGGCGTACGCGACCGCCGATTCGGGGCCGGTGAAGTCGACGAGCGCGTCCGGCTCCGCGGCGGCGAGCAGCTCGTCGAGTCGGTCGGCACCCTCGACCGCGACGCCCGCCACCGGGTCGGTCGGGGTGCGGTTGACCGCGACGGCGACGGCGACGCCCTCGCGGTCGGCGGCCGCCTCGATCACCTCTCGCCCCATCCGGCCGCCGGCGCCGGTGACGGCGAGCCGGAGGTCGGCGTCGCCGCCGCTCATTCGGCGTCCCCCGCCGCGGGCTCGACGGCCTCGGGCTCGACGGCCTCGGGATCGACGGTGCCGGGAGCCGCCTCGTCGTACTCGGCGAGCAGCTCGCGCAGTGTCTCACGGCGCTCTCCGGAGAGCCGCGAGAGCGGCGACCGGACCAGGGGCCCGCCCCGGCCCCGGACGTGCATCGCCTCCTTCACCGGGATCGGGTTCGTCTCGGCGAACAGCTCGCGGACGAGCGGCGAGAGCTCGTGGTGGAGCGCGCGGGCGCGGTCGTAATCGCCCGAGAGCGCGGCGCCGACCATCGCACAGGAGCGCTCGGGCTCGACGTTGGCGACGACGCTGATCGTTCCGGTACCGCCTATCGAGAGCACGGGAAGGGTGAGTCCGTCGTCGCCGGAGAGCACCGCGAACTCCTCGTCTCGGGTGCGTTCGATCACCTCGCTGATGAGGTTCAGGTCGCCCGAGGCGGCCTTGTACCCCTGGATGTTCGGGTGCTCGGCGAGTTCGACGCTCACGTCGACGGGGATCGACTGACCCGTCCGGCCCGGGACGTTGTAGACGATCTGCGGGAGGTCGACCTCGTCGGCGATGGTGCGGTAGTGCTCCAGGAAGCCGGCGGGCTCGGGCTTGTTGTAGTACGGGGAGATGAGGAGGAGCCCGTCGGCGCCCGCGTCGGCGGCGCGCCGGGACAGCGAGAGCGCCTCGGCGGTGTTGTTCGAGCCGGTGCCGGCGATCACCGGCACGTCCTCGACGGCGTCGCGGACGGTCTCGATCACGTCGACGTGCTCGTCGTGGGTCATCGTCGCCGACTCGCCGGTAGAGCCGACGGGGACGACCCCGTCGACGCCGGCGCGTTCGAGGTAGCGGGCGTTATCGGCGAGCTGCTCGTGATCGACCTCGTTGTCGTCCGTGAACGGGGTCGTCATCGCCGGGTAGACGCCCTCGAAGGGCTCGTCGGTCGCGTCTCTGTCCGTCTCGTCCTGCGTCGCGTAGGGTGTCGTCGTCGTGGTGTCTGTCATGGGCGGGTGTCTCCGTGTCCGGTCGGTGTCTGCAGTCGGTCGAGGGACGGTGCGCGCGGGTCGGGGGTCGTCCGGGACGGGGTCGCCACTCCCGCCGGCGGACGAGTCACGCGCGTTTTTTCGAGAAGAGCCGCGTCGCTGTCGGCGTCGGCGAGCCGCGGTAGGACGCGGGTCGGGTCACATCAGGGTATGCGCCTTTGGCTCGCTTATAGATTGCGCCTCGGGTCGAAACTGCCGAGCGGAGCGGTCGCGCGTCCCGACGCCGAACGCGGCTCCGCGCCCTCCCCGTCAATCACGAACATCCTTTTACCTACTCGTCGCGTTTCCACCGATCTCATGACCGACCCCGCCGACACCGACCCTACTGACCCCGACGCCGACATCGACGCCGACCCGGACGCCGACCGCCACGAGTATCACTCCGACCGCGAGCACGCGTTCCCCGACGAACGGCTCAACGAGATGCTGGACCGGATCGAGTCGGATCCGGAGATCACGGCGTACCTGGAGGCGCAGAACGTCAACCCGGTCGACCGGAAGGGGTACAACGACCACGGCACGAAACACGTCGAGATCGTCAGGGACCGCGCGCTCCGGCTGTACGATCTACTGAAGGCCGGCGGCGTCGAGTTCAACGGGGCCCGCCAGCAGGGGCTCGACGAGGCCGACGAGCCGGTGATCATCGCGCTCGCGGCCACGCTCCACGACATCGGTCACGTCGTCCACCGCCACGACCACCCGTACTACTCGATCCCGCTCGCGGCCGACTTCCTCGACGACTTCCTCCCCTCCTTCTACGGCGTCCCCGAGCGGGTCCGGATCAAGGCCGAGGTGCTCCACGCCATCCTCTGTCACCACACCGAGGAGCAGCCGCTGACCCGCGAGGCCGGCGTCGTCCGGATCGCCGACGGACTCGACATGGAGCGCGGGCGCTCCCGGGTCCCCTACGAGGAGGGCGGGCGCGGGATCAACACCGTCTCCTCGCAGGCGATCGAGCGCGTCTCGCTGCGCGAGGGGGAAGAGACCCCGGCGCAGGTCGTGATCCGGATGAACAACGCGGCGGGAGTGTACCAGGTCGACTCCCTGCTCAAGGCGAAGATCGAGGGGTCGCTGCTGGAAGACCAGATCCGGACGGTCGCGATCAACACCCACCGCGACGGCGACGGCAACGGGTCGATCGTCGACCGGATCGAACTGTAGCTACGGCCCCCGAAGCGTCTCCCCCGCCCCGTTCCGGTTCGCGGCGCGGTCGCCGACCGCCGTCGCCGAGACGCTCGTCGTCTCGATCAGGTCGGTCGCGGTCAGCCCGCCGTCGAGCTGGCTCCCCTCCCGGCTCCCGCCTCCGAGAAGCGGCGCGAACGGGAAGCCGTTCCGCGCCGATCCCGCCGCCGCGGTGCCCGCCTGGTTGACGACGAGTCGGCCGGGAGCGAGCCGCTCCGCGGCCCGGGTGACGCGTCCCTGTCGAGTGGTGTGGACCGCGGCGGCGTGCGGCCCGCCCAGGTCGGCCGCCAGCCGAAGCGCGGCGCCGAACCCCTCGCGGGCGTGGACCGCGACCGCCGGAATTCCCGAGAGCGTCGCGAGCGGGTCGTCACGGACGGCTTCGACCTTCCCGCGCTCCCTCCCCTCGCACAGGCCCCCCCCGTCGACGATCAGAAACGCCGCCGTCCGTGCCGCCGGGGGGAGGTCGAGCGCCGACGCGAACCACCGCGGAGAGTTACCGATCGGGGACGACCGCGCCGCCTCGGGGTCCGTGCCGCCCGCCCGCTGGCCTTCCGGACCGCCGCCCGTCAGCAGGTCGCGAAGCCGCTCGCGCTCGTCGGCGTCGAGGACGTACCCCCCCTCGTCTTCGAGCGCCGCGATCAGCGGCTCCGTCGTCCCCTCGGCGGTGACCGCGGCGGCGTCGGCGGCGGGATGAGCGCCGAAGTCGTACGTCGCGCCGACCGCGACGCGCGTCGCCACCGCCGCGGGCGACGCCGACCCGTCGGAGACGGAGACGAGGCCGTCGGCGCCGGCACATGCGTTCGGCGTCCCGCAGCGCTGTCCGGCCGCGACGGTGGTCCCGGATCCGGACGCGACGACGTAGTCGGCGCGCTCGAACAGCGAGTCGGTCCCGGGCTTCGACGGCGGCGCGGGGACCATCGAGACGGCGCCGGTCGGGGCCCCCGCCGCCCCGAGCGCCCGTCGGAGCTCCTCGACGACCATGTCGCAGGTCTCGACCGCCGACGGCGACGGCGAGAGGACGACCGCGTTCCGCCCGGCCAGCGCGTACAGCGATACGACCGCGGGGACGACCACCGGGTGCGTCGCCGGGACCGCGACGCCGACGACGCCGACCGGCCGGGCGACGGTGAGCCCGCCACGCGGGCCGTCCCGGTCGATCACGCCCGCGGTCGCGGTCTCGCGGGCGTGCGCTCGCGCCCCCTCGACTGCGGTCGCGCTCTTCTCCCCCTTCGTCCCCGGGTGGCCGCGTCCCGTCTCGTTGGCGGCCGCCAGCGCCAGGCGACTGATCGCCTCCGGGTCGCTCAGTCGCTCGCCGATCGCCTCGACGATCCGACCCGTCGCCGCGGCGTCGCGCTCGGCGAGTCGCGCCCCGGCGGATCGGGCGTCCGCGACCGCCGCCGCCGCCCTGTCTGTCCCGTCCGTGTCCGCGGTCGCTCCCCCGTTCATACGCGGCTCTCGGTCGGCCGCCCGCATATTCTCATCCGGTGACCCACTGTGTCACCCCGCGACGGAATGTGTGATCGAGGAAATAGTTATTCGGGTGGACCGAGTCGGGGGTGACGAATGGAGGCGCCGTCAGGACTCGTCGAGGTGGTCGAGCGCCGGCTCGACTTCCTCGAACGCCTCGTCGAGGGGGCGCTCCGGAAACACGAGCTGGTCGACGACCTCGGCCACTCCCGCTCGACGGTCAACCGCGCGATCGACGAGCTGGAGGCCGCCGGGCTCGTCGCCGGCGAGACCGACGGCTACCGAACGACCCTGACCGGACGCCTGCTCGCGCAGAGCTACCGGCGGTTCCTGACGGTCGCCGCGGACGTCGACGCCGCAAGCGAGACGCTCGCTCCGCTCGGTCCCGATATCTCGCTCTCCCCGGTCGCGCTGCGGGACGCCGAGACCTACCGCGCCGCGGCGCCGGACCCGTACCGTCCCTTGGAGCGGCTCGACGCGGTGCTCGCAGACGCCGACGACATCGCCGCCGCGCTCCCCGCGCTCCCGTATCCCCGACTGCTCGACCGGTGCCGACGCACCGCCGCCGACGGGGGAAGCGTCGACCTCGCGGTGACCGACCGCACGTACCGGCACGGGCGCGAGCGCTACGCCGGCACGCTGAGGGGGCTCGCCGCCGGCGACGGCGCCGCGGTGTGTGTCGTCGACGGGATCGACGTCGGCTGTCTCGTCGCCGACGGGACCGCGGCCCTCGTCGTGTTCGACGACGACGGCGGCGTTCACGGCGTGGCCGAATCGACCGATGCCGAGGCGGTCGCGTGGGCCCGCGACCGCGTTCGCGCCCTCTGCGAGGCGGGCCACGACGCGACGGACGAGCTTGCCGCGCTCCGGGACGCTCGGGCCGGACCGGACGACGGAGCCGGCGGAGGGGAGCGAACCCCCGAGTCCGGTGGGAGCGCAGACCCCTCGGCCGCCGAGGGAGCCCCCGGCCGGAGTGACGGGACAGCCGGGGAGGCCGGGTCCGGCCGGTTCGACGCGTTTGTCGCCCCGTTCCGACGCAACGACCCGTTCCTGGATCCGCTCTCCGCGCAGGGGCTCGTCGCGCTCACCGACGGGCTGCTCGACCGCGACGCGGACCCGGTCGGTCCGCTCCGCGCGACGCCGTCGTTCGCGGAGGTCGACGAGGGGTTCGTGCTTGACCGGACCGCGGCCTGCGACGGCTCGCGGCGGTCGATCGCCGACCGGTTGGTGGAGGGGCTAGACGCGGGCGACGATCACGCGCTGGTCGGCCCGGCGGGGAGCGGGAAAAGCACCGTCTGCCGGCTCGCCGCCGTGCGGTGGCACCGATCGGGACGCGGACCGGTGCTGTACCGCGCCGGCGACGAGGGAGAGCCGTTCTCGGCGACAGACAGGCTCCGCGAGCGCGCGGTCGGAGCCGAGGGACACGCGCTCGTCGTCGTCGAGGACGCCGTCGACTCCGACGCGTCCGACGCGGTCGGCGTCGCCCGCGAACTGGCCGACCGGGACGACGTCTCCTTTCTGTTCGACGCGCGCGAAGAGCGGTACGACGACCCCGACTCGCTCCCGCTGCGCCCGAGCGACCTCGAGTACCGGCGGCGGATCGAGACCGTCCGGATGCCGCGGCTCGACGAGCGCGAGGCCGAGCGGCTCGCGAAACACGTCGGCGATCTCACCGGCACCCGACCGGTCGCCGATCCGGGCGCGATGCTCGATGCGGTGCGTCGGCCGGAGGGCGACCGTCCCGGGGAGTTGCTGTGCCTCGTCCACCACCTCGTGCGAACGTGCGGCCTGTTCGACGACTCCGCCTCGCTCGACGGAACCCGGGGCGGAAGTCCGGGAGAGCCGCACGAGACGGGGCTGGAGTCGTCCGTCTCGGCGGCGGTCGGCGACCTGACCGAGCGGCCGCCGCCGACCGCGGACGTCGCGGTGCTCGTGAACCTCCTCAACGTGGCGGGGATCCGCGACGTGCGGGAGTTCGCGTACGCGCTCGTCGGTGACGAGACGTCGCCGGGCGCGGTTCGGCGGGCCCTCGATCGGCTGTCGGGCACCGTCCTCGTCCCGACGCCGAGCGATCCGGACCGCACGGCCCACCAGGAGTGGTCGGTGTTGTTCTTAGAGCTGCTCCTCGAACGGGAGCCGGAGCCGGTCGTCGCCAGGCGAGTCGGACGGGCGGCGACGCGGGTGCTCGCGCTCGCCGACGAGCCCGCCAGGCGGTCCCGGATCCGGCGCGCGCTGGACGGCGACACGCCGGCGATGGACCGGATCGAGCGCGACCCCGAGGGGTGGGCGGCCGAGGCCGTGCGGGCGCTCTACGGGGTCGGGCGGCGCTACCCGCGGCTCGCGGGGCTGTACGGCCGGGTCCGCTACTCGTGGATCGACCTCCCGAACGCCTGTGCGTCCGATCTCGGCGATCGGCCGCCCGAGTGGGTCGCGCGCATGTACGTCGACGCCGGCGACCTCGACGGAGCGACCGCCGCGCTCGACGCGTGGCGGCCGGCGAAAAAGGCCGACGAGGCCGAGCGCCAGCGGGGATACGGCGACGTGGCGCGTCGCCGCGGCGAATACGACGCCGCGCGCGACCGGTATGACCGCGCCGCGGCGCTGTTCTCGGCGGCCGAGGACCGGCAGGGGCTCGCGGCCGCTGTCCGGGGACGGGCGCAGGCGGCCCACTTCGCGGGCGACTACGAGGCCGCTTACGAGGCGGCCTCGCGGGCGTACGCGATCGCGGCCGAGGTCGGCGACCCGATCGCGATCGCGAAGAGCCTCATGGACGCGGGGAACGCGCTCGACGCGCTTGACGGCACCGGTGCGGTCATCGACCACTACCGCGTCGCCCGCGGGCTGTTCAGGGCGTACGACGACACCCACGGCGAGGCGAACGTCAGGACCAACCTCGCGGTCGCCCGGCGTCGGCGCGGCGAGCTGGCGGTCGCGAAGCGGGAGGCACAGCGCGCGCTGGACGGGTACCGGACCGTGGGCGACGAGCACCGCGAGGCGGTCGTCCTGTTGAACCTCGGCGAGATCGCCGAGCAGCGCGGCGAGGTCGGCGAGGCCGCGGCGCACGCGCGGGAGGCGCGGGCGATCGCGGACCGGATCGGCTCCGACCTGTACCGCGCGTTCGCGGTGAGCCACCTCGGGTCGGCGGCCCAGCTCGCGGGCGATCTCGACCGCGCGGAGCGGCATCTCCGCGACGCGCTGGCGGCGTTCGAGGAGCTCGACGCCGACTCTCGAGAGGCGGTGGTCGCCGCGACGCTCGCCGAGATCGATCTGCAGCGAGGGAACCTCGACGCGGCCGAGCGGCGGCTCGACCGAACCGAGTCGCTGCTTGACGACCACGCCGGGCGGCGCCGACTGGCGATGCTCGACCGGAACCGGGGGGCGCTCGCGCTCGAACGCGGCGATCTCGACGACGCCGCGACGAGGCTCGACTCCGGGGTCGAGCACGCGCGGGCCGGCGGATTCACCGCGATCGAGGCGCGCGCGCTCGCCGACCTCGGGCGGGTCGCAGTCGGGCGCGGCGACGCCGAGGCCGCGATCGACCGGCTGACGGCGGCGATCGACCTCGGCTGCCGGATCGAGTGCGTGCGGGCGATCGTCCCCGCGGCCGAGGAGCTGGCGGCGCTGCTCGCGGCCCATCGGGACCCCGACGGACTCGACGTCGGCGCGCCCGGCCCGATCCCCGAGATCGCCGCGACCGATCCGGCGGCGTACCGCGACCTCGCGGATCGCTGGCGCGTCGACGGAGACGGGGGCGCCACCGACTTCACGGCGAGCGGATGAGTCGCCAGTCCGTGTCGCAACGGCTTTGCGGGTGGCCGCGATAGCCGGAGTATGAGCGACGCAGCGGCCCTCTCGGACCTGCGGACCGGCGCCGACTACCAGTTCGGTGCGGGCGCGGGCGACGCGCTGTTCCCCCCGGATGAGACGCTGACCCTCCGGCGGTCGAGCGGCGGCCGCCCTCGACAGGTGATCGTCGGCGACGTGGACGACGACCCCGGAAGCCCCGAGGGCGACCGCCTCGTCTCGTACGGCACGGACGGGCGGTTCACGCTCGGGATCGCCGGCGGGAACCGGCTCCGCGAGGCGTTCGCTGCCCCGCATCACCGGATGGTCGTGGGGGAGGAGAGCGAGCCGTTCGTCCGCGAGGGGCGCAACGCCTTCGCGAAGTTCGTCACCGCGGCCGACGACGGGATCCGCCCCGGCGACGAGGTGCTGGTCGTCGACGAGGACGACGCGCTGTTCGCGGTCGGGCGGGCCGAGCTCTCCGGCGCCGAGGCCGAGCACTTCGCGAGCGGCGTCGCGGTGAAGGTGCGGAACGGCGCCGGGAGCGAGAGAGACGACGCCGACGTGACGGGCGGCGACGACGAGTAGCACGGACTCACCCTTTTAAGCGGCTTTCAAGATTCAGATGCGGTTGGCGCGTGCCTGCGAGCGGCCGACAGGCCGCGAGTCAGCGCGCGCGAGGGAGTCAGTCGCCCGGAGCAACGCGGAGGGCGACTGACGAGGCTGGGGAGGTGTGAGGCTGCGGTCCCGCGAGCGACCGACGGGAGCGAGCGGGAGCACGGAAGTCGCAGCCCGCGCAGCGAAGCGAGCAGGAACGTCTTCCGGCGGTGCTGTGCGGGACGGGACTCAAAGGGGCAGCCGACGAGGGCGGCGTAGGTGACGCAAGCACCGCAGGGAGTGAGCGACGCGACCGACCGAGGAGCGTGGTTCGAGAGAGCTTTGCTCTCTCGTCATCACGAAAGGCGCTCCGCGCCTTTCGAACGACAGCGAGCGTACGCCGCCCTCGTCGGCTGGGGCTTTGGCGGTGTCAGACGACGATCCGCTAACAGCCATTTATAAGCAATCGGCTGGGGCTTTGGCGGGGGTCACCCAACCACCGGCGGGTTCGACGAGCGACCGGCACCTGCTTTCGATAGCGCTCAAACTCTCAAAGATCCGAACGAATTGCTTGGCACAGTCCGCAGATCCGTACCGACGGGTACACAAGCGCGCCGCGCCCACGACCCGGTATGGACGATATCGACGTCGAGCCGGTGGATCGCGTCGAGGAGCCGGAGAGCGAAGGGGACGGCGACGCCGACGCCGGTCCCGAACCCGACCGCTCCGACGGCCCCGACCTCCCGACCGAGACGGACGACGCCACCGCCCTCCCGGTGGGCGTCGACGCACCGGACTACGTCCTCTACGGCGGGAAGGGCGGCGTCGGGAAGACGACGATGGCGGCCGCGACCGGGCTCGCCTCGGCGGGCGGCGGCGTGAGCACCCTCGTGGTCTCCACCGATCCGGCTCACTCCCTCTCCGACACCTACGAGACGGAAATCCCCGCGGAGCCGTCGCGCATCCGGGAGAAGATCCCGCTGTACGCCGCCGAGATCGACCCCGACGACGCGATGGAGGAGGGGATGTTCGGCGCCGACGGCGACCCCCTCGGCGGGATGGGGGAGATGGGGGACGCGATGGGCGGGATGATGGGCGGCGCGGGTGGCGCGGGTGGCGCGGGCGGCCCCACGGGCGACGCGGACGACGGGGAAGACGCCGGCCTCGGCTCCCTCCTCGGCGGCACGATGCCGGGCGCCGACGAGGCGGCCGCGATGCGCCAGCTGCTGGAGTACCTCGACGACCCGCGGTTCGACCGGGTCGTCGTCGACACCGCGCCGACGGGCCACACTCTCCGACTCCTCCAACTACCCGAGATCATGGACTCGATGATCGGCCGGGTGATGAAGCTCCGCAACCGCTTTTCCGGGATGATGGACGGGATCAAGGGGATGTTCGGCGGTGGGGACGACGACGCCGACCCCTCCGCCGACCTCGACGAGCTCCGCGAGCGGATCGAGCGCCTCCGGAGCGTGCTGCGGGACCCCGAGAAGACCGACTTCCGCGTGGTGACCATCCCCGAGGAGATGAGCGTCGCCGAGTCCGAGCGGCTCGTCGCGCGGCTCGACGAGTTCGGCATTCCGGTGAACACGCTCGTCGTCAACCGGGTGATGGAGGGCGTCGGCGACGTGACCGACGGGAGCGGGGCCGCGATCGATCCAGACTGGATCGTCGAGCCGAACCCGGACACCTGCGAGTTCTGCGCGCGTCGCTGGAAGGTCCAGCAGGACGCGCTGCGCCGGGCGACGGACCTCTTCCGCGGACGCGACGTGAAGCGCGTCCCGCTGCTCGCGAAGGAGGTCCGCGGGGAGGCCGCGCTGCGGGTCGTGGCGGCGTGTCTGCGGTAGGTCAGTGACCGTAAGTTAGAGCCGCCGAAGGCCCGCACCCGGACCGTCGAAGGCCGAATACCGCGCTTTCAGCCCTGCGTGCGCGCCAACAACCGGTCACGAACCGTCTCGGCGACGCCCGAGAGGTGGGCCTGCCCGAACAGGCCGACGAGGACCGCGCCGATGGTGTTGTACGTGAGATCCGAGACGGTGTCTTCGAGCCCGTGCTGCGCGAGCGGCATGTCGATACCGGTCTCCGTGGCGACGATGTCGAGCGCGAACTCGAACAGCTCCCAGAGCACGCCGAACGCGAGCACGACGACGACGATGAACACGAAGGAGAACCGGGGCGGGATGCGGATCTCGTCGGAGTGGAGGTCGACGGCCCGCAGCGTCGTGTACCCGACCGCGGCGACCAGTGAGGCAGACAGCGAGTGGGTGACGTGGTCCCACCACTCGACTCGGGCGTAGAACCCGGCCGACCCCACCGTGTGGAGGAAGACCGCCGAGGTGATCCACAGGGCGAGCCACGGGTCGAGCGGAAGGTCGTACCGGCGCTCCAAGACCGCCGGGACCAGCGTGACGAGGAAGGCGATGATCCCGTTGCTGATCGCCTTCTGCTCGCCCGCGAGGAAGCCGTACGCGATGATGCCGATGAGCAGGACCTGCATCGCGCCCGTGAGCCGGCGCTGCGACCGGAGCGACGGGCGCGGGAGCAGCGTCATCGGCGCACCACCCGCCGGATGGTCCGACGGAGGCGCCGCCCGCGGCGCCGGAAGTAGCCGTCGAAGAGGAGCCCCGCGGCGAGCCCCGCCAACGTGACGTAGATCCACTCGGTCATCAGCGCCTCGTTCGTCGTCAGAAACGCCGTCTCCGTCGTGCGATCGATGTTCCAGCGGAGGACAGTCCACACCGCGGCCGTCGCCAGCGTGGCCAGCATCACGAAGACGACCGCGAACCAGTGGGTGACACGCAGCGTGGTGAACATGTGGAGGTCCACGGTGACGACGAGCGCCAGCGCCGCGATGGCGACGTACGTCGCGAACGTGCCCAGCTCGCCCCCGAGGAGCGCGCGCACGAGCACCGGTAACAGCGCGAGACCGACCAGCTCCGCCGGCAGCATCGCGCGCCAGTCGCGAGCGGCGACCGTGGGCGCGAGCACGACCGCGCCGAGGCCGACGACGATGGCCCCCGCGAGCAGGTCGGCGTCGAGGGCGCTCTCGACGAGGACGCCGACGAGGACCGCGACCATGGCCCACGCGACGAGAGCGTTGGCCCGCCCGTCGCGGACGAGGCGCTCCAGCCGGTCTTCGACGGTCTCGGCCTCGGTGTCGCCCGCGGCGTCGCGGCGTCGGTCTCCGTCCATGTGCCGATCGGACGCTTGGGAGACTAATAGGGATTGCCTCCCGCGGCGGATCGGCCGAGGCGTCGCGCGCGAGTCGAACATGGGGGCGACCGAACCGCTGTCGCGGTCCGAAGGACGACCTTTTATCGGGCACGACCCTCCGACCGGTATGAACTGCCGGCGGTGCGGGACCCCGCTTCGCAAGCCCGGGGACTACTGTCTCACCTGCAACACCGCCAACGCCGACGCCGTCGTCGTCGAGTTCGAGGAGGACCGCGCCCGGCTCACGATGCTCGACGAGGACGAGGTCGTCGGAGAGACGACCGTGACCACTCGGCCCGAGACCGACGAGCAGCTGACCGAGATCCAGCTCCGCAACTTCGCGGGGCGGGTCGCCGACGAGATCCGCCGGAAGCGACCCGACACCGTCTACGCCGCCGGCTCTCGGGAACCCCTCCGCGAGACGCGGGCGCAGGTCCACCACGAGTTCTACCGCGTGCCCGACGAGGGGATCGGCGAGGGATCCGCCGACGGCGGGGAGCGCGACCGCGAGAGCCCGGTCGTCTCGTGGGTGCTCGACCGCCGCGGCGACCGCGCGCTGGAGGTCGTCGAGACGCCGCCCCGCGAGAAGATCGGCGGGTCGCACTCGACGCTCATCGGCGACCGGAAGGGCCGGAAAGCGGTCACCACGGTCGCGCAACACCCCCACGTCAAGAAGATCGTCCCCGGCCCGATCGACGCCGGCGGCACCGGTTCCCGGACGGGGCTGCGCGCGAAAGCGACGCGAGCCGGGACGAACGGGAACGTCCGGCTCCTCCTGCGGGACGGCTCCAGCGTGCAGGAGAACCGGATCGTCACGACCGCGATGGACCGCGAGACCGGCGAGCGCGTCCGCGAGGACCTCAACGAGGCGCTTCGGGACGCGGAACTGCAGGACTGACCGCCCGACGGTGACGAGCCCGGCGAGCGGCGCCCGTCGAGGCGATTCCCGGTAGATATTTCCGCAGCCGCGCGCGATCGCTTATAAATGCTGAGCGACGTGATGGAGGACTACCTGAAGGCTATCTACGTCCTCCAGTCCGAGCAGGGCCCGCCCGTCTCGACGTCGGCGATCGCAGAGTACCTCGACAAGACATCGCCGTCGGTCACCGACATGCTGGGCAAACTGGAGGACCGCGGGCTCGTCGAGCGGGAGCCGTACCGCGGCGCGGAGCTGACGGCGGAGGGCGAGGCGGTCGCCCTGGAGATCGTCCGCCACCACCGGCTGCTGGAGGCGTTTCTCGCGGAGCGGCTCGACTACGACTGGAGCGAGGTCCACGAGGAGGCCGACGCCCTGGAGCATCACATCTCCGAGGCGTTCGAGCGGCGCGTGGCGGAGGCGCTCGGAGATCCCGCCGTCGACCCCCACGGCGACCCGATCCCGAGCGCTGACCTCGAACCGGTCGACGAGGGAAGCGGTGCGCGGCTCGCGGACCGCGAGGAGGGCGACCGCGTCGTCGTCGCCCGCGTCTCCGACCGCGACGAGGACGAACTGGAGTACCTCGCCGAGGCGGGGATCACGCCGGGCACCGAGATCGAGGTCGTCGATGTCGCCCCGTTCGGAATGGTGACCGTGACGACGCCGACCGGCGAGCAGAGCCTGCCGGCCGAGATCGCTCGCTCGATCCGGGTCGAGGACGCCGGCTGATCGGGAGTGGGGCCCGCCCACACCGACCACGCCCCGGGTCTCACGCACACACTCGTACATCGATGCGGGTTCCTCGCCCGTGACGACCACCATTCGTTCGCGAGACTTTTCACGAAAACGACCCTCCAGAACGGTGTGAATCTCCTCGTAACGCTCGGCGCCGGTGTCGTCTTCGGGCTAGCGCTCGCGGCCCCGCCCGGACCGATGAACGCCGTGATCGCAGAGGAGTCGGTGCTGCGCGGGCGCCTCGCCGGCTTCCGCGCCGGCCTCGGCGCCGCGACCGCCGACGCGATCTTCTTCGTCCTCGCGTACCTCGGCGTCGTCGCGATCGTGGAGTCGTTCCCGCTGTTACAGGGCGTCATGGTCGCGGTCGGGGGCGTCCTGATGCTGTACTTCGCCGTCGGCGCGGCGCGCGGCGCGCGGGCGTCGTTCCGTCCCACCTCGGGCGACGAGCCCGTCGTCGAGGAGGGGAAGGGGTTCCGAAAGGCGCTGGTGCTCGCCCTGACGAACCCGTACCAAGTGCTGTTCTGGCTGACGATCGGTGTCGGACTCCTCCGTCCCGGCGAGCTCGACGTGCTCGCCCGGCTTCCCGTCGTCGGCGAGGACCTCGCCGGGAGCCTCGTGGTCGCCACCGGCTCGCCGGCCCTCATCGGCGGGTTCTTCCTCGGCGTGTTGACGTGGATCGTGGGGTTCCCGGCCGGGCTCGTCGCAGCTGAACGCCGGATCGAGACGCTCGCGCCGATCGTCGCGGTCGGCTCCGCGGTCGTGCTCGCCGGGTTCGGCGTCTACTTCCTCTACGACGCGGCGACGACGCTGACGGCGCTGACGGCGCTCGGGAGCTGAGCCCCCGGCGGCCGGAGCCGGTCGGCGAGCCCGATCGCTCCCCGACCGACATGGACAACGGCTTTCACCCGCGGGCGCGACCGCCCGGTATGTTCGAGAAGACCACGTGGATCAAGCTCCCGCGGAACGTTCTCGTGGGCCACGGCGTCCTCGACGACCTCGGGGAGGCGGTCGGCGAGCTGTACCTCACGGGACGGCCGCTGATCGTGACGAGCCCGACGCCCAACGAGATCGCCGGCGACCGGGTGCGCGCGCAGTTCGACGACCCCGCGACCGCCGTCGTCGAGGAGGCCTCCTTCGAGGCGGTCGAGGAGCTCACCGAGACGGCGGAGGCGGTCGACCCCGGCTACCTGATCGCCCTCGGCGGCGGGAAGCCGATCGACATCGCGAAGATGGCCGCCGACCACCTCGGCGTCGGCTTCGTCTCCGTCCCCACGGTCGCCTCCCACGACGGGATCGTCTCGGGGCGATCCTCGATCCCCGAGGGCGACACGCGCCACTCGGTGGCGGCCGACCCGCCGCTGGCGGTCGTCGCGGACACGACGCTGATCGCGGACGCCCCCTGGCGGCTCACCACCGCGGGCTGTGCGGACATCATCTCGAACTACACCGCGGTGAAGGACTGGCGGCTCGCGCGGCGGCTGCGCAACGTCGAGTACAGCGAGTACGCGGGCGCGCTCTCGGAGATGACGGCGGAGCTGCTCGTCGAGAACGCCGACATGATCCGGCCCGGGTTAGAGGAGTCGGCGTGGGTGGTCGTGAAGGCGCTCGTCTCCTCCGGCGTCGCGATGTCGATCGCGGGCTCCTCGCGGCCCGCCTCCGGCGCGGAACACCTCATCTCCCACCAGCTCGACCGGACCGCGCCCGGGCGGGCGCTCCACGGCCATCAGGTCGGCGTCGCGTCGATCATGACCGAGTACCTCCACAGCGGCGAGAACGGGGAGTGGACCGCGATCCGCGACGCGCTCGCCGAGCTCGACGCGCCGACGACCGCCGCCGAGCTCGGGATCGACGACGCGGAGCTGATCGCCGCCCTCACCAGCGCTCACGAGATCCGGGACCGGTACACGATCCTGCAGGGCGGGATCAACGAGGCGGCCGCGATCGAGGTCGCGACCGCGACGGGCGTCATCGACGGGTGACCGACTCACCGGTGAGCCGACCTGCCGACGACCTGCCGACGACCTGCCGACGACAGCCGACGACAGTTGACCACAGCCGACGACCCGACGACAGCCGGCGACCGGTTCCGCGCTCGAAAGCGAATTAACGGTCCCGCGATAACCTCGCGTATGTCCACCGCTAGCGTTCGCGATCGGGTCAAGGAGCGAGCCGGTGCGGTCACCGTACTCCTCACGATCGTCGGTTACGGCGCGGTCGGCGGCGTGTTTCTCGTCCCCCAGTTTCAGGCGCTGTTCCCCGAACTGACGCGGGGCACCGTCGATCTGCTCGCGCACGCAATCGCCGCCGTCAACACCGTCACGATCGTCACGCTCTCGCTCGGGTGGTACTGGATCCGCAACGGCGAGGTGAAGAGACACGCCGCGGCGATGACCACTTCCTTCGCACTCATCCTCGTGTTCCTCGGGCTGTATCTGCCGAAGGTCGCCGGGGGCGGGACGCGGGAGTTCGTCCTCGACTCGGCGTACGCGTGGGTCCCGCTGTGGGACTGGATCTACTACGCGTACCTCCTCATGCTCGCGATCCACATCGTCCTCTCCGTCGTCGCCGTGCCCGTCGTCCTCTACGCCGTCGTCCTCGGGCTCACCCACTCCGAGGCGGAGCTCCGGACCGAGACACCGCACCGCCGGGTCGGTCGGATCGCGGCGAGCGCGTGGCTCCTCTCGCTCGTCCTGGGTGTCGTCACCTACCTCATGTTGAACCACGCGTACGACTCGACGTTCGCGGCCGCCGAGGCCGCGACGGCGCTCGTTCCGGCGGCTCTCGGAGCGTAGCGCGCCCCTCACGCGGATCCCCAACGTGACGACGCGCCAGTCCCGGCCCCGCCGCCACCGAAACGTTTGACCCCGGCCCCGGCTACCCACAGGCATGACCGACTGGATCGGCGACGTCTTCACGAGCGACGCGGGCTGGGACCACCTCGAATCACTCGTCGACGTCGGCGACCGCATGGCCGGCTCGGACGGCGAGCGCGCCGGGCTCGAACTGACCCGCGACGCGCTGACCGACGCCGGCGCGCGCGACGCGTGGATCGACGACTTCGAGATCCAGGGCTGGGAACGCGGCGACAGCGAGATCCGACGCGGCGACGAGGTCGTCGCGAGCGGCCAAAACGCCTGTATCGCGCTCCCGCGGAGCCCGAGCGGCGAGGCGGTCGGCGAGTTCGTCGACCTGGGGTACGGCGTCCCCGAAGACTTCGAGGTGGATCTGACGGACAAGGTCGTGATGGTCTCGTCGGACACCCCCGACTCGGTCGATCGGTTCGTCCACCGCCGTGAGAAGTACTACCACGCGGTGGAGGCGGGCGCCGCCGCCTTCGTCTTCGCAAACCACGTCGAGGGGACGCTGCCGCCGACCGGGAGCGTCGGCACCGCGGACGCGCCGATCGGCGAGATCCCGGCCGTCGGCGTCTCGAAGGAGGCCGGCGCGCGCCTCGCGCGCCGACGCGAGGGCGAGGAGCTCACCGTCGCCGTCGACTGCGAGACGGACGACGCGACGAGCGGGAACGCGGTCGCCGACCTCGGCCCCGACACCGACGAGTACCTCGTCGTCTCCTGCCACGTCGACGCCCACGACCTCGCGGAGGGGGCGATGGACAACGGCGCGGGCACCGCGACGCTCGTCGAGGTCGCGAACGCGCTCGCGGCCCGAGAGGACGAACTGGACACGCGAGTCCGGTTCGTCGGCTTCGGCGCCGAGGAGGTGGGACTGGTCGGCTCCTCCCGGTTCGCCGCGGGCGTCGATCCCGACCGCGTCAAGGCCGTCGTCAACGTCGACAGCAACGTGTTCGGTCGCACCCTGAAGCTCGACCACCACGGATTCGACGCGCTGGAGGCGGCCGGCGAGCGCGTGAGCAACCGGTTCGACCATCCGGTCTCGCTCGGCGAGGAGCTGGTCCCCCACAGCGACCACTGGCCCTTCGTCGAACGCGGGATCCCCGGGTACATGGTCTCCGGCGAGACGGAGGGGCGCGGTCGCGGGTGGGGGCACACCGGCGCCGACACGCTCGACAAACTGGAGTCGCGGAACCTCCGCGAGCAGGCGATCCTCCTGACGGAGCTCGTCGTCGACCTCGCCGGCGACGACGTGTCGACCGCGCAGCGGCCGACCGACGAGATCGCGAGCGCGCTCGAACGGGAGGGGAAGGCGACCGGGATGAAGATCACCGGCGACTGGCCATTCTAGCCCGCCCGGCCGCCGCGAACCGGGAGGTTTTCACTCCCACCGGTCGCATTCCCGGACATGGAAGCGTCGGAACGCCGCGTCGCCGTCGTCGGCGACGGCGAGCGAACGTCGGATCTCCGAGACGCGGTCCGAGACGCCGGAGGGATCCTCGCAGGCCCCGCGGGCGCGAACGTCGGAGCGAACGGAGACGCCGAGGCGAAGACAGTCGGTGACGACGGTCCAGAGACGGCCCTCCTCGTGGCGGTCGGCGACGAGGCGATCCGCGACGCAGTCGTCGAATCGTCGGACAGTACGGTAGTTCCGGTCGCCGAGCGGCGGCTCGCGTTCGACCGCGACGGCGCCGTCGACGTGCTTCGGCGGCTGCTCGGCGAGTCCGGAGGTGCCGACGCCGTCAGGCGCGTCAGCCATCCGGTCCTCGCGGTCGACGACGGGCGGGAGCAGTCCGCTCGGGCCGCGTTCGACGTCGCCGTCGTCACCGACGAACCGGCGCGGATCTCGGAGTTCGCGGTCGGATTTCCCCGCGGATGGGACGAGTCGGTCCGAGCCGACGGCGTCGTCGCCGCGACGCCGCTGGGGAGCGACGGCTACGCGAACGCCGCCGACGCCCCTCTCGTGGAGCCGGGCGGCGGGATCTCGGTCGCGCCGATCGCTCCCTTCAGCATCCGGACGGACGCGTGGATCGCGGGGGATGGGGTGCGGCTCACGGTGGAACGGGAGAGCGAGCCGATCGGGCTCGTGGTCGACGGAGAGCGACGCGGCACCGTCGAGCCGCACCGACCGATCGAGATCGAGACGGTCGATCGGGTCGCGTTCGCGGTGCCGGGAGGGCCTCGCGAGCGCGCTGATCGGAAACACTCTAATAACTCGTGACCGGATGTGTGGGTATGGACCCACTGCAGTTCCTCGTTCCGCTCGGCTGGCTGTCCGAAGTCGGACCGATGCTGCCGTACGCGATACTCGTGATGGCGGTCGCGAACCTCGCGACCCGGCACATCGCACACCGGCACCACGTCGAACAGGGGGCTGACGGCGACGGCGTCGAGCCGTACACGCCCCACGCGTTCACGAACATCGGGCTGCTGCTCTTAACGTTCCTGTTCGTCCTCGCCGCGCCCGTCAGCGGCACGATCCTCTCGGTGATCGTGATCACGATGCTGATCGCCGACCTGTTCGAACTGGAAGCACGCAACGTCGAGGCGCGCAACGACATGCCGATCGAGGCCCCGAAGAGCTCGATCGCCGCCTCGGTGGTCATGATGGTGTTCGTCGCCTACTACTCGCTGTTCTTCCTCGTCTCGGGGATCTGGAACCAGTTCATCGTCGCGTAAACCGAGCGCGGGCCGACGAACTCGGTTCCCCTTCGGCCGAGGCCGATCAAGAATTCAGGAGCGCTGGTAACGGTGATTGATAGCGGGAGTGAGTATTGCAGATC
>Ga0207756_100289_pt1 | contig 21439 bp, 21 predicted proteins | sample A23M1SouthBayCA_FD_187748 | JGI IMG/M metagenome (GOLD analysis project Ga0207756, IMG submission 187748) | Aerobic enrichment media microbial communities from Eden Landing Ponds, California, USA - A23 M1 (3) (SPAdes) | ecosystem: Environmental > Aquatic > Marine > Unclassified | place...
CGTGCCGGTGGAACTCAACGAGATGCGCCTGCTGGTCATGCCGTCGCGGCCCACCGAGGGCCTGCCGACGACGATTCTCGAGTCACTCGCCTGCGGGACCCCCGTCTACGCCTCGCCCGTGTCGGGGGTCCCGGACGTGGTCCGCGACGGCGAGACGGGGTTCCACATCGAGCCGCGCGATCCGGCGGCGCTCCGGGAGGGGATGGCGTCGATCCTCGCCCGCGAGGACCTCGCGTCGATCGGCCAGAGCGGCCGGGCACTGATCGAGGCCGAGTATGACTTCGAGGCGGCCTGCGACCGCTACCGGGCAATTTTGCGGACCGTCGCCTGATCAGGTGCGGAATGCTGGCGGTCGGATTCGGCCGGTCGAGCAGCAAGCAAGTACACAAATATAAACCGACCCGCCAGCAACCAACGATGCAATGACGGTCGTCGTTTTCGGAATCGACGCCCTCGATCCGGACCTGGTTGATCCGGATGCACACCCGAACCTGACCCTTTCCGGTACCCGTCGGATCGACACTATCGTCAGTTCGACGGGCGAGCCGAGCACGCACGAACTCTGGCCAACGATCATTACCGGGTTACCTCCAGAAGAGCACGGCCTTGTCCTTGGCGAGGACGGTGTAGCCTGGGGACATTCGCTGCTGGACGCGGGGAGTCGAATCGCAGACGTCATCCTTCCTGACGGTCTCCAATCGCGACTCGGCGCGTGGCTGCTCACGAACACGGACTTCGATGCTTTCCGGACGCCTGCGAGCTACTACGACGACCAGGGAATTCAGACAATATTCGACGGAAGGGAGGCAACGGCTATCGGTATACCGAATTACGTCGTCGACAAGGACGCGGAGGACCGTGAACACGTTCTCCGGCAAGAGATGGGGGCCCTTTTCGAGCGCGACCCCGAGGCGACGGGCGGCCATCGCTCGGCGGATCCTGAGAGATTCTACGACCGCTGCCTCGAGATGGCCCTCGTGCGCACTGCTCGGATCCGTGCGGCCGTACGAGCACGTCGGTACGAACTGGTCTTCGGCTATACAAGCTCGATGGACCTCGTCGGTCACGTGGCATACGACACTCCTGGCATGCAGGCCGCGGTTTACGGGGCCATCGACGAGTTCGTTGGCGAGCTCAGGTACGACCTCGCCTCTGAGGACGAACTCGTCCTCGTCAGCGACCACGGACTCCAGGACGGCGTACACACCGAGGAGGCGATGATCGCGGCGACGGACCCAGACCTCGTCGCCGACATCGGGAGTGTGGTCGACGTTCGGCATGCACTCGAGCGGAGGCTCGACACGTCGGACGTCGAATCTGGCGGTATGAAGTTCGAGGCCGCCTCTGGCGGTGACGGACGGAACGTCCGAAAACATCTCGAAGAACTGGGGTATTTCTAGAGTTCGATACCACTCCGAACGGCGCAGCCATTCGACCCGGCTCGGTTCACGGGCTTCGCTCACTCGTCGTATCCGAGGCGACGAAGCCTCTGTTTGACGTCTTCGCCGACCTCGGGCCGCCCGACGCCTTCCTTGCGAGTCTGTTCGACTCGAACTCGGTGTCGATCCAGTTTATGGGAGAGCCGTCGTACGTGGTCCGGATGGTCTTCGATAACGTTCTCCCGCTCTTCGGAGTCCCCGGTGAGCTGATATAATTCGTCGGATCCATCCGAACGCTGTATCAGCTTCCAGTCTCGCTCACGGACCCCCACTGTTTCGGTTCCGTCGTCGTCGATCCACCCGCCGATCACGTCTTCGCGGGGCCACTCGGCATCACCGACTAGCTGCTGCAGACGGTGTCCTTGATACGTGCTCGGGATAGGCAGGCCAACCTCGTCCAGCAAGGTACTCGGCAGGTCGGCCAGCCCGACGAGTTCCTCGTGTTCTCCCGCCTCTTCCCAGCCCGTTACGAAGAGCGGTACGTGGGTCTTGACGTCCAGCAATCTGGCACCGCCGAAGTAGCCGTGTTCGAGGAAGTGGTCTCCGTGATCGGCGGTGAGTGCGACGACGGGGTCATCGTCCCAGAGATCCGTCACGGTTTCGACGAGGCGTTCGATCTCGCGGTCGTTGAATGCGATTTCGGCATCGTAGAGGTCGATGAATGTTCGATACTCCTCTTCGGTCACTGCTTCGGGATTCTCGATGAACTTTCGCCTGAGCTGAATTGAATCGCTGTCGTCGACGGGTTCATCTCTGAACTTCAGCTGATACTCCTCCGGCGGGAGGAAAGGATGGTGTACGTCCATGTAATGGACCCACAGGAAGGTCGGTTCGTCGGGGTGTTCGGTGACGAACTCGATCGCTCGGTCGGTTATCTCGTCTGCCGGAACGTGATACGAACCAACGTTGACGCCCCGTGAGGACTCGATGAAGTTGTATACTCGGCGAAGAAGCGGGAATATCGGCGTCTCGTCCAGGTTCGTCTTCGCCCACCGCCGCGCTCGGGCCGTATTCGACTGATCCGGTGCCGAGTCGTAAAACCGGTCCCAGCCACGATCGTAGCCGAAGGCCCCGGAGACGTAAAGATTCGAGTGGAACCCTCCGGTTCTGTACCCGTGCTCGTGGAACACCTCCGAGACGACCGTTTGCGAGTCAAGTATCCGCTCGTGCCCGCCGTGCATCATCGGTGTCACGCCCGTGAGGATGGATGGAAACGAGAATCTCGTCCCCCCGACGTGGGCGAACGCGTTCAGAAATCGGCTTCCCCTGGCCGAGAGTTCGTCGATGTAGGGAGTCGTGTCTCGGTCGTAGCCGTGGTATCCGACGTGGTCGGCGCGAAGAGAGTCTACCGTCACGAGAAGAATGTTCTGCATGGCGAGTCATGCGGTGTGGCCAAAATTCAGCCTTGCGATACTACGAGGGAATCCCGGACAGGAGGGTCCGGACTTTCCCCCGAACTCGTCCGGAGAGGGCGATCAAGAGGAGTACGTAGAGTGTCGCACCGACGGCGACGAGTTGGATGGTACCGACACGGCCCGAGAACGCGAGGGGCCGAATGGCCGCAACGACGCCGACCATCACGGTTGCACTGGCAATTTGCAGTACTAACTCCCGGGTAGGAATACGTGGTTGGCCTATCAACGTAGACAGTCCGCGGTAACCGAGTCCGAGACGTAGCATGGACGAGGCGGCTGTTGCCAACGCTGCACCGACCCAGCCGATTGCCCCCACGAGGACGACGTTGAGCACGAGGTTCGAAACGATGAACGAGCCGTTTACCCTGTAGGCGACGTCGGGGTGATCGATGGCGTTGATGACGTTGAGAATTTGTGAGGCATAGACGTCGAATCCATACGCGAGGACCAAAACGACGAGGACCGTCGCACCCCGGGTAAACTCCGGACTGTAAAACGCGAGGATACGGTCACCAAGAAGAGCGGCGCCGAAGAAACCAGGTATGACGAAGACGCCGGAAAATACCAGCCCCTCGTCCAGATAGTGTTTCACTCGGTCGAAATCGGCGTCGGTGCTGAGGTCGGACATTTCGGGAAAAAGCGTTCGTTGAATCGAGCTACTGATCGCCGCGAGGAGCGACGCCACGCCCCAGGCAGCCTCGTAGATACCGACGAAGGTGGCACTCACAAAGAACGAAAGCACGATCGTGTCCATCCATCCGAAAGTCCGCGATTGAAGGGCCCCCATCCAGGCGTACCTCGCGTAGGCCATCAAACTCTCGACGTGTCGTCGATCTGGGACAGATACACGGATGCCGAGTATCGACAATCCGACTACAGCGGTCAGGACGAGCGTCGCGGCGTGACCGACGACGAGTGCTGTCACGCCGAACCCCGCGACCAGTGCTGCAACCTGCGCTAGAGTACGAAGAATCCGTTCGCCCGCATTCATGATACCGGACGTTCCGACGCGCTTGTGTCCCTGGAGCACGGCAGTCATCGAGCGGTAACCGTAGCTACCGAGCACCAGGACCGCGATTGGGATGTTGTACGTCGAGAGAACGCGTACGAATTCGTTCCCGCTGGGATCGACGATGGTCGGAAGAGCGGCTCCGACGAGGAAGACGGTGACTGCGAGGAGGAGACCAACTAGGCCGTTCAACAGTAGCCCAGTCGTAGCGAACGCCGCCCGGTCCGAACCTTCGCTTACGCGCTTGCGAATTGCCGCGCCGATTGCGCCAGCGGGAATAGCGAGCCAAAAGAAGCCGAGCGCCGTCGCAATAGCGTACTCACCGAGGCCAGCAGGGCCAAGAAGGTACGCGATGGCGAAGGTCGCAACGAATCCAGTCGCAGAGACTACCACGTTCGATCCGAAGTGAATCAGGGCCGTCTTGCCAAGGCGCATCAGTCGATATATCCCAGGTCGCGCAATTGTTTACGGGCTGCATCGGAGAACTCCCCGGATTCTCCCGATTCGACCGGTTGGCCGTGAGTTCCCATCCAGGAGGTTCGCCACTCTTCTAGACGATCCACGACGTCTGGCCGGTCCAACGAGACGTCAGTGGTCTCGTCGCACAATGCGTGTAATTCGGCGCGGTCCTCGCTCCGGTTGTACTTCCACTCGGGCGTCCGTATGGCTGTGAGAACACCATCGTGGAAGCGACTCGTGTCGTAACCGGGATCGTGCCGGCGTATCTGATCGTAGTTCGGCGGCCCCCGCTGGGCGACAGCGACGTCGCGACTGTCCTCTCGGAGGTCGACGCCGAGCAAGCCGTCGGTGTCAGCGTTCGCTACCTCGAGCAGCGTCCGCATCACGTCGGCGTGCTGGACCTGGTCTGTCGGATCGACCACGAGGTCGTTCGTTACAATTCCGGCCTCGTCGGTGAGATCGGCCACCACTAGTGGCACCCGGACGAGCCCGTCGTGCAGCACGAACTTGTGCGAGAGGAGACCGTATTCGCCGAATAAATCGCCGTGGTCAGCGGTCACGATCAAGACGGTTGGGCCGAGATCACGTCGTCGTACCCATTCGACTAGCCGACCTATCATTTCGTCTGTGTAGGCAATTTCAGCGTCATACATCGCGTGGAGGGCGTTCCACTCGGCCTGCGTGAGATCGGTCCCCTTTGCGATGATCTTGTCGAGGTTTCGGTGGATACGCAGGGCCGTCTCACCTGCCTCCTCAGCTGTCATTTCGAGCCCGTTCGTGTACCGATCGAGAAAGCTCAGTGGCGGGTAGTAGGGTCGGTGTGGCTCGTTGTAGTGGAGGTAGAAAAAGAAGGGACGATTTCCCCCCTCTAAATCGAGGACCCAGCGCTTAGCGATAGCGTTCATCAGGTACGGGGTACTGTGTTTGCTCGCGTCCGTCGTCAGGCCAGCGGAGTGGGTGCGGATGTTCATGAGGTAGCCGAGAAGCGTTTGGATCCCGACCTCATGGAGCGTCGATGATGTCAGCCACTGGTACCGTTCGAAGCCACGGTCCAGCCCCGTGTCCGGGCCGACGAAGGAATTGCCGGAGAGCGCTGCGGTCCGGTAGCCCGCGGAAACAAAACGCTCTGCCACCGTCCGGACCGAGTCGGGCAAGATCCGTCCAGAGATGCCGACCGTCGTTCGCGATGGCGCCTGGCCAGTAAGGATTGCCCCACTGGACGGGAGCGTCGCCTTTCCGTGCGTGATACATGTAGGGAACCCAACGCCGTCCTTAGCAAGGCCCGCGAGCGTCGGCGTCGTGTCCCGACGGTACCCGTCGAGGGAGGTGTGATCCGACCGAACGCTGTCGAGCGTGATCCAAACGACGTTCGGACGGCTCATGAGGATCTACGGCCTACGAGTCGGCCGGACGCCTTTGGCATTGTGGTTTTACCGCAAGGTATTTGCCCGACCTGGGATATGCCTAGAACAAGGTTGATTTTCGCCGTGACGAGTGAGGTCAGGTGGAGGGGCTGCCCCGACCGACTTTGTGGCGAGATACCGCACCCGGGAGCCTGAGCGATGGACCGCCCGAACATCGTCTTCGTTGTGCTCGACGCCGTTCGCGCCGACCATGTCGGCAGTTACGGATACGAGCGCGACACCACACCGAACCTAGACGCCATCGCGGCCGAGGGCATTCGCTACGCCAACGCCTTTTCGCCATCCGTCTGGACACCGACGGTTCACGGGGCCATATTCACCGGTCGGTACCCCTCACACAATGGCGTTCACGGTACGACGCTCGGAATCCCCGACGACTACGAGACGCTGCCAGAAGCGCTCCGGTCGGCTGGCTATCGCACGTTCGCGGCGAGTGCGGGTGCGCACATCCGCCGCGACCGGGGGTACGACCGCGGTATCGACGAGTACGTTGAGACGCGGCGCATCTCACCGGACCTGGGATTCATACGGAAGGTGCTCTCGGACCGCTCGTTCGCCAAGCAGGTGGGGTTCTCGTTGCGTTCTGGTCCGGACGACAAGACGCGATACAAGCTGGATCGCCTCCAGCGGTTCGTCCGCGAAAGCGTGGCAGACGAGGAACCCTTCTTCGGCTTTGTCAACGCCAAAACCGCCCACTCACCCTTCAATCCACCGCGACCGTACAAGGGGACCTTTCTGGACGACTTCGAGCGCCCGCGCTGGGAGGTTCTCGAACGCCTCCTCGGCGCGCTCGGGCGACGAACACAGTCGGTCGCGGGACAGGACGACGAGAAACTGGCACGGATCGCCCACAGCGGTGGCGACGAGGTACTGGCGGGCGATCTCGAACTGACCGCAGAGGAGTGGGACGTGATCGAGGCGTGGTACGACGGAGCGATCAGGTACCTCGACGAGCGAATCGGGGCCCTGGTCGAGTCCCTTCGCGAGGTGGGCGTTTACGACGACACGCTCCTCGTCGTCACGTCAGACCACGGCGACAACTTCGGGGATCACGGCCTCACGGGTCACGCCTTTTGCCTGTACGATTCGCTGCTCCACGTGCCACTCGTCGTTTCGCCGCCTGAGGGGGGCGATGGGACTGTCGTCGACGACCAGGTCAGTCTCGTCGACCTCCACCCGACCTTCCTGGCCGCCGCCGAGGTGGAGCCGCCCGATTACGACTTGACAACGAGCCTCCTGCCTCCCGAAGGACCGTTTCACGACTACACCTTCGCCGAATACGCCGGGTACGAGGGACCGAAGACCAGACTGGAGCGCAAGTATCCCGGCCTCGAGACCGGCCACCTCGCCAGGACGCTCCAGGCGGTTCGCTCGGACGAGCGGAAACTGATCGTCGACTCGGCTGGCGAGGCAGAGCTCTACGCCTGGCGTGAGGACCGCGCCGAGCGCGACGATCTGTCGAGTGACGAACCGGACGCGGTCGCGGAACTGCGGACCGTCCTCGACGGTACGCTCGGGGAGCTTCGCGTCGACGAGCCGATGGAGGAGCCCGACGACCCCGATCTCCGTCAGCAACTCGAGGACCTGGGCTACCGGTGACGATGTGGCCGGGCATCACGCGGTTCAGTCTCGTTTGCCTCCGGTTCGACGACTACCACCAAGACTGTCACCTGGAACGCTGGCAGGAGACGCTGGGGGCCTACGCCGACCGTGGACTCCGCGGCCTTGTCGCCGTCCCGCCGAAGTTCGAGGGCGAACCCCTCTCACCGGACGCCGCGGCGTTCCTGCGCGACCTCCGCGACGACGGTTGGGAGGTCGCACAACACAGCTACACCCACGAGCCTGTCGGCGAGGGACGTGGCGGGCTGCTGTACCAGGAGCGAAGCGAGTTCGGCGGGCTGGACCGCCCGGAGCAGGAGCGCCGGATCGCTGCGGGCCGCGACGTGCTACGAGAGCACGACCTCGCGGCGACGACGTTTGTGCCGCCCTGGCACGAGTACGACCGTACCACGGTGCGAGTGCTCGGGGACCTCGGGTTCACCTGTCTCAACGAGGGTCGGTGGCCCCTGCCCCGGACCGTCGACGGCGTCACGCTCGTCCCGACGCACGTCCCCGTCCTCACCCCCGCAATGATCGCCGTCGGCGTCGTGACGATCGTCGGCCACCCCCACCTGGAGGACGACCCCCTGGCGAACGCCGACCTCGTCGCCGGCCACGAGGACCGACTGCGGACTCCTGGCGAGGTCACGGACTGGTGGGTGCGGCGCCGCGACGGCGGCGGACGACCGACCCGAGGTGACCAGCCGGAATGAACGTCGCCTACGTCACACCGTACTACAATGGGGCCGTTGACGGCCGCTACGGCCGCTTCCTCGACTGGGTCCACGGGCTGCGCGACGACCCTGATCCACCCTTCGCGTTCGACGTTCACCCGCTCACGGTGAGCAACCCGGACCAGACGCTTGCGTCGGCCCCGCACGCAATTTTCGGCGAGGGGGAGGAGCTCTGGGGATCGAAACTGAACAAGCTCGAACACGCCTGTAACCTCCCCAGGCTGTTTCGGGGCCTTCGGTCGGAATACTACGATCTGGTCCACGTTATGATCATGGATCCAATCGTATTCCCGACGACTATCCTTGCGAGCGGGCCGACCCCGGTCGTGGTCGGGCCCGACGTTGCCGGCTGGTCGCCGGTCCGCGACGTTCCCTACTGGGAGGAGACTCGTCGGGACCGCCTAGAAAACCGCGCGAAGTACCGGCTCCGCCGGCTCCTCGGGTCTCGCGAGAGGTACGACCGCGCCGTCGCCTTCAGCGACCACCACCGCGACATCCTCGCGTCCTTCGCGATTCCCCAGGATCTTATCGACGTCCTGCCGGCGGGCGTCGACCCGGCGTTCGAACCGGGAGAGGCGGCACTTGGGTCGCCGCCCGAACTCCTCTACGTCGGCGACTTCTCAGAGCACAAGGGCTACCGGACCTTCCTCCGGGCCGTGGCTCGCCTCGAAACCGACGTCGGAGTCCGGGTCGTCGGTGCCGGCGACCCCGACCGGGACCTGATCGCCCACCTCGGGCTGACGGATGTCGTCACGGTCGAGGGATTCGTGCCCCGAGCCGACCTTCCGCCGCTCTACCGGGCCGCCGACCTGTACGTGATGCCATCCATCGACGAGACGGCCGGCGGCAACACGCAGATTGAAGCGCTGGCGTCGGGGCTTCCGGTCGTCGTGACGGACGCGCCCGGCGTTGACGAGTACGCCCCCGCGGACGCGAAGGTGAGCTTCGCCCCCCGGACGGTCGACGCCCTCGTCGACGCCTTGCGATCCGCCCTCGCCGATTTGCCCGCCCTCACGGATTCTGCACGCGCCCACGCGGACGATTTCGGGCCGGAGGCACCCATCAACGCCCTCGCTTCGACCTACGACAGGGTCGTCGACGGGACCTGATCAGTCCAGGCCGGGTTCGGCGGCGATGACGCTCTCATATTCCCAAATCAAATCGAAGTACCGCTTCAACCCGGCCACGAACGACCCGTTCTCCGTAATCGCCGCCTGGCGCATGTGATTCGGTACATCGGGCTCTTCGACCAGAAAGATCGCCTCCCCGGAGTCGTACTCCGGACTCGGATCCCGCAACGTCCCGCGCCACGGGAGTCGCCCGGTCGAAAACCGAATCCCCAACTCCGGATACGAATCACGCACGTACTCGACGACGTCCGCTTGGGTCGAGCGTTTTTCCTCGGCCAGGAGGTCGGGATGCAAAAAGAGCGCGTCCACGTCGACGCGGTCTAGCGCGTCCGCCACAGCGGGCTCGACCGCCTCGAAGTACGCGAAACTGTTCGTGATGACGCAGACCCGCTCCTCGGCGTCGCGGTAGAGCCGCCGCGTTTCGCTCTCACTGGCGTCGCCCACGTCGACCACGTGGAACAGCTCTTCGACGGGCGTGACGTCCTCGCTGGCCCGTTCGAAGCGCGGCTCGAACTCCGCCAGGAACGCCTCGCGCATGTCGTCCACCTCGCGGGCGAAGTCCTCGTACTCCTGCCGGCGATTCTCCGCAGCCCGGTCGAGAATCTCGTCGGGAGCGCGGGGCTGGTATTCCTTGGGTCGTCCGGGAATCACCGTGACGTACCCGGCGTTCGCCAGCGAGTCCAGCACCCCGTAGATCCGTGCCTTGGGAATCCCGGTCGCTTCGGCGAGGTTCGGCGCCGTCGTCCGCCCGATCGTTAGGAGCTCGGCGAGAGCCGTCCGCTCGTACTCGGTCAGCCCGAGTCGCTCGAGCAGCCGCGACGGCTCGTCGCTCATGGCGACGGGCTTGGGCGGGGGCGCCCAAAACCGTGCCGGTGTCGCCTACCGAGGGCACGTGGAAAGAGGCATTGCCGACCCGGGTAAATCCGCTCTCATGACCGAGCAGGCGGGCGGGCCTGGGCGGATCGAGAGTCTCGAGGACGCCTTCGGATTCGAGCGGGCGCTGGTCTACGGAATCGGTGGCGGCGGCGACGTGGTCGGGACGATCCCGACCGCGCGACTGCTCGAGGCCCAGGGCGTCGAGACGATTCTCGGTGGTATCCCCTGGGAACGCGGCGTGATCGACCCGACGCCGGGGCCGTACTCGCTCGACGAGATCGATGACGTCGACCGCGTCAGTGACACCGTGGGGCTGGCGACGGGTGCGACGCGGTCACACGACGGGGTTGAATTTGCAGAGACGCAGGTCGCAGCCCACTACGACGAACCCGTGGCGCTGGTGGACATCACCGACGGCCCAGAGGCGGTGGCAGCGGGCATCGAGGCGGCCTGCGACGCCCTCGACGTCGACTTCGTCGTCGGCGTCGACGCCGGCGGCGACGCGCTGGCCCGGGGTGGCGAACCGGGCATCCGCAGTCCGATCGCCGACGCCATCGGGGTGGCAGCACTCGCAGACATGTCCACGCCCAGGATGCTAGGTGTCTACGGCTGGGGGAGCGACGGCGAACTGACGCCCGAGGAACTCGATGGGTCGCTCGCCACGGTCGCCGGGGCGGGAGGACTGATCGGTGCCTGGGGACTGACGCCGCAAACACTGGCGGAACTCGACGACCTGCTGGCGGTCGTCGAGACGGAGGCCAGCCGACTTCCCGTAGAGGCCGCCCGTGGCGACCTCGGCGAACGCACGATCCGCGACGGCGACCGGACGCTCCGGCTCACCGCCGCCAGCGTCGGAACGCTCTATTTCGATCCCAGCCCGGTCGCGGCAGCGTCGGACCTGGTCGCGGCTGTGGAGGACGCCCGCTCGCTCGAAGCCGCCCACCAGGCGCTCCGGGAGGCGGGCTACGTCACGGAACTGGCCATCGAACGGGGCGAGGTCGAGGTGGAGTGAGTCCGTCGGACGCCGCCACGGAAGTCAGTCGTCGACGGCCGAGTGGTCCGGATCCGAGTCTGACCCGTCCGGATCGTACGGCTTCGCCGGATCGTAGCCCGGCGCCCCGACGCCGAGGACCCGTGCCGATTTCGCCGCGTCCGCTGGCACGTGCGGCAGGAGCGGGCTCTCGGGTTCGGCGACGAAGACTGACCCGGCGGGCACCTCGTATCGCCCGTCGGGTGTCCGCACCGTCAGCGTGCCCGCTAGCACGTAGAACAGTTCCTCGCGAGCCTCGTGGTAGTGGTAGGTCCGGGACAGTCGCTCACCCGGTTCGATCTCGTAGACGGCGGCCACGAGCGAGGACAGATCGACCGCGTCGCTGATCGAGCGTCGCTCGGAGGGATGATCGGGAGTCGAATCGAGTGCGTCCGGGTCGACGACGTGGTAGCCCATGGGAACGAGAGCGCCGCTAGCCTATCGCCCGTAGCGGTCCGCCCGGACGAGACCGGCCGGCGTCACGACGAGACGGCCTCTCCCTGCGAGAGGTAGCCGGCGAGGTCGGAGGTCGAGAGCATCCCGATGACGCCCTCGTCCTCGTCGACGACGGGCATGTGGTGGACGCTGAGATCGAGCATCCTGTCGGCGGCGTCCTGGATCGACTCCTGGGCGGTCGCCGTGCTCACGTCGGTCGACATGTACCGCTCGACGGTCGTCTCGGCCTTCGGCTCGCTCTTGGAGACGATCTCGACGAAGTCCGTCGTGGTCAGGATCCCGGCGAGATGGCCGTCCTCGTCGACGACGACCAGCGAGCCGATGTCCTTCTCCAGTAGTTGCTGGGCCGCGTCCTCGACGAGCGTGGTCGGCCGGCAGGTCACGACGTCGGTCGTCATGATCCGTGCCACGAAGATGTCGTCCATGGGCAGTTGTGACGCCCGGCCACTTATCAGCGTTCGCGTTCCGGTGACTGTCACGGGGCTTTACCGTTTCCCGCCCCAAAGATGGTCATGGCCGACGACGATTCCCAGACGATCACGGTGTATTCCGACTACGTCTGTCCCTTCTGTTTTCTCGGCAGACGCTCGCTCGACCGCTACCGCGAGTGCCGCGACGACCCCCTGACCGTCGAGTGGCACCCGTTCGACCTCAGGGCAGACCGGCGCGCCCCGGACGGGACCCTCGATCCGGACGCCGACGACGAGAAGGACGAGGCGTACTTCGAGCGCGCCCGCGAGAACGTCGAGCGCCTCAGCGAGGAGTACGACGTCGACATGGCTCGGACGCTGATCCGCGACGTCGACTCCTGGAACGCCCAGCTCGTCTCGCTGCACGTCCAGTCGACCCACCCCGAGTCCTGGGAGGCGTTCGACCGCGCCGTCTTCGACGCGCTCTGGCAGGCCGAACGGGACGTGGGGGACCCGGACGTTCTCGTCGACCTCGCGGCGGACGCTGGCCTCGACCCTACCGTAGTCGAGACCGCCCTCGCGGACGACGAACTCGAAAGGAAACTCGACGAGCGATTCGAGGCGGCACGCGCCAGGGGTGTCCGTGGCGTGCCGACCTTCGTGACCGAGACCGACGCCGTTAGTGGGGCGATCCCACCAGACCGGTTTGGTCGTCTAATCGGTGACTGACGACAGCCAGTCTCGAATTCGAGTGAACGGCGAATCGGGTGGCCGACGGGTGACGCGACCGACGGCGGGCGGACGAGGGGAGTGGGGGGCGACGAACTCGGTTCAGGCCCGCTCTTCGTCGAGCCACTTCTGCAACAGACCCCGGAGCGCGGCCTCCCGGTTGTCCCGGTGGTCGCGAAACGCGATGTCGTCGACCGCGTCGACCTCCGCTTCCTCGAGTTCGATCGTGACGGTCTCCATGTCCGCCAGCGCGTCCTGCATGGGCCCACCTGGGCGTCCGCGCATCAAAACAGTACGTCAGACTTCCGTCGGCCGGTCGTCTGTCGGCGCTCAGAACACCCAGTAGAGCAGGAGGTAGACGGCGACGCCGAGCGCGAAGGAGGCAAGCCAGAGGGCTGCCGTCACGCGACCCACGCGCGGGTGGCGCGTCTCCTCGATCTCCCCGATGGGACGCGTCACGGCCAGCAGGGCGACGTAGTACAGGAGCGGGACGCAGACGATCGCGAGTAGGACGTGGACGGCGAGCAGCGGTGCATAGAGGTAGGTCCCGACGACGGCTGGTCCGTCGAAGTGTGTCGGCCCGACGAGCGAGATGCGGTAGAGGTAGAGGACGAGGAACGCGGCGAAGAGTGCGAGGCCGGCCACCATCCGACGACGGTGGCGAGCGACGTCCCCAGCGCGGACAGCGCGCCAGCCGTCCGCGATGACGACGACGGCGACGGCGCTGATCGCGGCGTTGGCGTGTGGGATGACCGGCAGGAGTGCGTCGACGCGCGGGAGGAGCCATCGCGGCACCGCACCGAGGACGGCGCCGAAGACGAGCGCGAGCGAGACGACAGAGAGGACGGCCGCGAGAGCCGGCACACGGTACCGGGCGGCGAGGCGCATGTGGATACTCGCTGCCGAGTGCCGAAGGGAATTGCGATCCGGGTCAGTAGTGCCAGGGATAGTCCCGGAAGTTCGGCTCGCGCCCCTCGTTGAAGGCGTCACGCCCCTCTGCAGCCTCGTCTGTCATGTAGCCCAGCCGGGTGGCCTCGCCGGCGAAGACCTGTTGCCCGACCATGCCGTCGTCGGCCATGTTGAAAGCGTACTTGAGCATCCGGATGGCCATCGGCGACTTGCGCGTGATGGCGTCGGCCCACTCCAGTGCGACCGCCTCCAGGTCGTCGTGAGGGACGACCTCGTTGACCATCCCCATCTCCGCCGCTTCGCTGGCGTCGTAGTCGCGTCCCAGGAAGAAAATCTCGCGGGCGCGCTTCTGGCCGACCTGCCGGGCGAGGTAGGCCGATCCGAAGCCGGCGTCGAAACTGGCGACGTCGGCGTCGGTCTGTTTGAAGACCGCGTGCTCCTCGCTGGCGATCGTCATGTCACAGACGACGTGGAGGCTGTGGCCGCCGCCGACGGCCCAGCCCGGGACCACGCAGATGACTGGCTTCGGCATGAACCGGATGAGTCGCTGGACCTCGAGGATGTGGAGGCGGCCGACGCCGGCCTGTGAAACTCCCTGCTTATCGGCCTCGCCCGTTGGGGGTCCGCCGCTTCCACTGTCCGAGGACTCACTGTGCTCGGCCTCGCTGGCCGCGGCTCCGCCGCTCTCGTGACTCGAGGACTCGCCGTGCTCGTCCTCGCGATATTCGTACCCCGACTCCCCGCGGATCGACTGGTCGCCGCCCGAGCAGAAGGCCCACCCGCCGTCCTTCGGCGAGGGGCCGTTCCCCGTCAGGAGCACGCAACCGACGTCTGGCTGGCGACGGGCGTGGTCCAGTGCGGTGTAGAGTTCGTCGACCGTCTCGGGCCGAAAGGCGTTGCGGACCGCGGGGCGATCGAAGGCGATCCGGACCGCCGGGACATCGACCCCACGATGGTATGTCACGTCAGCGAAGTCGAAGCCGTCCACCGGCTCCCAGTCGTCTGGCTCGAAGACCTCTGAGACCATGGGGCCGCTCCGGGCGGTGCCAGCAAAAAGGTTCGACGTTCGCGAATGGCGCCACGGTCTGGACAGGACCGTCCCGAGGGCCGATTGCGCTCGTACCGACTCGGGAGACGACCGGAGACGTCGTCACGACCAGCCCAGTAACCTGCGCGCCGGCCTTCTGGTGAGAAAGCCGTCAGTTCGTTGATGGCCGTGGCGGGCAATGGCTCGTGTATGGCACACGGAACGCGTCGGTCACGGCGTCGGTTCATTCAGATCGCAGGTGTCGCGTCGCTCACTGGGCTGGCCGGCTGTGGCGGTGGAAATGGTGACGGTGGTGACGGTGACGGCGGCGGAGACGGGGACGGCGGCGGGGCCAGCGACGGCGACGCAAACGGTGGAGACGGTGGCGACGGCGATGGGGGGAACGGAAGTGGCGGGGACCTCGGACCGGTCCCGGCGGAGTACGAGACGGCCACCTCGCTGGATGGGACCGAGCGAAGCCCCGACTCCCTGTCGGCCAAGTCCGACGTCCAGTACCAGTCGTCCCCGAGCGACGGCCAGCAGTGTTCGGGCTGTGCGTACTACATCACCGACATGAACGACGACGGCCTCGGGGCCTGTGCCATCGTCGAGGGGATGATCGAACCCGAGGGGTGGTGCGTGAGTTACATCGAGTACCAGGAATGACCCTGAAGAATACGCCCTTGGTCCGAGGTCGCGATTTTCCGTGGTCGCTCGCGGGGGCCCGACGCCCGAACGCCCTGGCTCGCCTCGTGACTCCCGTGGATTTTTGCCGCGTGGAATTCACCTTCGAGCGACGCTCGCCCCATGGCCAGGACGTACTACGAACGCCTCGGGGTCTCGCCGGACGCCTCGCGCGAGCAGATCAAAGGGGCGTACCGGGACCGCCTCACTGAGGTCCATCCCGACGTCAGCGACGACCCGGATGCCGGCGCCCGGACGCGCCGCCTCATCGAGGCCAGGGACGTCCTGACAGACGAGGCCGAGCGCGAGCGGTACGACCGACTCGGGCATCGCGCGTACGTCGAGCGAACGGAGGGCCTCGAAGGCTCGGCCTCGCACGCAGATGGGTCACGTGCCGACGACGCGCCGACCGCGTCCTGCGACGGTACGTCCACGTCAGAAGCGGGAACGGACGGCGCCGCTTCTGGAGCGAGCACTACCGGCAGGGCGAGCCAGCGGACGACCGCACGGGGAACTACTGGGGCCGGTCCCCACGAATCGCGGACCGACCGGGACCGCCGCCGGCGGCAGAACCGGGAGACGAGGGCCGGCTGGAACACGGCCGGGCAGGCCGGAGCAACCGTCGGGGACGACGCGGGCGCTCGCGGCTGGCGCGCGTGGGATACCGACGCCCCGTATCGCGTGCACGCCGCGGACCGGACCACCATCGGCAATCGGCTGTTCCCGCCGGGGCCGTCACTCATCCTGCTCGCGGTGGGGTTTGCCATCTACCCGGTCCTCTTGTGGGCGACGCTCGAACCGCGCTTCCCGCTGGTCGTGAACCTCGTCCTCGGCGCGTGTCTACTCTTCCTCGTCGTCTTCCTCGTCGGCATGCCAGCCGTGGGGGTCGTGGTCTTCGGCGCGTGGACGGTCCTGTTGCCGGTCGTGCTGACGGTCGGCCTCGGCGTGCCACCGACGGCGCCGCTCTGGTGGGTCGGTCTCGGCGGGACGGCCCTCCCGCTCGGCCTGGCGGTGCTGATTCACGTCGCCTTGCGAGACTGAGTCAGGGCAGCCGATCCGCGATGTCGGCCTGGAGTGCCTCGCGCGTCCGGTGGCTCGCCGCGGCGTCGACCTCGACGGCGAGCACCTGGGTTCCCGTCGTTCGGACGGCCGACTCGAAGGCGTCGACGAAGTCCGCGTGGTCCGAGACCGGCTGGAAGTCCAGGTCGTAGAGGTCGCCCGTCGGCGCGAAGTCGATGCCGTGGGGCGTCTTGAACAGGTCGGTGAACGGCGGATCGTAGTCCTCGATGGGAAGCTTGTGAAAGATGCCGCCGCCGTCGTTGTCAATCAGGACGATGGTGGCGTCGACGTCACAGCGTCCGAGGGCGAGCAGTCCGTTCATGTCGTGGTAGTACGCCAGGTCCCCGAGGACGCAGACGAGCGGGTCGTCGGTCGCGCTGCCCGCGCCGAGGGCCGTCGAGACGATGCCGTCGATGCCGCTCGCCCCGCGGTTCCCGAGGGCGGTGACCGCGGCCGCCCGGGGCCGTCCGAAGCGGTCCAGGTCCCGGATGGGCATGCTGTTCGAGACGAACAGCGTCGTGGGGTCTGGGGCGTGCGTCGCGACGGCGTGCAGGTAGCCACCTTCGAGGGTCGAGTTTTCGACAGCGTCGGCCACGCCGTCCCAGTGAACGCGTTCGGCGGCCTGGAACCGTTCGCGCCAGGCCGGGCTCCCCCCACCGTCGACGACCTCGGCCAGCCCTGCCACGAGGCGCGTCGGGTCCGCGGTCACGCGGTTGGTCGCGGTGAACTCGGCCTCGCGCCATCCGCCGGCGGGGTCGACGAGCACCTGGCGGGCGTCGGCGTCCCGAAGATAGTGACGGAGCGCCTTGGAGGTCGGCGAGGCACCGAACCGGAGGACGACGTCCGGATCTGGCCAGTTCGTGACCGCTCCGACGTACCCGTCGTAGCCACCACAGATCGGCAGGTCGGGGACGTGGGGTCCGAACCGCAGGCCGGAGAGTGGGTCCGCCAGGACCGGCGCGTCGACGGTGGCCAGCAGCGAGGCGAGCGCGTCGGGATCCGGCGTCGCGGGATCGGCCGGGCCACAGACCACCAGCGGGCGCTCCGAATCCGCCAGGGCGTTCGCGAGAACCTCCAGTTCGCTCCGGTCGAGGGTCGGCCGTCCCTGGCTGGTCTGGACGAACGGGCCGTCACGACCGGTCTCACCGAGTGGCGCCGTCTCGGCCAGGTCCGCCGGGACGTCGCCGGGGACCTCGACCGGTTCGAGTGGTTTGCGGAAGGGCACGTTCAGGTGGACCGGGCCCGGCGGAGTGCCGGTGGCCGCGTCGACGGCCCTGGCGGCGCTCACTCGGAGCGATCGGAGTTTGCGGCCGTCGGCTTCGGGCTCTGGGAGCGTGCGGTGGTACCGGACCGCGTCGCCGTAGAGGTCGGTCTGGTCCACCGTCTGGTTCGCCCCGCTGTCCCACAGTTCCGGTGGGCGGTCGGCGGTCAGGACGAGCAGCGGGACGCGCCCCTCACTCGCCTCGATCACGGCCGGGTGGAAATTCGCGGCGGCCGTGCCCGACGTACACACGAGGGCAGTCGGCTCGCCCGTCCGGCGACCCCGGCCGAGCGCGAAGAAGGCTGCCGACCGCTCGTCGAGGTGTGAGAAGACGTCGATGTCGGGGTGGTCGGCGACGGCGACAGTCAGCGGCGTCGAGCGGCTTCCTGGCGCGACGCAGACGCCGGTGATGCCGCAGGCCGCGAGTTCGTCGACCAGCACCTCGCCCCAGAGGGCGTTCCGGTTGGGGGCCGTCATTCGAGTACGTCCAGGACGGGCCGGTACTTCAGTTGTAGCTCGCTCCACTCGCGGTCGGGCTCGCTATCGGCGACGATACCGGCCCCCGCGAACAGCCTGGCCCGATTGCCGCGCGCGACGGCCGACCGGAGCGCCACCGAGAATCCCCCGTCGCCGTCTGCGTCGATCCATCCCACGGGGGCTGCGTACCAGCCCCGGTCGAAGCCCTCGTGTTCGCGGATCGCCCGCAGGGCGGCGTCCTGTGGCATCCCTCCGACGGCCGGCGTCGGGTGCAGCGCCTCGACGAGGTCGAGGACGTGACGGTCACGGTCCAGCGTCGCCGACACCGGCGTCTCCAGGTGCTGGACGGTTGCGAGGGTCCGGACGCGTCGGTCGGCCGTCGTGATCGACTCCGTCATCGGCGCGAGCTGGTCCCTGACGGCGTCGAGGACGACCTCGTGTTCGTGGAGGTCCTTGTCGCTGCGCGTCAGTTCTGCGGCGAGCCAGTCGTCCTCATCGCTCGTCTCGCCGCGGCCCGTCGACCCGGCGAGCACGGTCGTGTCGACATCGCGTCCCGAGAGGCGGACGAGGCGCTCCGGGGTCGCGCCGAAGAAGCTCCCGGCGCCACTGGGGTCGACGAGGAATCGCGTGCAGTCGGGGTAGGTCTGGGCAAGGCGGGCGAGCGCGTCCGGGACGCGCAGGTCGCCGTCGAGATCGACGGACAGCGACTGCGCCAGGACGACCTTGTCGAGCGACCCGCCGTCGATCGACGCGAGGGCAGTCTCGACCTGGTCGCGCCACCCCGACCGATCGGGGCGGGGTCGGCGTCGCCGGATCCCTGGCGGGCCGGACGGCGACTGCGCGGGAAGGGCTGCCAGCCGCTCGGTCCAGCGCTCGAGGCGGTCGGCGGCGACGTCGTGGCGATCCGAACCTGCGGCAGCCGTGGTCAGCCAGGTCCCCGTCGTCGTCTGGGTCAGTTGGATGGCCGGCAATACGAACAGGGCTCCGGGAAACCCCTCCCAGGGCCCATCGGCGGGCATGCCGTGCGCCTCGTGGAAGGCGAAACCGCCGAACAACCGTGGGCGCGCTGCCTCGGCGAGGTCGTCGGGCCTTTCGAGCGACTCGAAGAGTCGGCGTGCGTCTCCCTTCATGGCCTCGAACCGGTTGGGGCCGTGGGCGACGAGCGAGACGGCCGCGCCACCGGTGACGACCGTGGCGTCCTCGGTCGACCAGGCGAACCGTGGTTGGTCGGCGAACGAGAGGAGCGAGCGGTCGGGCGCGGCCGGAACGCGACCACCCGCGACGGCCACGTCCGTCGGTTTCTGGCCGACACGTCGGTCTCGGCCGCGCCTCGACTCCATTGCGTGCGGGTTTGACCCGTGCCCCTTTGAGCCTAACTATCCCGAACCGGTCCGCGGACGGTTCGTATATACATCATGATAAATATACGACGATGAATAATATTTTGTCCCGATTGGCGAAGAACCCTTGTCTCGATTCGAGGCAGAGTTCTGCTCATCGGCAACGACCCCCGTCAAAGTTAAATACCCCTCAGTCGAACGCACCAACGTTCCGATGCCCAAGGTAGAGATCACGGTCCCGGAGCACCTGGAGATGCAGATCGCCCAACTCGTCGAGCAGGGCGAGTTCCTCAACCGCGAGGAGGCGATCGAGGATCTCCTGTCGACGGGACTGAAGGCATACAAGACGAGCGGTCCTGTCGACGAGGAGGACGAACCCGGGTTCGAGGACGACGGCATGATGGGCCACGACGACGAGTACGTCTTCTGACCGCTCGTGCCCAGTTGGCCGTCCTGACTTGGACTCCCCGCGTTTGCAAACGCGTGCGGCTGGGAGACGATCCCAGACAATATTTAACCGGTGGCGGTTCGTAGACCCGGCATGCACAAGGACGAACTGTTGGAACTGCACGAACAGATGGTGCTGATCATGGAGTACTTCGCCGACCTCGAGTCGACGGATCCCGAACTGTTCGAGCCCTACCGGCAACTCGACGTGACGCCGGACGACGTGCACATGTCCAAGAGCGAGCACAAACACGCCGTCTTCGTCCTCGGGAACGCGCTGGCCAACGCGATGAGTGAGGACGAGTTCTCCGACGCGGGTCGCGTCGGCAAGCGCATGAAGGAACTGGCCGAGGACGCAGAGAGCAAGCTGTAACCGATTTCGCGTCCGTCGCCCTGCGGGCACCGCCCCAACAGTTGGGGGCTGTGCTTGTACAGGGGCCCGTCCTTTCACCTCCATGCGCATCCACTGGCACCGGCGCGACCTCCGGATCCCCGACAACCGGGGCCTTTCGGCGCCGGACGAGTCCTCGCCGGTGTTGCCGGTCTTCGTCCTCGACGACGACGTGCTTGCCCACGCGTCACCGCCGCGCGTGGCCTTCCTCCTCGACGCGCTTCGGTCACTTCGCGCCGACTACCGTGAGGCGGGGTCGGATCTGCTGGTACGACACAGCGATCCCGAAACCGTCCTGCTCGAACTCGTGACGTCCGTGGACGCCGACGTCGTCACGGCGTGCGCCGACTACTCGGGTCTCGCTCGCCAGCGTGACGACCGCGTTGCCGCCGCCCTTGGCGACGCGGACGTCGCCATCGAGTTCGTCGAAGACGGGGTCCTCGTCTCCCCCGGGACGATCACGACCACCGCGGGCGACCCCTACAAGGTCTTCAGCTACTATGGCGACACCTGGCACGAGCGGGACAAGCGGGACCCCGCGCCGGACCATCCGACGTTGGCGTCGCCTCCCGATAGCCTCTCTCCGGGTTCGATTCCGGACCTCGCGGACTGTTGCTGTGCGTCGCCCACGGCGACCGTCCCCCCGGCGGGGACGGCCGAGGCCCGGGACCGTCTCCAGCGGTTCTGCGAGGGCCCGATCTACGCGTACGCCGACCGTCGCGACTATCCGGCGGCCGCGGCCACGTCGCGACTCTCGCCACACCTCTCGTTCGGGACGATCGGCGTCAGGGAGGTCCACGCTGCCACCGAACGGGCCCACGCCGACGCGCCCGACGACGACGCGCGCGCTTCGGTTCGGGAGTTCCAGGACCAACTCGCCTGGCGAGACTTCTATACCGAACAGCTGTCGAACCACCCCTCGATGGTGGCCGCGAACCTCGATCCCTTCCCCGAGTCTCTCGACTGGGCCAACGAAGAGGCTGCCTTCGACGCCTGGACGCAGGGAGAGACCGGCTACCCGATCGTGGACGCCGGCATGCGACAGCTCCAGCGCGAGGCCTGGATGCACAACCGCGTGCGGATGATCGTCGCCTCGTTTCTCACGAAGGACCTCCGGATCGACTGGCGGGGGGG
>Ga0207756_100290_pt1 | contig 21387 bp, 21 predicted proteins | sample A23M1SouthBayCA_FD_187748 | JGI IMG/M metagenome (GOLD analysis project Ga0207756, IMG submission 187748) | Aerobic enrichment media microbial communities from Eden Landing Ponds, California, USA - A23 M1 (3) (SPAdes) | ecosystem: Environmental > Aquatic > Marine > Unclassified | place...
GGGGTCCTCGCCCGGAAACGTCCGAGACCGGTCGTTCGGCGCGATCTGGTCGGACGAGTCCAACCCGCTGCTCTCCGGGCTCCGGAACAGGGAGGACCGCCTCTCCGGGCGGTGCGCCGACTGCGCGTACCAGTCGATCTGCCGCGGCGGCTCGCGGCTCCGCGCGCTGGCAGCCCACGACGACCCGTTCGCTCCCGATCCGAAGTGCTACCTCACCGAGGCCGAACGCGACGGGAACGCGGCGCTGAGTCGGATTCGGGGCGGCTCCGCGGCGGACGCGGACTGAGCTATCGGTCCGACTGCCGCCGTCGGCGGCGGTCGACGCCCGCGCCCGCGAAACTCACAGAGGAACAAGGAGGAAGCCCACGGCTTCAGCCGTGGGAGGAATCCGACTCCGCTCCCTCGAACTCGTCGAACACGTCGGTGACGAGCTTCGCCTGGGCGGTCCGGAGCCGCTGTGAGAGCGCGGACTTGCTAATCCCTAGCTCGGCGGCCAGCTCGCCGAGCCCCACGTCGCGGTCGCCGTCGAAGTAGCCGCGGACCACCGCGAGTTCGAGCCCCTCCCGCTGTTTCGGCGTGAGCGCGGAGAGGTCGAAGGTCACCTGCTCGGTCGCCTCCGGGCCCTCGACGACCGCGAGCCGGACCAGCCGGACGTGATCGAGGACCTCCCTGAGCTCCCCGACCACGTCGCGGACCGTGTCCCGGTCGTCGACGTAGGCGGTCACGAGCATCGTCCCGTCCTCGACGCGCCGGACGTGCGGGACGCACCCGAACCCCTGGAAGATCCGACAGAGGCAGTCGTCGGAGACCTCGCCGCGAGCGCGGACCAACCCGTCGCCGTCGGCCGGCTGCACGTCGACGGTGCACTCGTGACCCACCGCGTTGACGGCCACGTCGCTCGCGTCGGGGACCTCGGAGACGATGGGGCAGTCCCAGTCGTCGCTCGGATCGATGTCGAGGTCGACGCGGAGCCGGCGTCCGTCCCCTGCGGCTTCGGCCATGGACCTGCTTGTCCGGCCGGCGGCTTAGACGCTCGGCGGATCCTCAGTGCCCGAGAACGCGCCGTTTATGTGCCGCGCCGCGGTGGAGGAAGACGACGTGCGCGAGACAGCACGCGGAGCCTTCGAACTGGCACGCCCGGGCAACTGCGTCGCCGCCGCGGTCCTCACGGCGACCGGCGCGTTCGTCGCCGGTACCGGCGACGCACTCGCCCCGGCGGCGATCGCCGCGGTCACCACCGCGTTCGCGGTCGCCGCCGGCAACGCGATCAACGACTACTTCGACCGCGAGATCGACGCCATCAACCAACCGGACCGTCCGATTCCGCGGGGTGCGATCTCGCCGCGGGGCGCGCTCGGGATCTCCGGCATCTGGTTCGCGGCCGCCGTCGCGCTCGCGCTGGCCCTTCCGCTGCTGGCGCTCGCCATCGCCGCGGTCAACCTCGTCGCCCTCGTCACCTACACGACCGTCTTCAAGGGGACGCCGGGGCTCGGCAACGCCCTCGTCTCGTATCTCGTGGGCTCGACGTTCCTGTTCGGCGGCGCCGCCGTCGGGCAGCCTCGGGCGGTCGTCGTCCTGGCGTTGCTCGCGGCGCTCTCGACGTTCGCCCGCGAGGTGATCAAAGACGTCGAGGACGTGGTCGGCGACCGCGAGGAGGGGCTCCGGACCCTTCCCGTCGCGATCGGCGAGCGGCGGTCGCTGTGGGTCGCGACCGGGTCGCTCGTCGTCGCCGTCGCCGCCAGCCCGCTCCCGTACCTCTCGGGGACGTTCGGCGGCGCCTACCTCCTCCTCGTCGCGGTCGCCGACGCGGTCATGCTGTACGCCTGCCACGAGGCGTTCACCGACCCGACGGCGGCACAACAGCGGTTCAAGTACGGGACGTTCCTCGCGGCGGTCGCGTTCGTCGCCGGTCGCGCTGCGCTGCTTGTTTAAAAATGCGATCCGCCCGGTCGCGATCGATTGTGCCGTCGCTCGCCGGACGGAACCACTGAAAAATCCGCGAACCGAAACCCGCGAACCGCTCGACGACGGACAGTTAGGTGACGGTCACGCGACGTTGAAGCCCTTATCGCGGAGGAAGTCCTCCACGCGACCCGAGTGGTTCCCCTGCAGTTCGATGGCGCCGTCCTCGACGGTGCCACCGCAGGCGAACTTGGACTTGAGATCCGACGAGAGGGAGCTCATGTCCACGTCTTTCGGGTCGAATCCTTCGATGACCGTTACCTCCTTACCGTACCTGCGCTCGTCGATGCGGATGCTGATCTGCTGGGACTCTTTCGCGACGTCCTCGCAGACGCAGAGTTCCTGGGGCAGTCCGCACGTCGAGCAGACTTCCGACATTACGACCGAAACTACAGGATGCCCGTATTAAATAGTGTCGGGAGTGCGAGCGCCGTGCACGGCGAGCGCGGTCGCCCCTCGCCCGGGACCGCCTCACTCCCCGTCGAACAGCCGACCGATCACGGGCGTCCGCTCCAGCGCGAGCCGGCGGACCGTCCGCCGCGCCTCGTCCGCCTCCGCGCGCGTCACGGACCCGGCGTACGCCGCTCGCTCGTACACCTCGCCGACCGTCCGCGCGCGCTCGTCGCCGTCGCGGAGCGGGAGGTCGTCGAGGTACGCCCGCGGCGTCTCCCCGGGCCGCCGCTCGCGGTAGCGCCGCGCCAGCAGCCGCTCCAGGTCCGCGAACGCCCGCTTCGCGTCCTCGGCGGGCTCGTCGCGGCCCCAGGGCACCCGGATCCGGACGGCGCGGCGCGCGCGCGCCGCGAGGCCGAACCGGCGGGCGCCGGCGACGCCGACGATCACGACGAACAGCCAGTACGCGACCGCCTCCCGCGACGGAAGCGGGAACCCGCCGTCGCCCCCGCTGGCGCCCGGATCGGCGCCGCCGGCGGGCGTCCCGTTCCGGATGAGTCGCTCCTGTGAGAACCCGCCTTGGGCGGGCGAGCTGTCGGTCCCGGTGGCGTCGCCCGCCCCGTCGCCGGCGGTCCCGTTGCTCTCGTTCGTCTCCGAGAGCGGTTCGTCTTCCGACCCGGAGGTCGTGCCGGATTCCGGGGCGGGCGTCGGCTCGCCGTTCGGCTCCGCCCCCTCGGCGTCGACGTCCGCATCGCCGCTCTCGCGAGCCTCGGCGAGGCGCTCGCTCCGGGCCTCCTCGCGCTCGCTCGGCGGGGTCGGGTCGAACTCGACCCAGCCGTGCCCCGGGAAGTACGCCTTCACCCACGCGTGGGCGTCCTGTCCCCGGACGACGTATCGGTCCTCGCCGACCCGCTCGCCCTCGGAGTAGCCGGTCGCGAACTGCGCCGGGATCCCCTGCGAACGCAGCATCGCGACCATCGTCGTCGCGAAGTAGGTGCAGTAGCCGGCGTCCATCTCGAAGAGGAACGCGTCGGCCACGTCGCCCTCGGGCTTCTCGACGGCGAGCGAGTAGTCGTACTCCTCGATCAGGTACCGCTCGATCGCGGCGGCCTGATCGTAGGGGTTCTCGGCGTCCGCCGCCTCGACGATCGCCTCGGTGCGCTCGCCGACGCGGTCGGGCGTGCTCTCCGGGAGCTGGGTGTACCGCTCCTCGATCGCGGGGTCGTACTCCGCGCTGGCGTTCCGGAGCGCCGCGGGCTCCGCGTCGAGCACCCGACTCTCGACGGTCGTCGTCTCGCCGGGACGCAGCGCGGCGCCGAGCCGGAGCGCTCCGCGCTCGTCGACCTGCGCGGTCGAGGCGCCCGAGCCGCGCACGTCCACGGCCTGCCACGGCGCGGGCAGCGCCGTCGACTTCACCTGCGGGGTGACGGTGACGTTCGCCGTCGTCGTCTCGCCCGGCGGGCCGTCGAGCGATCCCTCCAGCGTCGACCGTTCGCCGGACCGCACCCAGCCGTCGCCGGTGTAGGTGTCGTAGGCGGCGACGTGCCAGTTCGACTCGACCGGGCTCTCGATCTCGTACCGCACCTCGGGCGACAGCCGCGTCTGTCCGACCACCTCCACCTCGTCGCCGGCGCCGAGCGACGACTCCAGCGTCTGGCCGCGGTCGGCCGTCCACGGCTGCGCCGCGCCCGCCGGCAGCACGGTGACCGTCGCGCTCACGAGGACCATCGCCGCCAGCACGGCGGCGAACTGGTCGCCGTGGCTCCGTAGCGCGTCGAGCGTTGACAGCGTCGAGAGCCCGGCGGCGAGCGCGGCGCCGACGACGCCGATCAGCGCGGCCAGCCCCCCGGCGTCGCCGGTGCACACGAGGAATCCGAGCGCGCCGCCGGCGACCGCAGTGGCCCCGGCGTGTCGCCCTCGGCCGGCGAGGTACGCGACGAGGAACGTCGGCACCGGCGCGACCGCCAGCACCCACACGTCCGCGAGCGCGAGTCGGAGGATCGAGAGCCCGGTCAGAAGCGACACCACGTCGAGCACGACGCTCTCGACCGAGAAGAGCGCCCGCCGGCTCGCGGGGACCGCGAAGTAGTAGCCGGCGAGCCCCGCGGCGAAGAGGACCGCGGTCAGCCGGACGGCGGTGCGCTCGGCGACGACGCGCGAGAGGACCGCGCCGGCGACTCCCGCGACCGCGACGGCCGCGGCGGTCCGCGCCGTCCCGCCGACCACGTTAGTCGCCTCGAAGAACACGCCGAGGTACGCCGCGGTGACGAGCGCGACGCCGACGATCGCGGGATCCGCGAACCCGCTCCAGTCGTCGGCGGGGGCGTCGGCCTCCTCGCGGCCGAGGTCCGGTGGCTCCCCCGACGCTCGGCGGCGATTGGCGGTAGTTCGTCGCCGCCCGTTTCCGGGCGTTCGTCCGCTCATCACCCGCCCGCCTCCGGTTCGGGGCGATCCGGGAGCTCCGCGTCCGCCGGTTCTTCGCCCTCGCCCGCGGACGCCCGGAGGTCGTCGACGGCGACGGTTCGCCCCCCGGTCCGATATCGAGCGCCGTCGGCGTCGGCGATCACCTCCACGTCGGCGTCGTCGACGGCGACCGCGCCGGGACCGGTCACCGCGGTCAGTTCGAGCGCGGCGCGTCGCCCCTGTGGGCCCGGGAGGACCGACACGCTCCCCGCCGGCAGCGTCAGATCGACGGGGACCCCGTCGTCGAGCAAGGCGAGCGCGAGGCTGGCGGCCGCGCTCGCGAGGGCGTCGGCCCCCTCACGCTCGCCGGCCGTCCCGCCCGCGATCGACACCCGTCCGCGCCGCGTCTCGGCGGCGAACTCCTTGACCACGATCTCGTCGCGCTTCGCGGTCGTCGGCCAGTGTACGTCCCGGAGGGCGTCGCCGCGCGCGTACTCCCGCAACCGGTCGAACTCCTCGCGCTGCCGGCTCACGCCGACCGCGTCGTCGGCGTACAGCGCCCGCCGGAACCGCGCCGGGATCGGGTGGCAGGTCGGATACGCGATCACCGCGTCCGTGTCGTCGACGACCACCTCGCGGTCGAAGAGCCCGAACACGTCCGTCGCGGTCACTCTGGTCGGCCCCAGCCTGCGCTCTCCCCGCCGCAGGTACCGGACCCGATACGTCACCGAGCCCCCTCCGATCGACGCGCGGATCGGCGCCTCCGGGCCCTCCAGCCCGTCGTCCGTGTCGTCGTCGATCGCCGCCAGAAAGGTCCCGGACGCCCCCGCGGTCGCGGGTCGGAGCTCGAGACGGACCTCGGCGCGCTCGCCGACGAACCCGTCCGCCGGCGGGACCCGCCGCACCTCGGGGTCCTCGACCCGCGCCAACTGAACGTAGCCGGCGGCGAGCGCGACGATCCCCGGGAGGACGACCGCGTCGAGCGCGCGTCCGCCCGCCGCCAGCCCCAGCAGGCCGCCGAGCACGCAGACCGCGCCGACGACGCGGCCGCGCCGGGTGAGGGTCGCCTTCGGCATCGGCTCACTCCACGGGGACCCGGTCGAGGGCGTCGGCGACGATCTCGGCGCCGTCGGCGCCGCCCGAGTCGGACCGGATCCGGTGAGCGAACACCGTCGGCGCCTCGGCCTGTACGTCGTCCGGGATCACGTAGCCGCGACCGTCGAGCGCGGCGCGCGCCTGCGAGGCCCGCAACAGCGCGAGGCTCCCGCGCGGGCTGACGCCGAGGCGGGCGTTCCGTCGGGTGTGGACCGCCAGCCGCGCCACGTACCGGCGCAGCTCCTCGGTCGCCTCGATCGCGCCAACCGCGGTCCGGGCGCGCCGAACGTCCTCGATCGTCGCGACAGGCTCGACCGACTCGACGGGGTGGTCGCCGGCCATCCGCCCGATGATCTCGGCCTCCTCGTCGGTGTCGGGGTAGCCGAGCCGGATCTTCTTGGTGAACCGGTCGACCTCGGCGACCGGCAGGTCGTACGTCTGCCCGGGCTCCACGTCGTTCTGGGTCGCGATCACGCAGAACGGGTCCGGGAGCTCGCGGGTCACCCCGTCGGTCGTCACCTGCCGCTCCTCCATCGCCTCGAGGAGCGCCGACTGCGTCTTCGGGGGCGCGCGGTTGATCTCGTCGCCGAGCACCACGTTCGCGAACACCGGCCCCGGCTGGAACTCGAACTCGTCGGTGCGCTGGTCGAACACGTTGACGCCCGTCACGTCGGAGGGGAGGAGATCGGGGGTGAACTGCACGCGCTTGAACGAGCCGTCGACCGAGCGCGCGACCGCCTTCGCGAGGGTCGTCTTCCCGACGCCGGGCACGTCCTCGACGAGGAGGTGGCCGCGGGCGAGCAGGGTGACGACGACGTGCTCGACCGCCTCCCGCTTCCCGACGATCACCTCCTCCACGTTGTCGGCGACGCGCTCGGCGAGTTCGGCGACCGCCGCGGGCTCCATCGCGGGCCCCTCGGCGGCGTCCGGGGCGTCCGCCGCCGAGGCGACCGTCCCAGAGTCGCCGTCCGCGTCGGGCTCGCCGACGCCCGCCCCGAGCGGGCCGGATTCCCCCGGATCAGTCATGGCGTCGCCCGTCGTCACGGACCGCGGTCCGCGGTCCACGTGTGGCGACCCGGTCCGGGCGGGCGCCCACCTCCGCGGCGGTGACGGGTCGGCGCGCGCCGTCCCGCCGGGGGTCGACCGTGCGAGTAGTACCCACAGTCATCGACATAGCTCGGATTAGGGTGGAAGCGGCATATGCGTTCCGCCGAGCCGCGTGCGGCGCGGGCTTCGGGACGCGCCGTCCGTCGACGGGGACGAACGACCTATCGCTCCCGCACGTTCCGGCCGGCCGGCTCGCCGAACGACTCCGCGCCGGTGACGGGGTCGCGCTCGTAGACGACCTCGCCGCGGACCGTCGTCAGCTCCGGGAACACGCCCAGAAGACCCTCGAAGGGGGTCCAGTCCGCCGCGCCGTGGAGCGCGCCGGCCTCGATCTCGCGGGGGTTGGTCATGTCGACGAGCACGAGGTCGGCGTCGGCCCCCGGCTCGATCCGGCCCTTCCCCTCGATCCCGAAGATCGACGCCGGGTTGGCGGCGACCACGTCGCGGACGCGCTCCAAGGAGAGGTTCCCCTTCCGGACGGACTCCAGCAGGAGCGGGTAGAGCGTCTCCACGCCCGGCACGCCGCTCGGCGCGTCGACGAGTCCCCGCCGCTTCTCGGCGACCGTGTGGGGCGCGTGGTCGGTGGCGACCACGTCGACGTCGCCGTCGCGGAGTCGCCGGAAGACGCCGGCCCGCCGCTCCTCCGAACGGAGCGGGGGATTCATGCGCCCGAAGGTGCCGAGCCGCCCCGCGTCCTCGCGAGACAGGAAGAGGTGGTGCGGCGTCACCTCGCAGGTGGGCGGGGCGTCGCCCGTCGCCCCCTCCCGCGCCTCGACGACCGCGTCGATCCCCTCGGGTGTCGACGTGTGCGCGACGTGCACCTGCGCGTCGCTCTCGGCGCCCGCGTCGAGGGCGCGCTCGACCGCCGCGGCCTCGGCCTCCGCGGTCCGGTAGGCCGACCACGCGTCGGCGTTCGCGGCGGTGCCGACCCCGCCGAGGTCGCCGTCGAGCGCGCTCTCGTCGAACAGCGTCTCGTCCTCCGCGTGGACCGTGACGGGGACGTCGCGGGCGGCGGCCTCGGCGAGCGCCTCCTCGAACAGGTCGAGGGCGATCCCCATCTCGCCGGTCGAGTCCGCGAGGAACACCTCGCCGAGCGCGAACAGGGGGCGCTCGAAGAGGCTCTCGGGGTCCCAGTCGGCGGTGACGCCGCCGTTGATCCCGTAGTCGACGAGCGACGGCGCGGCGAGGTCGGCCTTCTCGTCGAAGGCGTCGCCGTCGACGGTCGGCGGCGAGGTGTTCGGCTGGTCGACGACGGTCGTGACCCCGCCAGCGGCCGCGCCCCGCGAGCCCGAGGTCCACGTCTCCTTGTGGCTCGCGCCCGGCTCGCGGAAGTGGACGTGCGCGTCGACGGCGCCGGGGAGGAGGTGGCGCCCCCGCGCGTCGACGACGCGCTCGCCGGCGTCGGCGTCGAGTCCCGCGTTCGTCGGTTCGACCGCGTCGACCGTCCCCCCTCGGACCCGAACGTCGCGGACCCGCCCGTCGGCCAGCTCCGCGCCCGTGATGAGCATGAGGTAGGCGCTCGCGGCGCGCCGCTTAAACCGTGTGGTTCGGGCGGCGCGGTCGCCGCGGTCGTCGCGGACGAGCCGCCGAACCGCGGCGCGGGCGACCCCCGAACCACCACAAAGCGTTTGTCGGGCGCGAAACCTCTTCGAGTATGCCCCTCCCCGTTTCTCCGGTCTCCCCCCTCTCCGCGCTTCCCGCATTTTCATCGCTCGCGTCCGCCCCCGCCGTCCCGGCGATCGTCGACACCGCGATCGGCTGGCTGTGGGCGATCGCGCTGTCCGCGCTCCCCGGGATCGTCGCCGCGGTCCTTTGGACGCCCTTCCTGATCGCGGCGCGGTTCCGGTCGCTGTTCCGTGCGCTGCCGCCCGCGGGCCGGCTCGTTCCCTCATACGTCGGCGTCGCGCTGCTGCTCTCGGTGCCGTACCTCGCGGGCGTCGCGCTCACGGTCACGCTCGTCGACTCGGCGGGGCCCGGGTGGAGCGACGGGTTCATCCAGACCGCGTTCGCGGGCGGGGCGATCACGGCGCTCGGCGGGCCGGCCGTCGCCGTCCTCGGACTCCCCCGCGTCGGCGTCGACTGGGACCCGACCGGGTACGGCCCGGGGACGTGGGTCCTTCTGGTGGCCGCGGGGCTGTGGTACGCGGTCGTCGCCGCGGTGCCCCTCGTCGCGCTCGCGATCGGCATGGCCCTGCCCGGCGGGTACTGACGGCGAGAGGACGGTCGGGGCCGGCGCCGGGCCCCCGGAGGCGATCTGAAGCGTAACCTTTTGTTGGGTCCCGGAAGCTACACCTCGCTATGCTCCCGCACCGTTCCGGTTGTTCTTCGTCGCCGTCCCCCTCCTCGTCGTCGCCGGCGCGCTCGCCATGGCCGCGTTCCCCCGTCGGATGACGAGCTGGCAGGCCCGCGGTCCCGAGGGCACGACGCGGATCGAGCCGAGCGAGACGCGGATCCTGCTGATGCGGATCATGGGCGTCGTCGTCGCCGGACTCGCGCTCCTGATGGTGGTCGCGAACTTCGCGTTCATCCCCTGACTGGGACGCCGCGTCCCGAACTCCGAACACCGAACCCACCGTGCCAACCGATGCCGACGCTCCGATACGGTTTTGGGGCGGCCGGCGGAACCACCGGTAAATGCTGTCTCGACAGTTCGTCCGGGAGAACCCCGAGGTCGTCCGCGAGGCGCTCGCCAACAAGGGCGTCGACGTGGACCTCGACCGGATACTCGACGTCGACGAGGAGTGGCGGGAGCTGAAGAGCCGGGGCGACGACCTCCGGCACGAGCGCAACGAGGTCTCCTCGAAGATCGGCGACCTGAAACAGGCCGGCGACGAGGAGGCGGCCCAGGAGGCGATCGAGCGCTCCCAGGAGCTCAAGGCGGAGCTCCAGGAGGTCGAGGAGCGCGCCGACGAGCTGGAGGCCGAACTGGAGGCGTCCCTGCTCGAACTCCCCCAGATCCCGCAGGAGTCGGTGCCGGTCGGCGAAGACGAGTCGGAGAACGTCGAGCGGCGCCGCGAGGGGTTCGACGACCTCCGCGAGCTGCCCGACGACGTGGAGCCGCACTACGACCTGGGCGAGGACCTCGAGATCCTCGACTTCGAGCGCGGCGCGAAGGTCGCCGGCGGCGGCTTCTACGTCGCGAAGGGCGACGGCGCCCGCCTGGAGCACGCGCTGATCCAGTTCATGCTCGACGTGCACCGCGAGCAGGGGTACGAGGACGTGTTCCCGCCGATCCCGGTCAACTCCGCGTCGATGCGGGGCACCGGCCAGCTCCCGAAGTTCACCGAGGACGCCTACCGCGTCGAGGGGACCAACGAGGACGAGTACGACGACGACGACCTCTGGCTGCTCCCGACCGCGGAGGTGCCCGTCACCAACCTCCACCGCGACGAGATCCTGCTCGGCGAGGACCTCCCGCTGAAGTACCAGGCGTACACGCCGAACTTCCGGCAGGAGGCGGGCGAGCACGGCACCGAGACGCGCGGGATCGTCCGCGTCCACCAGTTCAACAAGGTGGAGATGGTGAACTTCGTGCGCCCGGAGGAGAGCGACGAGCGCTTCGACGGACTCGTCGACGAGGCCGAGGAGGTGCTCCGGCGCCTCGACCTCCCGTACCGGATCCTGGAGATGTGCACCGGCGACCTCGGGTTCACGCAGGCGAAGAAGTACGACATCGAGGTGTGGGCGCCCGCCGACGACATGGACGAGGGGCCCGCCGAGGGCGGCCGCTGGCTGGAGGTCTCCTCCGTCTCGAACTTCGAGGACTTCCAGGCGCGTCGCGCTCAGATCCGGTACCGCGAGGAGCACCACGAGTCGGCCGAGTTCCTCCACACCCTGAACGGCTCGGGGCTCGCGGTCCCGCGGATCGTCGTCGCGATCTTGGAGTACTACCAGAACGACGACGGCACCGTCACCGTCCCCGAGGCGCTGCGCCCGTACATGGGCGGCACGGAAGTCATCGAGGGCCACGACGCGGTCGGCGAGTCGAAGCTGGGCGGCGAGTAGGCGACGCGGACGGCCTCCGATGTCGAACGCCGCTGCGGCCTCCGACGTGAACGCCGCTACTGGTTCTCTAAGGCGTCGAGGATACACGCGGCGGCGATCACCGCCTCCTTCGGCACGTCGCTCGCGTCGTCGATGGTGACGGTGTAGGCGTCGCGCAGCGAGAACTTCCCCTCGATGTCGCCGACGTGGCCGCCGTCGGCGTCGAATATCTCGTACTTGTTCGGGAAGAGGTTCGCGGCGCCGACGAGGTGCCGGAGCGCCGAGAGGAGTTTATTCTTCGACCGAATGGTCGCCAGCGCCTCTCCGGTCTCGGGGTCGCGGATCGTCCAGTTCTCCACGAACAGCGAGTAGTCCTCGTCGAGGACGACGACCTCCTCGCCGGTGCCCGCGTCGGTGATGGCGTAGCTGCCCGCGACGTCCATGATGCCGCCCGCCTTCACCGAGAAGGCGTCCTCGTCGTCGCCGGTGACGAACGGGAACTCCTCTTTCAGCTTGAACATCTTCTGTTTCCCGCGCAGGACGACGTTCCCGGCGCCGTCGCGGACGGTGTACTTGTTCCGGACCATCGACTGTTTCACCTCGTAGCGGTCGTCGCTGAGATCGACCGTGGAGATGTCGTAGGCGTCCGAGTCGGAGGGGAACACGGAGTGCTCGCTCATGGCCGGCAGGAGGATCAGGCGTCGGAAAACGATTCCGCTCCGCGCGACGGGATCGAACCGTCCGCGGCGGCGGTCTTCGGGCGTGAGTCGGCCGGGATTCAGGGAGTGAGTCGGCCGATCGAGAGCCACTCCACGTCGGCGTCGCGGGCCGCGTCGATCTCGGCGGTGTCGTCGCGATCGTCATCGCTCACCGCCGTCAGCGCGAACACCATCTCCTTGCGGACACCGCCGGCGAGCCGCACGTCGAGCGACAGTTCGCGGGGCGAAAACCGGTGGTCGCTCTCGACGACGCGCACGAGGTGCTCGGAGTGGGGCAGGTCCTCGACCGTCTCCACGTCGAGGTAGGTCCGGAAGTCCGCGCCGAACTTGAACCCGGTCTTCGGGACGGCGTCGGCCTCGCGGAGGCGTCTGTAGATCGCGAGCCGCCGGTCGAACCGCTCCCCCTCCACGTCGCGACCGCGGGCGACGACCGCGGCGGCGGGGCCGTCCGCCTCCGGGGCGCCCCCGCTGGAGGACTCCTCCGCCGCGCCCGCCGCGTCCACCGACGCCGACAGCGAGAGCACGCCGTCGGCCGCGAGCGACGCGGCCTCGACTAAGGAGAGCTGGACCGCGCCCTCGACCGCCGCGGCGCGGCCGGTGAGCGGTTGGCCGTAGAACCCGCGCTCGTAGAGCCCCTCGGGGGCGTCCCAGACGACGACGCGGTCGGCGAGGAGGACGCCAGTCAGCCGATCGGGCGGCTCGTAGTCGGTCGCGCCCGCGATCGTCCCGTCCTCCGCCGCGAAGTAGGTGATGTCGGACTCCTCGTCGACGACGGCGAGGGTTCGCCCCGCGAGCCCGGCGGCCGGGAGCGACTCGCGCTCGCCGACGACCTGCACGGGGTACTTCACGTTCCCCGTGTCGGGGGTCGAGCCGCGCTCGTAGGCGACGAAGTCGACCGCGTCGGGCGCGTCGACGTCGCCGCCCGGCCACGGCTCGCGGGCGGGCGAGAGGTAGAAGCCGCGGTCGCGCAGGTCGGCGTAGACGAGGTAGCGCACCGCGAACCGGTCGGCCGCGGCCGCGCTCTCGACGAAGAAGCGCTCGAAGCCGACCTCGCCGTTCCCGTCGCCCGCGCCGTCGCCGAGGGCGACGCCAGAGAGGTCGCCGCGGAACAGCAGGTGGGCCGCCTCGACTCGCGAGAGCGCGATCTCGTCGCCGCCGAGCGGCCGGCCGTAGCCGCCGGAGTCGTGGAACCGCTGGCGGGCGTCGCCGGCGACGTGAACCGCGTCGCCGCGCAGGTGCCCTGTCGGTTGCATACCGAACGACGGGTCCGGGCGGGGTAAGGGGGTTGCGGTCGGTGGCGGGCAGACCGGCGGCGGACCTCCTCAGCGCCGGGTAAGGGTAAAGGGTCAGTGGCCGGAACGGAGCGTATGAACGACACCGCCGGCCTCCGGCTCACGGTTCGCGCCGCCGAGAAGCGGGACGCGGGCCGGGGCATCGCTCGGCTCCCCGAATCCTCTCGGAAGCGACTCGGCCTCCTCAGCGGCGACACCGTCGAGATCCGCGGCGACCGCACCGCGGTCGCGAAGGTGTGGCCCGGCGGCGCGGACGCGCGGGACGGCTCCGTCCTCATCGACGCCGACACCCGCGCGAACGCCGGCGTGAAGGTCGGCGACACCGTCACGGTCGCCGCGGTCAACGTCGAGGACGCCGACCGGATCGCGCTCGCCGCGCCCGCGGAGCTCGCCGACGTCGACGTGAGCCGCGAGGTGGTCGAGCGCGCGCTCGCCCGCGACCTCCGCGACCGCCCCGTCACCGAGGGCGAGGCCGTCCACGTCGAGCGGCTCGGCGGGATCCGGTTCGTCGTCAGCGAGACGGACCCGGCTGGCACGGTTCGCGTCACAAACCGGACCGACGTGTCGGTGACGTACGGAGGAGCGGACGAGTCCCGGTCCGACGCGAGTACCGGAGGCGGTCCGGCGACCGCCTCCGGACCGGGATCGGGCGGCGGTGCTCCCGCGGACCGATCCGCCGGGAGCGGCACGGCCGGGAACGACGTCGCCGGCACCCCCGGAACCGACGCTCGACCCACCGGCGGGGGCACCGCGCCCCCGGAAGAGCACACCGCGGGCGCGACCTACGAGGACATCGGCGGGCTCGACGAGGAGCTGGAGTTGGTCCGCGAGACGATCGAGCTCCCCCTCTCGGAGCCCGGCGTGTTCACCCGGCTCGGGATCGACCCCCCGAAGGGCGTCCTGCTCCACGGGCCGCCCGGCACCGGGAAGACGCTGATCGCGCGAGCCGTCGCCAACGAGGTCGACGCGACGTTCATCACCGTCGACGGCCCGGAGATCATGTCGAAGTACAAGGGCGAGTCGGAGGAGCGCCTGCGAGACGTGTTCGAGCGGGCCGCCGAGGAGGCCCCGGCGATCGTCTTCTTCGACGAGATCGACTCGATCGCGGGCAAGCGCGACGACGGCGGCGATGTCGAGAACCGCGTCGTGGGACAGCTCCTCTCGCTGATGGACGGGCTCGACGCCCGCGGCGACGTGATCGTCATCGGCGCGACGAACCGCGTCGACACGCTCGACCCCGCGCTCAGGCGGGGCGGTCGGTTCGACCGCGAGATCGAGATCGGCGTCCCCGGCGAGGCCGGCCGCCGGCAGATCCTCGACGTGCACACGCGCCGGATGCCGCTCGCGGACGACGTGGACCTCGACCGGATCGCGGCCCGGACCCACGGGTTCGTCGGGGCCGACATCGAGGGGCTCACGCAGGAGGCCGCGATGACCGCGCTGCGGCGCGCCCGCGAGTCGGACGCCGAGGCGCTCGACGACGTGACCGTCGGGAAGGCCGACTTCGAGGCGGCCCACGCGAGCGTCGAGCCGAGCGCGATGCGCGAGTACGTCGCCGAACAGCCGACGACCGACTTCGCCGACGTGGGCGGCCTGCCGGAGGCGAAGGAGAAACTGGAACGCGCCGTCACGTGGCCCCTGACGTACGGCCCCCTCTTCGAGGCCGCCGACGCCGACCCGCCGACGGGAGTCCTGCTTCACGGGCCGCCCGGTACCGGGAAGACCCTCCTCGCCAGGGCGATCGCTGGAGAGAGCGGCGTGAACTTCATTCAGGTGGCCGGGCCCGAACTGCTCGACCGGTACGTCGGCGAGTCCGAGAAGGCGGTCCGGGACCTCTTCGACCGCGCTCGGCAGGCGGCGCCCGCGATCGTCTTCTTCGACGAGATCGACGCGATCGCGGCCGACCGCGACGGTGCCGGCGGCGACGGCTCCGGAGTCGGCGAGCGCGTCGTCTCACAGCTGCTCACGGAGCTGGACCGCGCGAGCGACAATCCGAACCTCGTCGTGCTCGCGGCGACGAACCGCCGGAACGCACTCGACCCCGCGCTGCTCCGCCCCGGGCGGTTGGAGACCCACATCGAGGTCCCCGAGCCCGACCGCGACGCGCGCCGGAAGATCCTCGACGTGCACACCCGCGAGAAGCCCCTCGTCGAGACCGTCGACCTCGAACACCTCGCCGACGAGACCGAGGGGTACTCCGGCGCCGAGATCGCGTCGCTGTGCCGGGAGGCTGCCCTGATCGCCATCGAGCGCGTCGCCGACGAGCACGGCGAGGCGGCCAACGACCACGCCGACGAGGTCGGGGTCACCGCCGACGACTTCGCGGCGGCGCTGGAGAGCGTCCGCCCGGCGACGCCGTAGGGGGGAAGATGTCGGCCGACGCCGGGAGGCAGGCTCCCCCCGACTCGGACTCGCCCACCCTCCGCGGCCTGCTCGCGTCCGTCCTCGCCGCGGTCCGGTCGCGGCCACCGTCGGAGTTAGGGCTCGTCGCCCTCCCGCTACCGGCGCTGCTCGTCGGCGTGAACCTGCTTCCCGGCGTCGAGGCGTGGAGCTTCTCGCTCGCGACCGAGGGGGTGTTCGAGAGCCGGTGGGCGCTGTGGACCGCGTTCGCGTCGAGCTTCGTCCACGCCGACACGGTCCACCTCGCCGACAACGTCGTCAACTACTGGCTGCTCGTCGCGGTCGCGTACCCCCTCTCGGTCGTCGCCGGCTGGCGGCGACGGCTCCTCGGCTCGGTCGCGGTCTACCTCGCGGTCGTCCCGCTCGTCTCCGCCTGGGCGACCGTCGTCGCGCTCGGCGGCCTGACCGACGCGCCGACAGCCGGCTTCTCGGACGTGAACAGCGCGCTCCTCGGCTACCTCGTCGCCGTCTGGTTCGCCGCGCTGGCGGCGGAAAGCGGTCGGAGCCGAAGCGGGGATCCGCCCGGCGTCGACCCGCGGTGGTCGGTCGTCGCCGTCTTCGCGTCGCTCGCGGTCGCGTACTTCGCGCCGAGCGGCGCCGGCTACTTCCCCCCGCTGCCCGCCGTGGGGTCGCTGTTCGCAGTCGGGGCGGTCGTCGCCGCGGTCGGTCTGTACGCCGCGGTCGGCCGCCCGCGGGTGGCGGAGCTCGATCTGGCTCCGGAGCGCGAGCTCCTGTACGTCACCGGTGCGAGCGTCGCGGCCGCCGGCGTGATCGGGTCGCTGGTGCTCGTCCCGTTCGGCAGCAACGTGTTCGCGCACCTCGCCGGTTACGCCGTCGGGTTCGCGGTGCCGTTCGTCGGCGTCCTGGTCGACGGGACGGCCGATCGCGGAGGCGGCTGAAAAAGCCCGCGCCGCTCCGCTCAGTCGTCGTGGCCGTGGCCGTGACCGTTGTCGCCCGCGTGGTCGCCGTCGGCGCCGAACTCGTCGACCGGCGTCACGCTGTAGTCGACGGTGAGCGTGTCCTTCGTCGCGCGGACCTTTCCGACGAACGTCGAGATGTCCGCTAAGCGCCCTTCTAGCACGAATAGCTCCATGCAGTACCGCGAACCGATATGGTTGTGGAAGTTGGAGGCGACGAGCCCCTCGTGTTCGTGGCGGAGCCGCATCATCCGCTCCTCGACGCTCGTGGTCTCGTAGTCGAAGAGCACGGTCACCACCGCCATCAGGTCTCTGTCCTCCAACTTCGCGTCCTCGAACTCGCCGAGGAGGTTCCGAGAGGCCTCGCGGACGACCTCGCTACGCCCGGTGTAGCCGTGTTCGTCGGCGAACCCGTCGATCCGCTCCAACAGCTCCTCCGGCATCGAGACGCTGACGACCGTCATGTATTAACTGAAGGCACCGATCTTGTTAATCCTTGAGGTTCGGACCGCCGGTGCCGGCGGTCTCGCCGTCGCTGACGCCGGGGGTCTCGCCGCCGCTGACGCCGACGGCCGGTGGTTCGTCGGGGGCTCCGCCGCCGATCCGTTCCGAGAGCCACTCGTAGTGATCGAGGAGGGCGCGCTCGCCGGCGTCGGTGAGCGCGTACACGTCGGCGAGCCCCTCGGTCCGCCGATCGAGGAATCCCGACTCCACGAGCGAGGTCAGCGTGGCGTAGAAAGACTGCGGGTCGATCCGCTCGTCGTAGTGCGATTCGAGCCGGCTCTTCAGCGACTGCGCCCGCAGCTCGCCGGCGTCGTACAGCAGCGCGCACAGGTCGCGGCGGCGGCCGCTGTGGAGCCACTTCGTCATACGTCCGGTTCCGCCCGGCGCCTCACGACCGTTTCGGTCGCGGGTGACGGACGCGATCTGGGTGCGCGATCGTCCTCTTCCGAAGAGACGATTTGTTTTGTTCTCTTGGGCTTCCATCCTCGAATATCTATTTACCCTCGATTATTCTGGCCGATTGATGCGTATTATGTGTATAAACATGTGTGTACGGAACTTTAATCAGTCACAAGCGTCTGTCGTTTCGATATGCACGAGACGATCGAACGTCTGGTCTGTCGACACCGGTACGAGCGACGGGCGGTGGTCGTCGATCCGAACGAGGTCGTGGAGCGCTGTGCGAAGTGCGGCAAAGAGCGCGTTCGGGGTGCCGCCGGGTCGTAGTGATCGACGGCGGGCCTCTCAGGTCGGCCCGAACAGTTCGTCGAGTCGGCTGACGCGCCGGTCGCCGAGCACGCATCGCCCGCGGTCCTCGTGGCCCACTCGCTCGACGTGGACCGCGTCGAGCCCCGCGTTCCACGCGGCGCCCACGTCGCTTTCGCCGTCGCCGACGTAGTAGCCGCGGTCGCTCCGAGGGTCGACGCCGAGGTCCGCCATCGCCAGTTCGATGGGGTCCGGGTCGGGTTTCCAGCCCGTCTCGTCGGTACAGCAGACCACCGCGTCGAACCGGTCGCCGAGGTCGAGCCGGTCGAGCACGGGCTCGGCGAGGAACCGCTGGCAGTGGGTGACGAGCCCGGTCGGGCCGCCGGCGTCGTCGACGCGGTCGAGCAGCCGAGCCGCGTCGTCGTGGAGGTACGTCGCCTCCGCGCGAGCGACGGGGTCCTCCTCGGCGTGGAACGCCGGCCAGAACGCGTCGGGGTCGACTCCGAACTCCCGGAGGGTGTCGCCGCGGGCGCCGCCGAGCCCGTGCCAGAGGACGTACGCCTCCCGGTCGGAGAAGGGGCGGCCGAGCCGGTCGCCGACGCGGTCGAAGACGCCGCGGGTGTACGACCACTCCGCGTCGACGAGCGTCCCGTCGAGGTCGAACAGGTGGAAGTCGTAGTCGGCGACGACCATGGGACCGACCGTAGGCAGTCGGGCGATAAGTGCGTTGTGGGGGCGCGGTTCCGAGCCGGTCACTCCCCCCGCAGGTGGATCGACGACCCGAGGTACTTGTGCAGAACCTCGTCGACCGAGTCGGCGTTGAACCGGTCGAGGTCCGCGGCTATCGCCGACTCCAGCGCGTCGAGGTGTTCGCGGTCGGTCCGGAGCTCGCGGAAGTCAGCGGCGACGACCTCGACGCCGAGCCGGTCGCTCGCGAGGCGCCGGAACGAGGGGGCGTCGCCGATATCGCCGCGCCAGAGCCGGTCGCGGAAGAACAGCCAGCCGTCGGTTTCCGGCTTCTCCGCCGGGATCTCCATCGTCGCCTCGAACCGATCCGGGTCGACGGCGGCGCCCTCGGGATCGAGACGGAACTCGACGCGGAAGACGTAGGCGGCGTCCATCGGCGGCGGATCGGTCCGCCAGAGGATAAAAGTACATACCCCTCGGTCGTGTCGGTCGACACGTATGTTGGATCGCCTCCGCGACCTCGCCGAACGCGCGTACCGCCGGCACCTCCGCCGCGAGATCGAAGACGTGCCGACGCACGTCGCGATCATTCAGGACGGGAACCGGCGGTACGCCCGCGAGCATGGCGACGACGCGCCCGACGGCCATCGAGCCGGGGCCGCCACCACCGAGCGCGTGCTCGACTGGTGCGCGGACCTGGGCGTCGCGGAGCTGACGCTGTACGCCTTCTCGACCGAGAACTTCGAGCGCCCGGACGAGGAGTTAGAGCCGCTGTTCGACCTGTTGGAAGGCAAGCTCCGCGAGTTCGCCGACGCCGACCGCGTCCACGATCAGGGGGTCCGCGTCCGCGCGATCGGCGACATCGACCGCCTCCCGGGGCGGGTTCGCGACGCGGTGGACTACGCGGAGCGTCGCACCGCGGACAACGACCGGTTCACGCTGAACGTCGCGCTGGCGTACGGCGGGCGGACGGAGCTGCTCGACGCGGCGACGGCCATCGCTCGCGACGTCGACGCGGGAGACCTCGACCCCGCCGACGTTGACGTCGGGACCGTCGAGGACCGGCTGTACGACCGCCCGGTACGCGACGTCGACCTCATCGTCCGGACCGGCGGCGACGAGCGCACCTCGAACTTCCTGCCGTGGCACGCCAACGGCAACGAGGCGGCCGTCTACTTCTGTGCGCCGTACTGGCCCGAGTTCTCCGAAGTGGAGTTCCTCCGCGCTATCCGCACGTATCAGTCTCGCGAGGAGTCGTGGCGCCGGGACAGAGCGGATCGGGCGGTCGCGCTCGTCCGGGCGGTCGCCGAGGTCGAGATCGTGGAGGCCCGGGCCGTCGCGGGGCGGCTCCGCGACCGGCTGCCCGCCGTCGACGCCGGGGCGCTCCGGGACGCCGTCCCCGGCGAGGACAGCGGTCCGGGGGCGGTCGAGATCGAGACCGACTCGCGACGGAGCGACGCGGACGAGGCGTCGACTGACTGATCGCGGAGCGACGCGGACGAGACCGGCGCGCCGCTCCCCCCGGACGAGGGCTCAGACCTCTTTCCGGGTCATCTTGTCGAACGCGACCGTGACCGATTCGGTCGCCATGTCCCCGTCGGCGCTCGCGTCGAGTTCAGGCGGGCTGTACTCCTTGATCCAGGCCCCCTCGAACCGCCACTCGAGGAGCGGCTCCGGATTCCCGCCTCGCCCGTCGAGCAGTTTAACCGCGATCTCCTTCCGCCCCTCGTCGGCCTTCCCCGCTCTGACCGCTTCGTGCCAGTCGTAGAGGCGGTTGACGTCCTCGCGCTGGATCCCCCGCTCCATCTCGAGGTCGTCGAACGTCGTCTGTCCCCAGACCTTCTTCTCGTAGTCGGCGTCGTTGCCCTCGCGGTACTCATCCTGTTCCGTGGAGCGACCCGGGATGGTGACGGTCTGCCAGCCGGACACCGCCTCGCCGTCGAACTCGACTTCGAACCGGTCGGTCCGCAGCGCGTCGTGTCGGCTCAGCGCGGCGGCGTCGGCGGTCGCCTCCGTCTCCGCCTCCGCCGCGCTGGACGCGAGGCCCAGCGCACCGGCGACGCCGATCGTTTGCAGCACTGTTCGCCGTCCGATGGTCGGTAGCATGGTCTTGTCCTCTCTGTGTGCAGCGACGGCCGCGCAGTCGTTCGTTCGGACGGTTCACCTCGTGTGCGATCGTTCGGACGGTTCACCTCGCGCGGTGCGTATCGACGCGGCGTCGGCACGCGTCGCGGGCGTCGGCGTGTGCCGTCCATCCGTCCCGACCACGCCGAACGCCCCCTTACAGTTGCGTATGTCACATTTAAATATTACCGATCTTTTAAAACATATCAGACAGAACGGACGACAGAACGCAACGACTCGGCCGCTCTCGGCTCCGATCAGTCCGATCGCTGTCAGACATCGGCGGGACGCCCGTTCAATCGCTCACGCCGGGTTCTTCCGCGTCAGGTCGCTGCCGCAGATCGGACACCGCTCCTTGTTCTCGTCGAAGGTGCGGTTGCAGCCGACGCACTGGAACTTCCACTCGCGCTCCTCGGTGATCCCGTCGCGCGCGATCGCTTCGACCGTGATATCGAGCCGCTCGGCGACGTTCTGCATCGCGTAGTCGTCGGTGACGAGCGTCGCGCTCAGCTCCAACGCGGTGGCGATCAGGCGGGTGTCGGTGTCGGACAGCTCCGCGGCGTCCCCGGAGCCGCGTGCGGCGCGGCGCACGTTGTCGAGGACCTCCGGGGCCGGGACGTGGATCGTCATCCCGGAACCCTCCATCGCGTCGAAGCGGAGCGCTCCCTCGCCGGTGAGCTCTTCGTGGACTTCGGGCACCGAGACCACGTCGTCGTCGGTGGTGTACTCGTGGATGAACGCCGATGTGTCGAGGACTTCCATCAGCGGGCGACGACGATGTAGTCTTTCACCGCCTGCACGTTCGCAACCGGCACTTTCAGACGGCCCATCTCGTCGACGTCGAAGCCCGAGCGCTCCGGGCTGAGGTGCTCGTGGGGGCTCACGAGGAGGTCGGAGAGCTCGCCCGACTTGAGGTCCATCGTGATGTTGTAGAGGTCCCCGAGTTCGGTTCCGTCCGCGCTCATCACCGCCTTCCCGGAGAGGTTCTCCGCGAGGATGTCGACCATGTTCGCACGGTCCCGGGCAACGGTCTTAAACTCCACGGGGGCGTCGGACGGGCGACAGACGGGTTCGGGGCGCGACGACCCCGGCCGGCGC